>Ga0196971_1000411_pt1 | contig 33733 bp, 33 predicted proteins | sample S1v_1013CmetaG_FD_148660 | JGI IMG/M metagenome (GOLD analysis project Ga0196971, IMG submission 148660) | Soil microbial communities from Anza Borrego desert, Southern California, United States - S1+v_10-13C | ecosystem: Environmental > Terrestrial > Soil > Desert | place: USA: California...
GCATCTTATGGCAGAAGCCTTGATCAAGTACGAGACTATTGATCGTTTCCAAATTGACGACATCATGGATGGTAAGGTTCCGCGTCCACCGCAAAGCTGGGGTGAAGCGCCTCCGAGTGGCGGTGCTGCGGGCTTGGGGGCGAAGGAGACATCCAAGGGCAAGGGAACTTTCGGCAAGATTGCCGAACAATACTGAAGTCCAATTCTGGCTGGACAGCTGGTTTAAGCTAAGGTATCCAACGGCCGGTCGTATTTAACGACAGTAGCAGTTTTCAAACATGTTAAATCTGAGGCACCTCGATTTCACCATGCTGCTGGCCTTCGATCTGTTGATGCAGGAACTCAACGTTTCACGGGCCGCCGAAAAGATGTTTATTACCCAGTCGGCTATGAGCCAAATCCTGCAGCGGCTTCGGCAACAGTTCGACGATCCTTTGCTAGTGAGGACACCGACGGGCATGAAGCCCACGGAACGCGCCTCGGCATTGCTCGAGCCCGTCCGCTCGGTCCTGCGAAACGCGGAACATATCCTCAAGTCGCCGGCTCAATTCGATCCTGCTACGAGCCACGAACGATTCATCCTGGCCGGATCGGACTATGTCGAGTTTCTTGTCTTGCCCCGCCTGATCGAGCGGGTGTGCAACCTCGCTCCTCGGATCGAGATTCATGTGCAACGGCCAGACACTGGTTCGCTCGAGGCCCGGTTGCAGAATCAGGAGATCGATTTGATTTTAGGCTTTCAGGCGATGTTGAAGCTGCCGGCGCATCTGAATTGGGTGCGGCTTTTCGATGACACTATAGTTTGCATCGCCCGCCGTGACTATGCTGGTGTTGAAGATGAAATCACTCTGGAGGAATACCTACAAAGGAATCAGTTGCTGATCTCCTCTTGCGATCTGAATGCACAGATTGTCGAACGCTGGCTAATGAAACAGGGTTTGGAGAGACGAGTCGCCGTGGTCGTGCCGAATTTTCTCTCGGCTCCTTTTACCGTCGCAACGACGGACCTCTTGCTTTCGTTACCCCGGCGAATCGCTGAAGCTTGTATCAAGTCCTCGCCATTGAAACTCGTCCAGGTCCCCTTCGGTCTGCCGGCCTATGACTTCGTCGTGGCTTGGCACCCATTGAGAGATAAAGATCCTGCTCATCAATGGTTAAGGGAACAGATCCTCGAGGTCAGTCGGGAAATTGATCTGTGCCCCCTAGATCAGTGGGATTAGGATCGGTCTCCTGGCTCCCGGGAGACCGGGGACTCTGGCGGAATCCAGGCTGGCACGGCTCCGGTCGATCTTATTCGGATAGTGTACATCAGCCGGTCAAACTCACGAACAAGGCCGGCAAGCGCTCCGGCAATCGCTGCACATGATCGACGACAGTGTAGCGATTCGGGCCGAAGATTCTGGATACATATTCGTCGGCTTCGGGGTCTAGAGTGAGGCAATAGCTCGTCACACCCGCGGTCGCCAGTTCCTCCACCGCCTTCTTGGTATCAAACCGGAGGTATTGCGGATCGCGCTCGTCGATATCCGCCGGCTCGCCGTCCGAAACCAAGAGCAGCAATTTTTTCTGCTGCGGCTGTCTGAGCAGAAACTTTCCGGCATGACGAAGCGCCGCCCCCATCCGCGTCGAGAGCCCACCCTGCATGCCCGCCAGTCGCGCTTTCGCCTTATCGTCGAAGGCTTGATCGAAATCCTTGAAACGGTAGTACTGCACATCGTGCCGTCCATCCGAAGCGAACCCGTGAATGGCAAAGGGATCGCCGATGCCGTCGATGGCCCAAGCCAGCAAGGTGGTCGCCTCCCGCGCAAGCTGAATCACGGCGCGATCCGAGCCTGGCAGGGTCTCGTTGGTCGATTCCGATAGATCGAGAAGCACCAGCACCGCCAAGTCCCGCGTCTTCCGGATGTAGCGGATACTGATGCGCGGGTCTGGCATCTCGCCCATGCGGATGTCGACCATGGCGCGAATGGCGGCGTTAAGGTCGATCTCGTCGCCGTCCTCCTGTCGTCGCTGGCGAATCAAACCCTGTGGTTGCAGGGCGTCGATGATGTGCTTGAGACGACTGGCGATGGGCTTGTACTCAACTAGAATCTGCTCGATCAAGTCCCGATCTCCCCTAGACTGCCGCTTCTCCAGCACCGTCGCCCAATTGGGTCGGTGCAACTGCACCTGGTAATCCCATTCGGGGTAATGATAAGGGTCGCTGACCGGCTCCTTGCCCTCAAGCTCATTGATGGTACAGCCTTCCTGGTCCAGGTAGAACGGCGTCTCCAGCGTCCAGACTTCCTGGGCGTCGTCCCCCGCCAGTTCGCAGTCCACCTCGTTGACCATCTCCATCACCGAGACCTTCCTGCGCACCTGACGTTCACTGGCCGGCACGTATTCCGCTTGATCCCAGCGCTGCTCTGCGAACGCCCAAATGAACCGGTTATCGTCGCGGTACGGGATGTCGATTCCCTCCAGAACCCGCAGCGACGAGACGGCCATACGGTCCTTGATCTTGTTGTAGAGCGTTACGCCCAGATCCCAGCTGATTTGGTTGTCATGGGAACGGGCCGAAAATGCCTCCCAAAACGCCGCTACGGTCTCCCGAATCAGCGCATCGTCGGTTTCGAGCTCCCGATCGAGCAGCGCATGGGCCAAGCGCTCCAGGAACAAAAGAGCGGGATCGCGGCCTTCTCGGCCTTCGGCGGCTGCCTCATGCAGCGGAAGCCAAAGCTGCTGGAGGCCGGGAAACTGGCGTATGGCCAGGTGCTCGACACGCGCGTCTTCCATCAGACCGATCATGAACATCTGCACCGGATTCAGCGCTTCCGCCGAAATGGCCTTCTCGGTGTAGGCTAGATGCGCGGCGGCATGGGCGCTGGCGGCGCGGTATAGCTCCTTCCCCGAAATGCCGCCGTAGTCGTCGAAGGCGTCCGGCAGGTAAATGACCGGAAAATCGATGAACGGCTTGAGACTTTGGCGGCTTTCGTAGTCTCCGGCCGTCGGACGCATGTAAAAATCGCGGCCCCACAACGCGCGCAGGTAAAAGTTCAGCTTGCGCTGGGTATCGACAAACAGCGTGCCGCGCCGCTCTTTCTGTAAAACCGCCACACTGTCAGCGGTTTGCAGGCTGAAGTATTTGGCCAGGTTTTCAAAATCGCGCCCATGCACCTGTGCGCCCCAAAGTGCCCAGCGGCGCAATCCGCCCAGCGTCAACTTCTCGAACAGTTGATCTAGATGCTGGAGCATCGGACGCAGTCCGCGCGGGGCCTTCGCTGACAATTGATGGATCAAGGCCAAATACTGACGCAATAGATCGGCATCGCCGAGCCGGTTGGCCGCCGTGGGCAAGCTGTCGAACAGCACGGCGATCACGCTGCCGCTCACCATCGATGCCAGCTTCATCACGGCGGTAACGACATCGGGGATGATCTCGTCCCCCACCTCCTTGGCGACCAGCGGCATTTCCTGAATATAGGACACGACCAATTCCGTTCCGCGCCCAAGCTCCGAGAGTGCGCGGGCACCTTCGATATAGTTGCGCAGGCCGCCCGGAGACATGACCCGAGCCGCTTCGTGAAAGCTGGCTTCCAGCGTATCCTTGACATGCGGCTCGACCCGCTCCAGGTATTCGCGGTAGTCCTCTAGGTTGATGCTCATGGCTCGCCTCTTTTTCTATTGGCCCGCACCCGGCTTTGCAGCGACTTAGAAGCTGTTTAGAAAAAGGTGGCAACCGCCGCGTCCAGCGTATCCCGCATGTCGGGATCGTCGGTCAAAGGACGCACCAAGGTCATCTGGCACGCCGCCCTGGGTTCAACGCCTTTGGAGATGAGATGTCCGGCGTAAACCAGCAAGCGGGTCGATATGCCTTCGTCCAGACCATGCCCTTTGAGATTGCGGGCGCGATGGGCAATCTGCACCAGCTTCTCGGCGGTCTTCGCGTCCACGCCGGTTTCATGGGACACCACTTCAGATTCCACCTCGGTTTCCGGATAGTTGAAGTCCAGCGCGCCGAAGCGTTGTTTGGTGGATTGCTTCAAATCCTTCAAAAGGTTTTGGTAACCCGGATTGTAGGAGATCACCAACTGGAAATCGGGATGGGCGTTCACCAACTCACCCTTTTTGTCGAGCGGCAAGGTGCGGCGGTGATCGGTCAACGGGTGAATGACCACGGTCGTGTCCTGCCTGGCTTCGACGACTTCGTCCAGATAGCAGATGGCGCCCATGCGCGCAGCGGTGGTCAAGGGACCGTCTTGCCAGCGGGTGCCGGTGGCATCCAGCAGGAAGCGGCCGATCAGGTCGGAGGCAGTCATGTCTTCGTTGCAGGCTACGGTAATCAACGGGCGGTTTAATTTCCAGGCCATGTACTCGACGAACCGGGTCTTGCCGCACCCGGTGGGGCCTTTCAGCATGACCGGCATGCGAGCGGCGTAAGCGGCCTCGAACAGATCGACCTCATCGGCGACCGGGCGGTAGTAGGGTTGTTCTTTGATTAAATACTGTTCGGAATGGGTCATCGGTTAATCCTCTTTCCGGATTTCAACGTATTATCGACTCGATTAGTGTCTCGATAATTTCGTCCGCACGGTCTATCGGCAGCGAAAAGTGCCCCTCGTCCGGATACCTGCAAACCTGTGCCTGCGGGAACGATTCCGCAAGCGCCAGCGTGTGGGACAAGGGCACGGTCACATCCGCCTCGCCATGCCAAAAGATGATCGGCATCCGAATCTGCGCGAGGTCGAATCCCCAATCGTGGGCATACAAGACCATATCCTGCACGGCCCCCTCCGCACCCGGGCGTAACGCTTCGCGCACCGAGGCGCACAGGGCCGATTTGACTTGGGGGCGTGTCAAGGTTGATCGATCGGAAGCGGGACTGCCCACAGTCAGCAGAGACAGCGCCGCTTCCGGTTTCCGGTAAATCAAGCGTCCGATGAACTCCCCGTAAACCAAGCTCAGCAGCCAGCGCGACTTGCGGGCCACACCAAACCCGAACCGCGCCGGCCAACGCATCGCCTGCATTGTTTCCGTACCAGTCAGACGCCCGAGACCGCAGACGATCCCGACTGCCCTCACCCGGTCCGGCAGCCGAGCGGCTAACGCCAATCCGTAAGGCCCACCGCCGGACGTACCCAGCACCGAAAATCGTTCTATGCCGAGATGGTCTGCTAGTTGAACCACATCATCCGCCCAGTCCCCGATGGTTCGCTCCGGCTTCCAATTCGACAAGCCGTATCCGGGACGATCCGGGGCGATAATGCGCACTCGCTGGCGTTCGGCCGCCGCCGCGATGAGAACGCTCTCCAGCCGAGAGGCCGGGAACCCGTGGCAGTAGACGACCGGTGTTCCGGCCGGATCGCCGACTTCGGCGAAGCCGAGCTGGCGCCCGTCTTTGAGCGTCATGGTCTGATTGAGCCGCTCGCTTGAATCCATGTCTTTTCCAATCGTTGGGGCGAGAATCGCCGCTTCAATAAAAAAGCCCCGGCCTGCGTTGGCAGAGCGGGGCTATCGAACCTAACCCAAGCGGGACTTAGACTTTGATCGGGCCCCGGTAGATAACCATGGAGGCGCCTTGCGACTGCTTGTAGTTGTCATAACCGACCAGCCGCACATGATTGTTCGGGTGCGCCTTGTGGCAAGCTTCGGCTTCGGCCAGGATTCTGTCCACATCGGTTTCGCCGAACATCGGCAATTTCCACATGTACCAATAGTGGTCGAAAGCATTTTCCGGCTCGGTGTGCTCGATGGCCGGGTTCCAGCCCTTGCTGACGATATATTCCACCTGTTTCCGAACCTGGGCGGCGTCCATCGCCGGCAAATAGGAGAAGGTTTCGAATTTGCGGCTCGAAACATCGGTCAGGCTGGATTTGTAATCTTGCATTTCGCTCATGGTTGTTCCAATCCTCGTTCAATGATCGCTCACATAACTCCTCTCTCGTTTTAGAGAGAGGGGCATGCTTTTAGGCGATGTCTAACTCGTCAACGGTATCGCTTCAATCCACATCTGATTACTCAAGGGGTTACTTGTGTGCCACATCGAGTTTGTCGACCGTGTCGAACTCGAACTTGATCTCCTTCCAAGTTTCCAATGCAGCCTTGAGTTCCGGGCTGTCTTTCGCCGCGGACGTTAGAATTTCCTTACCTTCCTTTTCAAGCTGACGGCCCTGGTTGCGGGCTTCGACACAGGCTTCCAGAGCGACGCGGTTAGCCGCCGCCCCGGCGGCGTTGCCCCAAGGATGGCCCAGGGTGCCGCCGCCGAATTGCAGCACGGCGTCGTCGCCGAAGATGGAGACCAGCGCCGGCATGTGCCATACGTGGATACCGCCCGACGCGACCGCGAAGACGCCTGGCATGGAGCCCCAATCTTGATCGAAGAAGATTCCGCGGCTGCGGTCTTCTTTGATGTAGCGTTCGCGGAGCAGATCGATCCAGCCCAGCGTGGACGCTCGGTCGCCTTCCAATTTACCGACCACGGTGCCGGTGTGCAGGTGGTCGCCGCCCGACAGTCTCAGGATCTTGGTCAACACGCGGAAATGGATACCGTGGTTCGGGTTACGGTCGATCACAGCGTGCATCGCACGGTGGATATGCAGGAGAACGCCATTGTCGCGGCACCAGTTGGCCAGACCGGTGTTGGCGCAGAATCCCCCGGTAATATAGTCGTGCATGATGATGGGCGCGCCGATTTCTTTGGCGTATTCCGCACGCTTGTACATTTCTTCCGGAGTCGGCGCGGTCACGTTCAAATAGTGGCCTTTACGTTCGCCGGTCTCCATTTCGGCCTTGTTGATGGCTTCCATGACGAAGTCGAAACGCTGCTTCCAGCGCATGAACGGCTGGCTGTTGACGTTCTCGTCGTCCTTGGTGAAGTCCAGACCGCCGCGCAGGCATTCGTAAACAGCGCGGCCGTAGTTCTTCGCGGACAGCCCCAGCTTTGGCTTGATGGTGCAGCCCAAGAGCGGACGGCCGTACTTGTTCATGATGTCGCGCTCGACCTGGATACCGTGGGGCGGACCGCCGCAGGTCATCACATAAGCGATGGGAAAGCGCACGTCTTCCAGACGGAGGCCGCGGACGGCCTTGAAGCCGAACACGTTGCCGACCAGGGAGGTGAAAACGTTTACGACCGACCCTTCCTCGAACAAATCGATCGGATAAGCGATGAAGGCGTAGAACTGCTCGTCGCTGCCCGGAACGTCTTCGATGCGGTACGCACGGCCTTTGTAATAATCGAGATCAGTCAAAAGATCGGTCCACACCGTGGTCCAGGTACCGGTGGACGATTCGGCGGCGACCGCCGCCGCCGCTTCCTCACGAGGAACGCCGGGCTGGGGCGTAATTTTAAAGACGGCCAAGAGATCGGTATCCGCCGGAGTGTAATCCGGCATCCAGTATGTCTCGCGGTATTCTTTTACGCCCGCGTTATAGGTTTTTACAGCCATACTTTCCTCCTACCACGTATGTGGATTGTTCTCAGAAATAGTTACAGGGTCCTTCTTGGACCGCAAATCGTGTTGCCCTTTCACGGCGAGGAACTATAAGCCGTTCCATTCATAAAGAAAATTAAGTTGTTATGATTACCTTAATAAGATTGCCTTATATTAAATTATCAACTTTTGGAGTCCAGACACAATGGACGCTCCAAGCTGAGCGATAGGATAAGCCAAGAGCTTTCGGAGCTCCAAGAAGGATTGTCCTGCCGGAACGCGAGTCGAGATTTTGGTTCGGCAGCCGCGACACGGCACTCTCAAGCATTTGCAAAGCGGGTGATCAGCTCCCGAATCCGATCGCTTTTGTCTCAGCAGCATGACAGAACGTAAACATATGCTAGCAACGGGAACTATGAAGTTTTAACCGCGTCAACACCGTTACACCCTCACACTCGTGATCGGCGTTAGGGACAAACCAGGCCATACCCGGTTTGTGTTTCGCTAGATGAACTAGCCAAACAGGTTTTCAAGGAAAGAATCATGAAACTCACACCGATTTATCTAGGAGCGGCGTTGGCATTTACAGGCCAAGCCCAGGCAGCGTCCTACTTCCTGGATCAAACGAACATTAACCAGGCCCCCTTTACCGACGGAACGAACTACCTAACCGTGATTACCGAGACATCGGGAGACGATATCACCTTTAATGTCGATGCACTGAACGGTCCGGGCGGGCCTTTCGCCGGTAATGAGCTTTCCAACTTCGGCATCCAGGCATTCGGATTTAATGTGGTAAATGCCGGGCCTAGCCCCGGATCTGGCAATATCAGCAACTTACCCAGCGGCTGGACCGTCGATATCAATAGCCAATTAAATGGTTTCGGCGAATTCGACGTGGTCGTGAGCGGGACGGGAAGCAATCGCCAGGAGCCGCTGACCTTCAGCATCACCGGGATCACCGGCGACACGCCCGCCTCCTATCATGGGCCCTCCGGCGGAAATGCGGGGGAAGGAAACGCCTGGTACGCGGCTCACGTGACCGATTTCTCGGGTCCCGGAGAGACCACAAGCGGCTTCTTTGGCGGCGGCAACGGCCCGGGAACGGCTCCCGCGCCTGTCCCTCTTCCCACGGCGGTCTGGCTGTTAGGCTCGGCCATCGCCAGTTTGGGCTTGATCTCGAGACGATCCGGTAAAGCATAGGGACTTAATCCACAGGGATTTTTCCCCTGTAAGCTCTCTTCGAATGCAGCGCCAGCAGTCAGCCAAAATACGCCCCTTTTTTAAAGCCGCCTGCCGGAAATCTCGTCGACTACTGGCTTTTCTTCATTTCCGAAGCAGGCGGCTCGGCTTGCCTCCCTAGTCACCAAATGCAACACTTGGGCTCAAATGCCCAACTGCACCTAAGCACTTCATGTCGGATAGCCATTTAGCCGCTGTCGAAATTCGACCGCGCGACGTCCATCGCTCCACCCTTATCTGGCTGCATGGCCTGGGCGCCGACGGCCATGACTTTGAACCGATCGCGAAGGAACTCGGGTTGCCTGAAAACCTAGGTGTCCGTTTCATATTCCCCCATGGCCCATATCGTGCAATCACGATAAACGGCGGATATAGGATGCGCGCGTGGTACGACATTGTCCGGCAGGACCTGAGCCTATTCCCCGATGAAGCCGGGATACTCGAATCCCGGAGGTCAGTATCCGAAGTGATTGCGCGGGAAATCCAATGTGGCGTTAGTCCCTCGCGCATCATTCTGGCCGGGTTCTCCCAGGGAGGCGTCATTGCATTGGATACGGCGGCGCATTATTCCCACACGCTCGGCGGCGTCATCGCCCTTTCGGCCTATGTGGCCATGCCGGAACACATGCCTCAGGCATCGCATTCGCTGCCCATATTCATGGCGCACGGCACGCAAGATCCGGTTGTTCCGTATGAGTTGGGCAGTAGCAGCTGCGCGTTACTGAAAGCCAAGGGTTATGACGTCGAATGGCATCGCTATCCGATCCAACATTCGGTTTGCAGGGAAGAGATCACGGCGATTCGGGACTGGCTTCTCCGACAGCTTGGCGAGGACTGAAAGCCGCCTGGACAGGGGCTTTCGGGAGTATGATTCTCGGGATTAGAGCAATTCGAAAACGAAACCGCCCACACCACCGCTGGGTTTAGCCAGCAGCAAATGGATTTCGAACGGTTTGCCGACCGGCATCAGCGAGATTTTTTCCCCTTCCGCGAGATATTCCGCAGGCGTGAATATCCGCTCCGCAACGGGACTTCCATTGAGCTCCGTAAGAACCAGCTTCAGATTGGGGAAGATTTGCGGCAAGTTGGATTGGTTCGCGAAAACCAATTGAAATTCCAGGGCTTCGTCGCGATTCGAATCCGGCCGCAAGGCCCGGTCGAAAATCTGGATTCGGCGCACATCTTTGTAAGGCGGCAGAGAGCAATCGATGGTCTTGCAGGCCATATCCAGCCATGGCCGCATCCGCGCATTCTGCACCAGCTTTTCTCCTTCGAAAACGGCCAGCTGAGTGGCCAGGAGAGCCAGCAATCCGAAAACACCCAATCCCCAGAGCCCCCCTTGTATCACTGGAGATGACTCGGCGGCCTCTTTGTCACGGGCGCCCCGGGAAATCCGGTCAATTGGCTTCTCTTTGCTCTCCGTCGCCGATAAATCGTCGACATCCGACTCTTCCAACAGCTCCCGCTCGAACTTTCGGACGAGAACCGCTTCTTGAGCCCCCAAAACCGGGGGTCTGGCTTGAAGTGTCCCCTCCGGAACCGCATCCTTCACGATATGGGCCAAGGACACCAACGCATTGAATACGATATGGCAGTGCTCGCAAAGAGCTTCTCCACGCCCAGCCCGCAGTTGCCCGATGCTGATGCGGTATGCGGTCTTACATTCGGGGCAGCGCGTATACACGATTTAACCTGGGAGTTTAACGCCGGTGAGCAATGCCCATTCCTCACGAAGCACAGGGGGAGAGAAATCAAATCGCGAAGCGTAAGCCGAACGGACAGTCTCAACCTGCGTCGCTAAAATTCCGGACAGGGCCAACCGCCCGCCGGGGCGAACCTTTTCGCCGATATCGGCAGCCAGTTCGATCAACGGGGTAGCCAGAATATTGGCGAGCAGCACGTCAGCCCGAACGGCAGCCAGCTCGCGCGGGTAACCGAGCACCAGACCTGCCTCCACGCTATTTTTGCGCGCATTCTCTTCCGATGCGGTGAGCGCCTGAGGATCGATATCCACGCCGTAGGCCTTCGCCGCTCCTAGTTTCAATGCGGCCACGGCCAGGATACCGGAACCGCAGCCGTAATCGATGACGGTCTTGCCTTCGAGCTCTTGGCCGTCCAGCCATTCGAGACAAAGTGCGGTAGTAGGGTGAGTCCCGGTTCCGAAAGCCAATCCCGGATCAAGCACTACGTTGACGGCCTCGGGCTCAGGAGGCTCGAAGCCCGTCGGACAAATCCAAAGCCGGCGACCGAAGCGCATCGGCTGAAAATGATCCAGCCAGGCCCTCTCCCATACGCGGTCCTCCAAATCCTCGAGTTGGTACTGCAGCACCCTCTTGCCGAATTCCTTCTCGACCGAATTCCGGATCTGGTTGGTATCGGCGTCGGTATCGAATAACCCGATTACTTTGGTCTGCTGCCAAACCGGCGTCTCTCCCGGTTTAGGCTCGAACAAGGGCTGGTCGCCGGCGTCCTCGAAGCTGACGGAAACGGCGCCGAGACTCGCCAAAAGATCGGAAACCGGCTCCGCCGAAGACTTGTCGACCGTAATCGCCAACTGACGCCACATCAGTGTTTCAATCCCAGCTTCTGCTCCAAGTAATGGATGTTCTGCCCACCGGCATTAAAAGCCGCATCGTTGATGATATCGAGCAGCAAAGGAATATTGCACTTGATGCCGCCGATGACCATTTCCTGGAGAGCCATACGCGCACGCGCAATGGCTCCGCTCCGAGTCTCGCCGTGGGCAATGAGCTTGCCGATCATCGAGTCGTAGTAGGGAGGCACCCGATAGCCGTTATAGATATGCGTTTCGACTCGGATACCCGGACCTCCGGGCATGTGGAACTGTTCGATCATGCCGGGACTCGGGATAAAGCTATGAGGATCCTCGGCGTTGATGCGGCACTCTATGGCATGGCCCCGCAGCTTGACGTCTTCCTGCTTGATGGACAATGTCTCGCCGGCGGCAATGCGGAGCTGCTCCTTGACGATGTCGAAGCCCGTCACCATTTCGGTCACCGGATGTTCCACCTGCACGCGGGTATTCATCTCAATGAAATAGAACTGGCCGTCCTGGTAAAGAAATTCGAAGGTCCCGGCTCCCAGATAGCCGATTTCCTCACAAGCTTTGACGCAACGCTCACCCATTTGGCGACGCTGCTCCTCGGTGATACCGGGCGCCGGCGCCTCTTCGACCACTTTCTGATGCCGACGTTGAGTGGAGCAATCGCGCTCGCCCAGATGAATCACATTCCCGTGTGCGTCGGCAATCACCTGAAATTCGATATGCCGCGGATCTTCTAGGAATTTCTCCATATAGACCATGTCGTTGCCGAACGCCGCCGCAGCCTCCCCTCGAGTCAGCGTGATGGCGCTGGGGAGATTGGCCTCGCTGTGGACAACCCGCATGCCGCGTCCGCCACCGCCGCCGGCAGCCTTGATGATGATCGGAAAACCGATCCGGCGGGCAATTTTCAGGTTCTCGTCGTGATTTTCGCCCAGCGGACCGTCCGAGCCCGGCAAGCACGGAATACCGGCTTTTTTCATGGCCTCGATGGCAGAAACCTTATCGCCCATGAGACGGATGGTTTCGGGACGAGGGCCGATAAAAATGAAACCACTTTGGATCACTTTTTCCGCGAAGTCGGCATTTTCCGACAAAAACCCGTAACCGGGATGGATAGCCACCGAATCGGTGACTTCAGCCGAGCTGATAATCGCCGGAACGTTGAGATAACTTTCCTTCGACGGAGCCGGACCGATACACACGGACTCGTCGGCAAGACGCACGTGTTTCAAGTCGCGGTCGGCCTCGGAATGCACAGCCACCGCTTTAATACCGAGTTCGCGGCAAGCACGAAGAATGCGCAGGGCGATTTCGCCCCTGTTGGCGATTAGAACTTTACCGAGCATGAACAGACACCTGGAGGATAGGCCGGGATAATGAGCAACAGCGACGGGCCGTTACTCGATGACGAACAAGGGCTGGTTGTACTCCACCGGTTGGGCGTTTTCTACCAATACCTTGGCGATCACACCGGATTTATCCGCCTCGATCTGATTCAGAATTTTCATCGCCTCGATGATACAGAGCGTATCGCCTGCTTGCACGCGTTGGCCGACCTCCACGAAAGTCTTGGCTCCCGGGGACGGCGAACGGTAAAAAGTTCCCACCATGGGCGATCGGACGATATGTCCGGTCAGTTTATCCGCCGTTGGCTCGACCACCTGCGGCGCCCCGCCGGGCTGTAGCGCTGCGGCTGGCGCAGCGGCCGCCTGCAAAACCTGCACCGGTTGCGGCGCAATGCTGCTGTACCGGCTGATGCGTACCGACTCCTCCCCCTCGTGAATCTCGATTTCCGCAATATCCGACTCTTCAATCATTTCGATGAGTTTTTTTATTTTTCTAATATCCATGTTTTAGCCTGTTTCTAGGATGTGTATGGCGGCAGTCAAGGCGAGCTCATAGCCGAGTGCGCCTAATCCGCAAATGACGCCTCTGGCGATATCGGACAAATACGAATGCTTACGGAATGGCTCCCGTGCGTGAACGTTGGATAAATGGACCTCAATAAAGGGAATACGGGTTGCAAGAAACGCGTCTCGAAGCGCAATGCTGGTATGCGTATAAGCTCCCGGATTAATGAGTATGAAGTCGACGGACTCCCTGAATGCCTGGTGAATACGGTCGATAAGCTCGTGCTCGGCATTGCTTTGAAAAAAATCTAGGCGGTGGCCAAGAGCTTGCGCCTTGGAATCGAGAGCGGTCTCGATATCTCTCAGCGTTTGACTGCCATATAGTCCGGGCTCGCGAAATCCAAGCAGATTGAGATTCGGACCGTTGAGCACAAGGATGTTTGCCATATTACGAAAGCAGACTTGTTTCCGATTACCGCGAAAGCCGAAAAACCGCGGCTATTTTGCCGAAACGAGCAAAATCTGTCCACAAATGAAGGATTTCGCTTACATTCGACGCAGTTAGTGCGATTTGGAGGATACGTCAACACGGAATAGAGATTCGACAACCTTCATGAGCTGTTCTCTCGAGAACGGCCCGGTATGCACGTCAACCAACTGTCCGTTGCGATCGAAAACGGCTGAAAACGGCAAGGCGTTAAGTCGATTTCCGAGGCTCTCCGCCCAAGCGACAGCACTTTCATCACCCAGTAAGATCGGATAATTGACCGGGGTCTCTTTCAAAAACTCCTGGACGGCTTCCGACTCGTCTATGGCAACCCCGATAAATTGGACCCCTTTTTCCCCAAGCTCCGTCTGCAGCCGGACAAACTCAGGCATCTCCTCCCGGCAGGGTGGACACCAAGTCGCCCAGAAATTGAGTACGATGACATTACCTTTCCACTCGGCAATGTCGTGCGGATTGCCATCGAGGTCCCTAAGCGTCACCTGCTCCGGGGTTTCCGCATTGCGGGAGACGGTCGGCCCGGTATCCAGCCAGTGCTGAGCGAAAATGCCCAAAAGAAGAGCGGCCAGTGCGAGCAATCCATATAAAAGTTTCAACGACTTCACCGCAATACCTTTTGCAAATGCCCTAAAAACTCATCCGCATTCATATAGCCGACCACACGGAACGATTTTCGCTCCTCCTTATCCGGCCCAAAAAAGAGCGTTGCCGGCGGCCCGATAAGACCAAAGCTTTTCAACAGCGCCTGATCGTCCGCGGAATTTTGCGTGACATCGGCCTGGAGCATCACCACATTGCCGAGCGCACCTTGCACTTTAGGGTTGGCGAAGGTATAGCGCTCCATCTCCTTGCAGGAGATGCACCAGTCGGCATAGAAATCCAGCATGACCCACTGCCCGTTAGCCTCCGCCTTGGCCACTTCCTTGTGCAGATCGTCGATACTTTTGACCTTTTGGAAAGCCACCGACTGCGGCGCCGCCTTGGCCGTCGTCGCATACATCCCGCGCAAAGGCTGTAGCGGATCGGTGCTGTCCGAGGCCACGCCGATCAACAACAGCACACCGTAAGCCAGCATGACGATGCCTACGCCCTTCCACAGCCTGCGCCAGCCGGAAACAGGGTGAGGCAAAGCATCCAGGGCGCCGAGATAGATGGCTGGAATAATCAGCAGCAGCGCCCACAGGAACATGGATGCGGCGGCGGGAAGAATGCGCTCGAGCAGCCAAACCGCTATCGCCAAGAGGCCCACGCCGAAAGCGGCCTTTACCGAGTTCATCCAGATTCCGGCCTTGGGCAGCAACTTCCCCGCCGAGGCGCCGATGACCAGCAAGGGAACCCCCATGCCGAAACCGAGGGCGAACAAAGCCAGCCCGCCGAGCACGGCGTCGCCGGTCTGGCCGATATAGATCAGCGCGCCCGCCAGAGGCGCCGCGACGCAGGGCCCCACGATCAAGGCGGAGAGTACCCCCATTACCGCCGCTCCCGCCAGGGTTCCGCCGTGTTGCCGGTTGCTGAGCGAAACGACGCGGGATTGGATGAACTCCGGTACCTGCAGCGTATAAACGCCGAACATGGACAGAGCCAGCAGCACGAACAGAGCGCTGAACGCAACGATCACCTTGGGCTCCTGAAAGAGCACCTGGATATTGCTGCCGAAAAGACCCGCCAATACGCCGAAAACCGTGTAGGCCAGCGCTGACGCCAACACATAGCTGAGGGACAGCATGAAGGCCCGCCCCGTCGTGATCGTGTGGCCATGCCCGACGATGATGCCGGACAAAATCGGGATCATCGGGAAAATACAGGGCGTGAACGCCAAAAGCAGCCCGAAGCCCAGAAAACTGAGAACCGTCGCCCACATGGAGTCGCTTTGCAGCGCCGAGGCGATCCGATCCTGCTCGGACACCGGATCTCCCTTGCCCAGCGTCGCCGCAACCTCCCCGGCGCTGCGGACCGGCAAGTCCAGACTCGCGGTTTTCTGCATCGGCGGGTAACACACCCCCTTCTCCGCGCAGCCCTGATAATTCGCCTGCAATTGAATATTGACCGGCTGACCATCAGCGCGCGACAACGGAACGGCGAAACCGACGTCCCGGTGGAACACCTCCACCGCCCCGAACTCCTCGTCGTGCTTGGGCTCGCCGCGAGGAATCTCATAGCTCCCGAGTTTGACGCCGGCCGCGTCAACCAATGTGAGCTTGAATTTCTCCCGGTAGAGATAATAGCCCTCGGCAATCTGCCAGTTCACCCACAATGTATCGGCATCCTTGACCTCGGCGAAAAAACGGAACGCCTCATCCGGCGGCAGCAAATCGACGGGCTCGGTTTTGACGCCCAGCGATTTGAAGGCTTCGGCCAATTTTCCGAGCGAATTGGTCTTTGACCCGCTTGCGCCATTTGCCGGCCACTGTACATTCACCGTCTGCTTATACGGCGGATAGCACACCCCGGCATCGGCACAGCCTTGCGACGTAACCTCCAAAGCCAGGGTATCGACGGCGCCGTCACGTCGCGTGAGGGGAAGGCGGATATCCGCGTGCCCGCGATAAATCTCCATCTCGCCGAAAAACTCGTCGTGCTTGGTCTCGCCCCTCGGAAAGACCGGCTCACCCAAGTCGATGCCCGATGTCTTGGAGGTGAACTTGAATTTTTGCCGATACAGATAATAGTCATCGGCAATGTCGAATCCGACCACAGCCGCATCGCCTTCCGTTTTTGCCGATATTCGGAAAGCCTGTTCAGGCGGCAAAAGCTCTTCGCTACTGATGGCCCAAACCGTACCCGTCCAAATCGACAAAAGGGCAAGCAACAGCCCTAAAACCCGCTCGCGGAACTGCGGCATAGCAAAATCACTCTTTAAGAAGAAGGTAAGGATGTGGACCCTAGTCCGGGAGAAACCGCCCAGGCAGGCCGTCAGGTCTTGGGATGTAGCCATTTGCTTATCCATTCAAGATATGCGGTCGAACCGTGCAGTATAGGGACCGCAATGATTTCGGGAAGTTCGTAGGGGTGTTTCTCGCGAATAGAAGCTTCCAATGCTTCGAAAGAAGCCGTTTCGGTCTTTATCAGGAGGAGATGCTCCTGCGCCGTCTCTATCTTGCCTTCCCAAGGATAAATGGACGTGAGTCCGGGGACGATGCCGGCACAGGTGGCCAGTCGTTCGGCAACCAAGGCAGTGGCCAGCTTCTCCGCGGTTTCCGCATCCGGGCAGGTACACAAAACTAGACAGTGTTCGGTAGACATGGCAAAAAGCACAGAATTAACGGGAATTCTAAACGTATGAGGACTCAATGAACATCAGTCAATGGCTATTGCTCGCCCTATTGAGCTTGCCTATCGTAGAAATTTATTTACTCATCAAGCTCATCGGTTCGTTGGGTTTCTTCCCGACGCTGTTCCTGCTGCTAGGCGCCGCGGCGCTCGGCACGTTTCTATTGCGGGTGCAGGGTTGGTCCACCTGGTTCCGTGTTCAACAGGCCTTGGCGCGAGGTGAATTGCCGGCTCGCGAGATGATCGAAGGCGGCTTGGTAGCCGCTGGAGGCTTGCTGCTGTTGATACCCGGCTTTATCAGCGATCTGTTGGCCCTGCTCTGCCTATTGCCGGCAACCCGGAAACGAATCGCGCAACGCATTCTCGAAAGCAGCGTTTCGCGCCCCGCCGGAACGGCAACACACGAGACTCGGCGGACGATAGAGGGCGAATTCAAGCGTGAGGACTGAAGCAGACGCCTAAACGGGGTGCAAGCAAAGGCGAGCAAATTATTGAATTCACGCCGCAAAAGACCGGCGTCATTGCCTAGATCTGGGGGGTGGAAATGATTCCGGGGTCATTTGTGGTTTAGGACAATCCGGCCTAGACCAAACCGAATCTGACGTAATCGCATTCAGCGTCACCGAACTCGACGATCGACGGAGAGGCGATTATCGAGTTCGGTGTGCCGAAAGCGGAGTGGTCATTTCAAGCTAAGGCGTTCCTTCGGCGAAACGATACTGCCTGCGATATCCAAATCGATTTTCATCCTCTTTGCCGCCGCCTTGGTCGCCTTGGAATTCTTAAAAGGGCCGGCGATGACACTAAAGCGCCCGTTATCCAAGGCCATCACCCGCGCGGGAATCTGCGGTCCCTGGTGGTTCAGGACGGCCGCCAAACGTTGCGCGCTCAACTCGTCTCCGGACGCCAACGCCGTAATGTACCAGCCGCTATCGGTCATAGCCGGCGTTTTCGGCTGACCGTACAGCTCATCCGGATATTTCAGAGCCACGGCTTTACTCACGAGCCGATCGAGATTTTCGCTGTTCTCGAATACCGGCACCGGAATGCCCCGCCCCTCGCTCATGATCTGCTCGACCCGAGGCCAATCCAGCTTTCGCCCTTGTTTCTTTTCGATCTTCTTGAGCTCGGCAATCAGATTTTTCTTGAGCTGCTTTGCGTTGAGCTCGTCGTGAGGCTCATGGGCTTCCAAATAAAGCTCGCCGTCGCGCCACCCCACCAAATAGGGCTGATTGACAATACGCACGGGTGTTTTGACAGGCACGTCCCGGTACAGCGTCTCGATGTTTTCCGGATAGAGACGGACGCAGCCGTTGCTGGCGCGAAGCCCGATGCCGTACGGCTTATTGGTCCCATGGATCAGATAACTGGGGCGGCTGAGATACATGGCGTAATCGCCCAGCGGATTGTCGGGCCCAGGCGACACCACTGCCGGAAGAGGATCGCCTTTTTTCTCATGATCCCTGCGGATGGACTCCGGAACATGCCAGGTAGGATGGCTGGTCTTCCGCTCGACGAGCATTTCGCCGGTTGGCGTGGAGCGGCCTTCGCGCCCGATGCCTACAGGATAAGTGATCACCTCTCCGTCTTTCTTTTTTGGGAAATAAAAAAGGCGCATAGCGGCGAGATTGACGACGACGCCCTTGCGTGGAGCATCCGGCACAATGAACTGCATCGGCAGTATCACCCGGCTGCCCGGCTGTGGTGCCCAAAGATCGACCTCGGGATTGGCTTCACCGATCCCTTCCAAGCCCAAGCCGAAATGCCGGGCCACGTCCGGGAGGGAATCGCCCTCTTCGACTTTCACCGTCGCCAGCTGTCCCATGACACTGTCGTCTTTTCCCAACACAAAGCGGCTGTGCTCGACGTTTTCGACGGTCGGCTCGGGAAGCGCGAGTGACTCCTTCTTGCCTGGAAAATACAGGGCGCACCCATGAAGAAAACTGCCGAGGCAAAGAAACAACAGCAGACGCGACCGAGAACTGCCGGCAAACATCGGCTGATCCGAAGATAGCGATCCCTCGCATGTGATAACAGAATCATTCCTCATGAAACTCAATCCCTCCGCGTCTGGCCCATAAAGCAATCGATTTTGCAAAGTACATGCCGATCGTTCATCACCCCCGGCGGTCGCTTGCAAGGCTTGCTTAGGCAGCATTCACGAAGACTCGCGCCCCTCTTTCGGCAGTTGAGATGCGACTCGGTGTTGCCGTAATGAGACGCCGTACTCTTCGGCATACCCCGCGCGGCACGATCGGTCACGCGGGTGATCGCATCATGTCGAAAGATGGAAAACAATGAGATTTTGCAAACTGCTCGATGCCTGATTCGGCAAAGGCTGTTATCACGCGAAAGGACGCTTATGACCTGGGGCGAGGGTTAGGGAGAGTTAGTGTCGCTAGAATGCTCGGTCAGCCAGACCTTCCAGTCTGCGAACAACCGTGCGTCGCCGGCAGCGACTACCGAACGGGGCTGTAACTCGGGGCTGAAGATCGGCTCGCCTTGCAGAGTTTCCGCATGGCCTCCGGCTTCCGCCAAAATCAATGCGCCTGCCGCATAGTCCCAGAGCTTTTGCTTGCCGTGCAGATAGACCTGAAACCGGCCGGCCGCCAGCCAGCACCACTCCAGAGCCACCGAACCCAGGTTGCGTTGCGAGCTGTAAGGCGGACGCGCGGCTAACTTCGGCGCCAGCGGACCCAAACGTTTAAAGTCCACCACCGCGAGGCTATGTCTCAGCGCCAAATCCGTAGGCCGAACCCTGAGCTCGACGCCGTTCAGCCAGGCGCCGCGACCGCGCTGCGCCGTGAAGCATTCGTCGCGGATCGGATCGTAGATCACGCCCAAGGCCGGCTTGCGTTCGATGAGCAAAGCGAGAGAAATACCGAAAAAAGGCAGACCTGCGGCGAAGTTGCTCGTTCCATCCAGGGGGTCCAAACACCAAAGCCCCCGATTGCTTTGCGCCAGCAAATCCTGTTGCCGCTGCGCGTCCATCTCTTCGCCTAACAGTTCGAACTCCGGATAAAGTTCCCGCAGCCGGGCGGCCAGCCGCTTTTGCACGGCGAAATCCGCTTCGGTGACGACGCTGCCGTCGGCTTTGAATTGACGCTCGGTTCCGGCAAACCGGGGCAGCAAATCTTCCCTGGCTACCGCCTTGACCAGTGCCGAAAGATCATCGAGGTGAGGAAGCATGAAGGCAATCCCTTTGTCGGCTTAATCAACCATAAATCGCCGAGACTAACCGAGTTCGAAGCCTGTTTCCGTTCGGCCAGCCATCTCACTCAAGCAAACAAGGCTTCCAAACGAACGCCCGGATCCTCCGCCGTCATGAACGCTTCACCGACGAGGAAGGTGTGGACGCCGTGGCGGCGCATCAGCGACACGTCCTCTGGCGTATGAATGCCGCTTTCGGTCACCACTAGCCGGTCGCGGGGAATCCGTTTCAGCAAGTCGAGCGTCGTGTCGAGACGAGTCTCGAACGTGCGGAGATTCCGATTGTTGATGCCGATGAGCGGCAGATCGAGGCGCAAAGCGCGTTCCAACTCGGGCGCATCGTGTACTTCCACCAGCACATCCATGCCGAGATCGACGGCGACATCCGCCAATTCGCGCATCGTTTCGTCGGTCAAAGCGGCGGCGATGAGCAGGATGCAATCCGCCCCGATCGCACGGGCCTCGAACACCTGGTACGGATCGATCATGAAATCTTTCCGCAACACCGGCAGCGGGCAAACGCTCCGAGCCTCTTGGAGATACTCTTCAGCCCCTTGGAAAAAATCCCGGTCAGTCAGCACCGACAGACAAGCCGCACCGTGATCGGCATAGCTTCGGGCGATCTCCGCCGGACGGAAGTCGGGCCGCATTACGCCCTTGCTGGGCGAGGCCTTCTTGATTTCGGCAATGACCGCAGCCGAGCCGTTTTCCACCTTGGTCCGCAAGGCCCGGACGAAGCCCCGGGGAACATCGGCATTCCCGGCCTGCCGCCGGATTTCTTCCAACGGCGTGCGCAAACGGCGCTCGGCGATTTCCTCCGCTTTACGGGCAAGAATCTTTTGCAGGATATCAGGGGGATTATTCATAGATTGGCGATGGATTGGCTGAAATCGATCAAGGCATCCAGCTTCTGCCGGGCAGAGCCATCGTCGATGACCGCTTTCGCGCGTTCGACGCCCGCTTCCAGGCTATCCACCAGATTGGCCGCGTAAATCGCCGCACCGGCATTGAGGACTGTAATGTCTCGGGCCGGCCCCGGTTCCCTGTCGAGCACACTCAGCATTACCTTCAGACTGGCGGCGGCGGTGTCGACGGTCAGTTTCTTTAGAGGGGCACGCTTGACATTAAATTGTTCGGGCGTCAGCGTGTAAGTCTCGATTTGACCATCCTTGAGTTCCGCGACATGAGTAGGCGCGCCGATACTGATTTCATCCAGTCCGTCTTCGGCGTGCACCACCAGCACGTGCTTGCTGCCGAGCTGCCGCAACACTTCCGCCAACGGCTCCACCCAGACGTCGGAATAGACGCCCACCAGCTGATTGGGCGCGCCGGCCGGGTTGGTGAGCGGTCCGAGCAGATTGAACAGGGTACGTACCCCGATTTCCCGCCGAGGGCCGATGGCATATTTCATGGCGCCGTGATGGCGCTGGGCGAAGAGGAACCCTAAGCCGATCCGGTCGATGCAGGCCTTGACCTGATCCGGCGTCAAATCGAGATTGATGCCCGCCGCCTCCAGCACGTCGGCGCTGCCCGAGCGGCTGGAAACCGAGCGGTTGCCGTGCTTGGCCACCTTGCCGCCGGCCGCCGCAACCACGAACGCCGCCGTAGTGCTGATGTTGAACGTGTGGTTGGCGTCGCCGCCGGTGCCGCAGGTATCGATGAGATGATCGCCCCTGACCGGAACCTTGGTGGCCATCTCCCGCAAGACCTTGGCCGCAGCCACCACTTCCTCGATGCTTTCGCCCTTGGCGCGGAGCGCGACCAGAAAGGCGCCAATCTGCGCCGGCGTGGCTCCGCCGCTCATGATGGTGCGCATGACCTTGCGCATCTGCGATGCGCCGAGGTTCTTCTTATCTAACAGAGCCTGTAGGACGACTGGCATATCCATCGCGAATCCTCACTGATTCAGAAAATTACGCAGCAGGTCATGGCCCTGCTCCGTCAGAATGGATTCCGGATGGAATTGCACGCCTTCGATGGCGAGCTGTTTGTGCCTGACGCCCATGATTTCCTCGATCTTGCCGTCCCGATCCTCGGTCCAGGCAATGACTTCCAGGCATTCGGGAAGACTTTCCTGCTCGATGACCAGGGAATGGTAGCGGGTGGCCTGGAACGGATTGTTAAGCCCGCGAAATACTCCCGTATTCCGGTGGTGCACCATCGAGCACTTGCCGTGCATGATGCTCTTGGCGTGGATGATATTGCCGCCGAATGCGTAACCGATGCTTTGATGCCCGAGACAGACGCCCAAAATGGGATATTTGCCCGCGTACCGGCGGATAGCGTCCACCGAGATGCCCGCCTCCTTCGGCGTACACGGTCCCGGCGAAATCACGATTTTGTCCGGGGCGAACTCTTCAATTTCTTCGACGGCGATCTGGTCGTTGCGCACCACTTCCACGTCGGCGCCCAACTCCGCCAGGTACTGGACCAGGTTATAGGTGAAGGAATCGTAGTTGTCGATCATCAATACACGAGCGCTCATAGGCTTTGCCCCCCTTCGATCCCGGCTTCGGCCATGGCGACGGCGCGAAAAACCGCACGCCCTTTGTTAAGGGTTTCCTCCCACTCGTTCCGGGGAATGGAATCGTGCACCACGCCCGCACCCGCCTGGATATGCAAGGTGCCGTCCCTGATGACGGCGGTGCGAATGGCGATGGCCGTATCCAGATTTCCCGACCAGCCGATGTATCCCACGGCGCCGGAATAGACTCCACGCTTCACAGGCTCCAACTCGGCGATGATTTCCATGGCTCTGATCTTGGGTGCGCCGCTGACGGTGCCGGCAGGGAATGTCGCGGCCAGCACGTCGTAAGCATCTTTACTCTCGGCAAGACGGCCGGTGACGTTGGACACGATATGCATGACGTGGGAATAACGTTCGATGATCATCTTATCGGTAACGCGGACGCTGCCGGTCTCCGCCACCCGTCCGGCGTCGTTGCGTCCCAGATCGATCAGCATTAAGTGCTCGGCGATCTCCTTGGGATCGGCCAACAACTCGCGCTCCAAGGCCAGATCCTCTTCGTGCGTCTTGCCGCGCCGCCGCGTGCCGGCGATCGGCCGGACGGTAACGGTTTCGTCCTCGACTCGCACCAGGATTTCCGGCGAAGAGCCGACGACGTGAAAATCCCCGAGATTCAGATGAAACATGTAAGGCGAAGGATTTAGACAGCGCAAGGCCCGGTACAAATCCATGGGAGAAGCGGAATAAGGAATGGACAAGCGTTGCGAAAGAACGACCTGCATCACGTCGCCTTCGACGATGTATTCCTTCACCCGGCGCACCGCATTTTCGAAACCCTCTTGGGTAAAGCCGGAGACGAAATCACCTTCATCGACCTGCCTACGCGCCCCCTGCCCGCAATGCGCCGGCAAACGGTTTTGCCGAAGCCCCTGGATCAGCGTTTCCAGCCGGTCTTGCGCCTGATGGTAAGCGTTCGGCTCATCGGGATCGGCATGAGTCAGAATCAGCAGCTTACCGGAGAGGTTATCGAATACCAGCACATCCTCGGAAACCATCAGCAGAATGTCCGGAGCCCCGATCGGATCGGGTTTGTCGCAGTGCAACTGTGGCTCGATGTAATGAATCGTCTCGTAGCCGAAGTAGCCGACCAGCCCGCCGGTAAAGCGGGGCAAGCCCTCGATGGGCGGAACGTTAAAGCGTGCGCCGTAGCTGCGAATCCAATCCAGCGGATTATCGACACGGCTCGCTTCGACGATGCGGCCGTCCCTTTTGACCATGACTTCCGTGCCGCACACTCTGATGACCGTGCGGCACGGAAGGCCGATAATGGAATACCGCCCCCATTGCTCGCCTCCGTGCACGGATTCGAACAAATAGGAATAAGGCGCGTCGGCCAATTTAAGATAAGCGCTGAGCGGCGTATCAAGGTCCGCCAGGACCTCGCGGGCCATGGGGATGCGGTTGTAGCCTTGATCGGCGTATTGCTGAAATCGTTCGGGCGTCATGATTTTTTATCTATCGAGGTAAGCTGGGTTAGCGAAGCGTAACCCAATAGGCCATTCGTCGGGTTACAGCCTGCCGGCCTAACCCAACCTACATTGGAGGCAGGTTCAGTAACGCCATCGCTCTTTCAGAATGGGTCGATGCATTCACGCGGCCTTTCTAAACAAACCGGACAACTCGGTCAGGGAGGCGACGATAGCGTCCGGCTCCAGACACTCGACACCCTTGCCGCCATGATAGCCGTAAGGCACACAGACGACCATGAACCCCGCCGCGCGCGCGGCTTTCACATCGTTGACGGAATCACCGACCATCAGGCAGCGGAAGGGCTCGACCTCGAACCGCTCGGCGGTTTTGAGCAAGGGATACGGGTCCGGCTTGAGCTTCTCGAATTGATCGCCGCAACCGACGAAATCCAGATCTTCCAGCACGCCTAACTGATCCAGCAGCGGGCGGGTGAACCTCGAATGCTTATTGGTCACGCACGCCGTGCTGAAACCGGTCCTCTTGAGCTGCTTCAGCCCGTCGGCAACGCCGGGAAACAAGCGGCTGCGATTGCAGATATTCGTCTCGTACAGATCCATGAATATCGGCAAGGCCTCATCGAATCGCGCCGGTTCGCTTTGCGGCCAGAGTTCCCCGGTTAGCGCGCGCTTCACCAGCATGTCGACGCCATTGCCGATCCAGCCGTTCACCCGCGGCTCGCCGGCCGGGGGCATGCCCAGCCGCTCCAGCATCGCGTCGATGGCATCGGCCAGATCCGGCGAACTGTCCACGAGTGTGCCGTCCAGGTCGAAAACGATGAGTTCCGGCGCGCGGTCCAACATCAAATCGCTCTGGCTTTAGCGATTTCTTCGTGCAATGCGCGTACGACCGAGTCGTAACGGTTCGGGTCGCTGTCTTTGCCCGCGCCGAAAATGGCCGATCCGGCCACGAACGTATCGGCCCCGGCCGCGGTGATCTCACGGATGTTGTCCACCTTGACCCCGCCGTCGATTTCCAGGCGGATGTTGCGCCCGCTGGCCTCGATGCGCTGCTTGGTCTCCCGGAGCTTGTCCAGCACGTACGGAATGAAGGACTGGCCGCCGAAACCGGGGTTCACGGACATGAGCAGAATCATGTCCAGCTTGTCCATCACGTGATCCAAATAATTGAGCGGGGTCGCCGGATTGAACACCAGCCCCGCCTTGCAGCCGGAATCCTTGATCAGTTGAAGGCTGCGGTCGACATGCTCGGAAGCTTCCGGATGAAACGTGATATAAGTTGCTCCAGCCTTGGCGAAATCGGGGATGATGCGATCGACCGGCTTGACCATCAAATGCACGTCGATGGGTGCGGTGACGCCATGTTTCCGCAGCGCTTCACACACCAGGGGACCGATGGTCAGGTTGGGAACGTAGTGGTTGTCCATCACGTCGAAGTGAACGATATCGGCGCCGGCCGCCAATACATTCTGCACTTCCTCGCCCAAGCGCGCGAAATCGGCGGATAAAATCGAAGGAGCGATCCAGGGTTGATTCGTCATTATTGTGTGCTCTTCTCGTAAATATCAGGTTCCGGTGACAAAGCCAGCGACCATCGTGTGCGTCGCTCGCCGAACGCAGGCGGCAGGTCAAACGCGGCGGGATTCTCCAGCGAAGAGCTTTGCTCTACTGCGGTTTGTTGAGGTTTATTTTCACATTTAGAATTCCCATGGGCAAGCAAGCCGCCCGTCTTCCGGAACGATTGAAAAACACATTCCAAATCATGCTCGAAATATCTCCAAAAACCCTTGTCCTCGTCGACGGCTCCTCGTTCTTGTACCGCGCCTTTCACGCCTTGCCGCCTTTGAACAACTCACGGGGCGAACCCACCGGCGCGGTTTTAGGCGTCGCCAATATGCTGCGCAAGCTGATCGGGGAGTACGACACTTGCCATATCGCCGTCGTGTTCGACGCCCCCGGAAAGACCTTCCGCGACGATCTTTTCGAGCATTACAAGACCCATCGTCCGCCGATGCCCGACGATCTCAGAACACAGATTCAGCCGCTGCACGCCGTTATCCGGGCGATGGGCCTACCCGTGCTTATCGAGCACGGGGTGGAAGCCGACGACGTCATCGGCACCCTCACGATGCGAGCCGCCGAACAGGGGTATACGGTCGTCATTTCCACCGGCGACAAGGACATGGCTCAACTGGTCAACGACCGGGTGATGCTGGAGAACACCATGTTCGACAGCCGCCTGGACGTTGAGGGCGTGAAAGCCAAGTTCGGCGTGCCGCCCGAGTGCATCGTCGATTACCTGGCTTTGGTCGGCGACACTTCGGACAACATTCCGGGCATTCCCAAGGTGGGACCGAAGACGGCGGCGAAATGGCTGAATCAATACGGCTCGCTCGACGGCGTCATAGCGCATGCCGATGAGATCAGCGGCAAGGTCGGCGAGAACCTCCGTGCCAATCTCGATCAAATTCCCTTGTCGCGCCAGTTGGCCACCATCAAGTGCGACGTGGAGTTGCCGATCGGACCGGACGATCTCGAAAGAGGCGAACCGGATCAAGCCGCCCTGAGGGAACTCTTGGTCCGGCTCGAGTTCAATTCCTGGCTCCGGCAACTGGATGCCTCGAACGCCGACGACAGTCCGGCCGTCCCCATCCCGCAAACTGCAGCGAAGGCCGATTACGAAACGATCCTGAATGAGGATGAGCTGGAGCGCTGGCTGAAAAAGCTGAAGGCCGCGGAATACTTCGCTTTCGACACCGAAACCACAAGTCTCGACTACAGCCGGGCGGAAGTCGTGGGGCTGTCCTTTGCGGTGGAACCCGGGGAAGCGGCCTACGTCCCGGTGGCTCACGATTATCCGGGCGCGCCGGCGCAACTGAGCCGGGATTACGTTCTGGAAAAGCTCAGGCCTTTGCTGGAAGACCCGAACCGCCCGAAGCTCGGACAAAACCTCAAATACGACGCCAATGTCCTCGCGAATCACGGCGTCGCGCTGACCGGCATCCGCCACGACACCATGCTCGAATCCTACGTGCTCAACAGCACGGCCACCCGGCACGACATGGATTCCCTGGCCGAACTCTATCTCAACCACCGAACCATCCATTACGAGGACGTGGCCGGAAAAGGCGCGAAACAGATTCCCTTCCAGCAGGTCGGCATCGAAAGCGCCACCGACTATGCGGCGGAAGACGCCGACATCACCCTGCGACTTCATCAACACCTTTGGCCGAAACTCCAGGCCGACGAGCCGCTTAAATCGCTGTACGAAACCGTCGAGATTCCGCTGGTGCCGGTCTTATCGCGCATGGAGCGCACCGGCGTGCTGGTGGATGTGTACAAACTGGCTCAGCAAAGCCAGGAACTTGAGAAGCGCATGCTGGATATCGAACAGGAAGCCTGCAAGGCGGCGGGATGCGTGTTCAACCTCGGCTCACCCAAGCAGATCCAGACCATTCTGTACGACAAGCTGAACCTGCCGGTGGTCAAGAAAACGCCGACCGGACAGCCGTCCACCGATGAATCGGTCTTGCAGGAACTGGCCGAAAGCTTCGAGCTGCCGCGGCTGATCCTGGACTACCGGTCCATGAGCAAGCTCAAGTCGACCTACACCGACAAGCTTGCGGAACAGATCAACCCCCGTACCGGGCGCGTCCATACCTCTTATCACCAGGCGGTGGCCGCCACCGGGCGGCTGTCGTCCTCCGATCCCAACCTTCAAAACATTCCGGTGCGCACCGAGGAAGGCCGCCGAATCCGCCAGGCGTTCATCGCACCGCCCGGCCACAAGATACTCGCGGCGGACTATTCGCAGATCGAGCTTAGGATCATGGCGCATATTTCGGGCGATCCGACCCTTCGCGTCGCCTTTCACGACAACACCGACGTCCACCGCTTCACCGCCGCCGAGGTGTTCGGCGTCCTGCCGGAATACGTCACGCCCGACCAGCGCCGCTCGGCCAAGGCGATCAATTTCGGCCTCATCTACGGCATGTCCGCCTTCGGCTTGGGGAAGCAGCTCGGCATTCCCACCAGCCAGGCGCAACGCTACATCGACCTTTATTTCGCCCGCTATCCCAACGTGAAATCCTACATGGAAAAAACCCGCGATATGGCGCGGGAAAAAGGCTATGTGGAGACCCTGTTCGGCCGGCGACTGTACATCCCGGAGATCGACTCCCGCAACGCCCAGCGCCGCCAATACGCCGAGCGCACCGCCATCAACGCCCCGATGCAAGGCACGGCGGCGGACATCATCAAGCGCGCGATGATCGCCGTGGACGCATGGATTCAGGAATCCGGCTGCCCGGTCTGCATGATCATGCAGGTGCACGACGAACTGGTGTTCGAAGTAGCGGAGGATTATGTGGACGAAGCCGCCCGCGAAATCGGCAATCGCATGTGCCGTGCGGCTCAGCTTGCGGTGCCCTTGGTCGTAGATGTGGGGATCGGGTCGAATTGGGATGAGGCGCATTAGAGCAGTTTCCATTCGTACGTGTGGGAGCGGGCTTTAGCCCGCGATAGCCGCTTGATCGCGGGCTAAAGCCCGCTCCCACAGACCTTAAATCCATCCGACAATTGCCCTAATACGCGGAATTCCGTTACTTTGCCCTGCCCAGAGGCGGTTGAGCCATCATGGCCGAGCGGGATGAACGGCGCATACCGGATTGACTAGCTCAACCCGTCCAAAGGACTGTTGACGCCCATGCCGCCCCGGTTCAGGACGTGTGTGTAAATCATCGTTGTCGACACATCCTTATGCCCGAGCAACTCTTGCACCGTACGGATATCGTAGCCCGACTGCAATAAATGCGTGGCGAAGGAGTGCCGCAGGGTGTGGCAGCTCGCCGGCTTGGTCAGCCCCGCCGCCCGCACGGCTTTCTTCATCGCGCGTTGCAAGGACTGCTCATCCAGGTGATGGCGGCGCTCCTTGCCCGAACGCGGATCGCGAGAACGATGCTGGGCGGAAAATACGTACTGCCAGCCGAACTCGCGTCCCGCGTTCGGATATTTCCGCTCCAAGGCATACGGCAAATACACCTCGCCATAGCCTTCCTCCACATCATGTTCATGCAATACCTTCACCTTCTCCAGATGCGCCTTCAAAGGTTCGATGACTGCCTGGGGCAGCATCGTCATCCGATCTTTCTGCCCTTTGCCGTCACGCACGGTAATCTGCTTATAACCAAAATCCACGTCCTTCACCCGCAAGCGCACGCATTCCAGCAAACGCAAACCGGCGCCGTACAACAAACTGGCCATCAGCCAGTGTTGCCCATCCAAACGCGCCAGTACCCGCTTCACCTCCTCGACCGTCAGCACCAGGGGCAAACGTTCCGGTTTCTTGGCACGCCGAACTTCACTCAGCCACGGCAACTCAATGCCCAAAACATCCTTGTACAAGAACAGAATCGCGCTTAACGCCTGATTCTGCGTCGACGCCGCCACGTTGCGATCCACGGCCAGATGGGTCAAAAAACGCTCGACCTCCGGAGCACCCATATCCTTGAGAGCCTCTTGCCGTGGAACACAATGAACCGTCTGATCCAATCGACATAGGCCTGCTCCGTGCGGATACTGTAATGACGCAGGCGGATTTTCTCTCTGACTTGATCCAGCAAGCGCGGCGCTTGAGCACTCGACTCGCCGCCAACTGAAGCGGCCGACGGCTCGAATCCCGCAGCGTCTGCTCGAACCTCGTCCTCAACCCGGTGCGAAACGAAAGTATTCATGGTAGCCAACTCAAGAAAAAATCCAGATCCGGATTAGACATCAAAATTGACGCAAAGCAAAACGTTGGATATTTTCCGATTCCAGATTAGATCTCGTTTTTGAGGTCGACTTTAAGTTCGGCGGACTAGACGTGGACTCAACGTGAAACAAACCTAAAGGAGGTGTCAAATGCGTAGGATTTTAGCCGGTATCGGCGTGGCCCATATGCTCATGGTCGGAGCTGCTGTGGCCCAGGAGGCTAAGGCGCCGTCAGAAGTCGTGGTGACCGCAGCTGAGTTGGAGTGGGGTGAACCACCACCCGCTTTTGAGAAGGGTGCCTCCTTCACGGTGGTTTCCGGGGACCCGGGTAAGGCCGGCATCTTTGTGGTGCGCCTCAAGATGCCAGCAGGTTACAAGGTTGCAGCGCACTGGCATCCGACAGACGAACACGTGACGGTGGTCTCGGGCACGTTTGCTATCGGCATCGGCGAAACATTCAACAAGTCGACGATGAAGGAGCTCCCAGCTGGGGGCTACGCGTTCCTGCCTGCTGAGACGCGGCATTTCGTAATGGCGACGACGGCGACAACGGTTCAGATTGAAGGCCCGGGTCCTTTCGCCCTGACGTACGTCAACCCGGCAGACGACCCGCGCCAGCGGTCTTCAAGAAGGTAAAGCCGCCGAACAAGCGGTTGGAGCGGACCGGCGGGTAGCCGGGCTACCCTTATGCTAGCTAGCCTCGGTGGCCGCCGGCCGCTCAATCGCAGGGCGTTGGGCGTCTTGAATTCACTATGCGTACGCTGATTGGTCAAATTGAAAGCTCTCTTGGCTCTGGGGCCTACTACCTTTCACTTTTCGCCGCCTTAGCAATTCCCGATATCGCGGGTGCGCTCAGTTCCGACGATGGCGAAGCGACGGGGAAGAAGTACATCGAGTGGTACGAGAGATGGGTGCGTCCGCGTTTCGCGGAAGTAGTGCGCGCTTCTATTCCTGAGCACGCGCGCCAGTTCGTCAAGGACATGGAGAGTCCTCTGACGGGCGACGCATGCTACAGATTTCGTTGCTCTCTGCTTCACCAGGGCAGTTCACAACATCCGAAGAGCCCGTACGCTCGCATCATCTTCATTGAGCCCGGTACGACAACGAATGTCATTCATTACGGTCAGCTCAACGATGCGCTCTGCATTGATCTGAATCTCTTCTGTCGCGAGGTCATATCCGGTGCCCGCTTGTGGTTGGATTCCGCTGAGAAGACTGAGTTGTTCCAAAAGAACTACGAGAAGTTCGCTCGTCGGCACGTCGGCGGCCTCGCGCCGTATATCAGTGGGGTGCCTGTAGTTGGCTAAGACGCCCAACCCTGCAATGCACCGGCCTTGCGCGAAAAGCCGCGCAAGGCCGGTGATTTTGAACGTTAGCGATTTCATTCCCTCAGCGTACTCCATGGAAAAGCTCAGAAAGTTTCTCGTTGACAACGGAATCATCGCAGTCGTTGTATTTTTTTCGACTTACGCGGCCAACCTATGGTTCGAAAAACAAAAGGCCATAGACAGCATCAAACTGAACGACTCGACGGTTATTGCAACGAAAGCAAATGATCTTTGGGAATTGATATCGAAACTGGAGTCTGACTACAGCCGCCTTGACGATTTGCGATCACAACAGAGTATCGCGATCACATTCGACAAGAAGCCAGATAAGGCATTGCAAAAGGAAATTGATAGCAAGGTGCGCGAGATATCGGAAAAGCACAGTGAAGTTCTTCATACAATTTCCGAAAGCACCCACATCATTGGAAAGCCACTTTTTCAGCATATGGCTCTCTACATGTCCTTACTACAGGGCTACTACGGCATGAAGGACAACGCACGTCGCATTCGACAAATGGACGGAAACACTGATCTTTCGTTTACTGATAAGCAGGTTCAAGAAACTGGGGCTTTGCTCTATCAGATGCGAGGCGATTTCGCGTCTACACGTGAATATGCTCTACGACAAGCCAATCGCTAGGTTCTGTTGACATTTCAACGCAACCAGATGAGTGCTGAGACGAAGCGAAGAAAGCCCATGAAGTTACGCCAAAAAAGGGGTCCAAAAAAGGGGTCGGGTCAAAAAAGGGGTCAGACACGATATTTGTGCTATGCTTTTCCCTCGGCTCCGCGAGACCAAGCAACATGGCGCGTCTTCCCCGTTTCGTTATTCCCGGCCAACCTCAACACATCATTCAGCGCGGCAATAACCGGCAGGCGATCTTTGCCGCAGATGCGGACTACCAGTTTTTCCGCGATACCTTGGTTGAGGCGGCCACCGAGCATGGATTAGCGGTTCATGCCTATGTCTGGATGACCAACCACATCCATTTGCTGGCAACGCCGGAAAGTGGGCACGCGATCAGCAAGGTTTTCCAATCGGTAGGCAGACGCTACGTGCAGTATTTCAATACCATCTACGGGCGTAGCGGCACCCTCTGGGAAGGGCGCTACCGTGCGACGGTGGTGGACAGCGAGCGGTATCTGCTAACGCTGATGCGTTACATCGAACTCAATCCGGTACGCGCAGGCATAGTTACCGCCCCCGGAGATTATCCTTGGTCGAGCTATTGCCGCCACGCGCTAGGCGATTTGGGACGCAACGCCGACTGGTTGACGCCACATCCGGAGTATCTGAAACTGGGGCACCGTGATCCAGAGCGACAACTTGCCTACCGTGCCCTCTTCCAAACCGTTATCACTAGTGCAGATCTGACGGGCATTCGAGAATGCACGCACAAGGGCTGGGTGCTCGGCAGCGAGCGGTTCAAGGAGCAGATCGAAGCACTCGGAAACCGTCGAGCCACCTCAAAAGGGGTGGGTCGGCCGAGGAAAGAAAAGAATCGTGTCTGACCCCGTTTTTTCGCTGGAAACAGGAGACACTGCTTTGGTTTTGGCTAAAACTCTTATTTCCGCGAAGGGGCATCCTGTTGTGGAGCGAAAAGCTACATATGTTTTCAAAAAGGATGCAAGTAACGCCTGGGTTTGTGCAATTGACAACTCATATGGGCATGATTTACTGGAATCAAACGCCTAACAAGGCAAATGCACCCGGACGCCAAACTCCGCTGCGCTTCGTTTGTCGCCGGTGATTTGCAGCGTTAGAACTCAGGAACCGACATGTACATTCCCGAGCATTTCAAGGAAACAAATTCAGAGCGTATCTCGGCGCTCATCGAGGGCAATTCCTTTGGAATGCTGGTCACGGCTCCTGATGGTGTGCCTTTCGTTAGTCACTTGCCCTTTATCTTTGATCACGCCGCCGGTTCCAAAGGCAAGCTGCTCTGCCACATGGCGCGGGCAAATCCGCAATGGCAGCACTTTTCATCGTACGGTGAGGTTCTGGCTGTATTCCAAGGGCCACATGCTTATGTTTCCCCTTCGTGGTATTCGTCGCCTGGCGTCCCAACATGGAATTACGCAGTGGTTCACTTGCGCGGAAAACCCCGGATCATCGAAAGCGAGTCTGAGCTTGAAGCCTTGGTTGAACGGCTAACCCATGTTTATGAATCTCACATGCTAAGCCCGTGGCAACCAAACCTTGCAGGTGAACGGCGCACAAAACTTCTCAACATGATTGTGGGCTTTGAAATTGAAATCACAAACATTCAGGCAAAGTTCAAACTCAGTCAAAACCGCCCGCCTGAAGACCAACAGAGCGTGGTTGAGAAGTTGGGCCAATCAAGCAATCAAACTGAGGTCGCAGTTGCAACGCTCATGTCCGACGTGCTCGATGCTGAGTTCTAACATTGCGCTTAAGCGGGACGGTCGCTATCGCGCCCGCCCCTTAGCTAATGACATGGACTCCCCCTACTCCTACGGCATCGGATGTGCCAGATTGGAGTTGGGTTATACCAATCACTAGTGCTTCATCAAGGTTGAATTGAAGGGTAAAGATGCTTGAGCTTTATGCGCGCATTGTCGGTGGTGAAACGCCAATCGATTTTGGCGCGGACGGTATTCCGGCGGGTTTCCCAGGCAGCGAC
>Ga0196971_1000412_pt1 | contig 33685 bp, 19 predicted proteins | sample S1v_1013CmetaG_FD_148660 | JGI IMG/M metagenome (GOLD analysis project Ga0196971, IMG submission 148660) | Soil microbial communities from Anza Borrego desert, Southern California, United States - S1+v_10-13C | ecosystem: Environmental > Terrestrial > Soil > Desert | place: USA: California...
TGGTGCGGGTGTCGGCTCCGGTGTCGGCGTTGGCGTCGGTGTCGGTGTTGGTGTTGGCGTCGGTGTTGGCGTCGGCGTCGGAGCCGGAGCCGGAGCCGGAGCCGGTGCCGGTGCCGGTGCCGGTGCGGGCGGCGCCGTAATCGTCAACTCGTTCACCGTGACGTCGGACGCAGCATTGCCGGCCGCGTCCCTGATCGTCGCCAGGACTTCATACGCCTGCCCGCGGACGAGCGGGGTCAGCGAGCCGGAGGCCGGTTGGGCGCTTGCGAGGTCCAGGCTCCATGTGCCGTTTGCCGGGACCACGGTATAGGTCGCACCGTTCACGGTCACCGAGAGAGTTTCGCCGTTGCCGGTTGCGGCATTGCCGGTCAGGATTGGCGTGGTGCTGTCCGTGACGAGGTTGTTGACCGTCGGCGCGCCCGGTACGGCCGTGTCCAGCACGGCGTCCTGCGATGCCGTCGCTCCCTGGAGGTTGGCCACGGTATTGACCACCCGCGCCTTGATCGTCCAGTCGCCGCCATGTGCGTTCGGGTCGTTGATGGTCCAGTCCGTGCCGCTGGTGGTGGCGGTGCTCCAGTTGAGGCCGCCGTCGAAGGATACCTGCACGATCTCGTTGGCGCCCAGCGGTGCGCTGATGGTGCCGCCGACGGTGCGGTTCGCCGTGCCGTCCGACGTGACGAAATCGCTCTGCGAACTGCCGGTGTCCTTCGTCATCGACGTGATCGCCACCGTTTGCGCCGGCGCGCCGGGGTTGAGGACGGTGAGCGTGAACGTAACATCGCTGCTCAGTGCGCCGTCGCTGCCGGTGATCCTGATGCTGTAGTTGCCGCTGGCGCCGGACGCGGGCGTTCCGCTGAAGGTACGGGTGGCGCTGTCGAAGATCAGCCACGCGGGCAGGTTGTCGCCATTGGCGAGCTTCGCGCTGTAGCTGAGCGTGCTGCTGTCGATATCGGTGAAGGCGGGGACGCTGAACGGCGTCATCGCCGAGCCGACGGTGGCGGACTTGCCGCCGGCCGTCGAGGCGACCGGCGCATCGTTGGCACCGTTGATGCTGATCGTCAGCGTGGTGCTCGAGGTCTGGTTGGCCGCGTCGCGCACCTGGTAGCTGAAGGTGTCCTTGAGAACGTCGCCGGTGTTGAGGGCCTGCACGTCCGCATGGTTGTTGTTGACGGTGTAGGTGTAGCTGCCGTTCGCACCGATGACGAGGGTCCCGTAGGTTCCTTCGATCGAGGTGCCGTTGGCGGCCGAGGTGCTCGATGCCGCCACTGCCGCGGCACTGCCGTCCAGCGTGCCGCCGGCCTGCGCCTTGACCACGGTGATGCCGGTGCCGTTGTCATTGCCCATCACATTGCCGCTCGGGTCCGTGCCCGCGGTGGCGTTGTTCGCGCCGCCGGCTTCGTGCGCGGTTGCCGTGTCGGCAACGAGGACGGGTGCGCCGACCCGGTCATCGTCCAGGCCGATGGTACCGGTGTCCGGTGTCGTGCCCGTTACGGTTCCGGTGTGCTTGACGCCTGTGCCGTCGTCGATGATGGATACCGTTCCACTGTGACTGCCGCCGTTGCCGGTGGCGTACGTTGCCTTGACCTGGAAGGTCTCGCTGCCTTCGTACGGCGTGTCCTGTTCGGCGCTGATGTCGATGCGCACGAGGAGGGTGCCGCCGGCCGGGATGGTCGCGCTGCCGTTGTAATCGGTCCAGGCGCTGCCGGACCAGATCTTGATTGTCTGGTTCTGATTGATGTCGGCGAAGCCGCTTCCGCTGCCTTCTACAAGCTGCAGCGATACGGCGTAGCCCGCGGCGCCGGCGACGCTGACAACGGCATAGTCAGAGCCTTCATTGACGACAGGGCTGCTGACGGTGATGCCGCGGTCGTCGTCGAGGTTCGTGCTGCCCGTGTCCGGCGCGCCGTTCGTGACCGTGCCGGGATAGGTGACGCCGGTGCCGTCGTCCCTGATCGAGGCCGTGCCGGTCGCCGTGAGCGCGCTGCTGCCCGAGGTGCTGGTCGCCTTCAGCTGGAAGCTCTCGGCACCTTCGAACACCGTGTCTTTTTCCGCGGAGATATCGGCGCGCACGAGGACGGTGCCGCCGGCGGGGAAGGTGATGCCGTTCGTGTAATCGACCCAGTTGCTGCCGTCCCAGACTTGCAGTGTCTGCGTTTCGAGAATGTCGGCGTAACCGGCGCCGCTCTGTTCGATGAGCTGCAGCGATGCCGTCTGGCCGGGGGTGCCGGTGATCGTGAAGATGGCGTGGTCGGATGCCTCGTTGACGATCGGGCTGCTGACCGTCAGCACGCGATCGTCGTCCAGGCTGCTGGTCGATGCATTCGGCGTGCTGCTCACGACGGTGGTCACGTTGTTGGCGGTTTGCGTCACCGTGGTGACGGTGCCCGGGTACTTGGTGCCGGTGCCGTCGTCGATGATGTGCATCGTGCCCGTCGCGCTGCGGGTAGCGTCGCCGCTGGCGAAGGTGGCAGTGAGACGGAAGTCTTCGGCCCCTTCGTAGGCACCGTCGTGCTCGGCCGAAATGTTCACGCGCACGAGCAGCTTGCCGCCCGACTGGATGGCCGGCAGGTACTGGCTGTCGTAGTTTTCCCATTGCGTGCCGGTCCAGACTTGCAGGACTTGCGACGCGTCGATGTTGGCCTGGCCGGCGATCTTGCCGCTGTCGCTGTCGTTGTGCAGTGCCAGCGCAACCTGCTCGCCGGTATTGCCGGCCACCGTGAAGATGGCATAGGGCGAGGCTTCGTTGACAGTGGTGCCGCTAACCTCCAACGTACGGTCATCGTCGAGGCCGCTGCCGGAAGTGACTGGAGCGCCGCCGCTGATTGCACCGGTGTGGGTGATTCCCGTGCCGTCGTCCACGATGGTGGCAACGCCCAGCGCCGGGTCGCCGCCGCCGAGGTTGGTGGCGACGAGGCCGAATGTTTCGGCGCCTTCGTAGGCCGTGTCCTGCTTGACTTGCGCGCGCACCAGCAGGGTGGGTGCGGTCATCGTGACCGAGGTGCCGTTGTAATTCTGCCAGTTTGCACCGTCGTAATACTGGAGCGCAGTGCCGGTGTCCGTGCCGACGGCGGCGGTGCCGCCGGCGAGCGACAGGCCGACGATCTGGCCGGCGCTGCCCGTGACGGTAAAGACGGCGTAGGGAGAAGCCTCATTGACCGTGATGCTGTTGACGGCCAGGGCGCGGTCGTCGTCCAGGTACTGCGGATAGCCGCCATCGGTCGATACGTTCGGCGTGCCGGTGGTGTTGGCGTCGAGGAAGATGCTGCCGGTGCCGTCGTCCTTGATCGTGGAATTCGCGGCGGCGGCCGTGCCGTTCTTGTTGGCGGCGGTGAGACGGAAGGTTTCCGCACCTTCGTGGGTGCCGTCGTTGAGGACGGCAACGCGCACGAGCAGAGTGCCGTTGGAAGCGATGGAGACGAAGCCGCCGGTATAGGTCTGCCAGGCGGCGCCGTCGAAATACTCCATGCCCGGCGCGAAGTCGGTGCCGCTGTCTGCGTGCCCGGCGCCGCTTCCTGTCGTCGAAAGCGCGAGCGAGACTTTCTGACCGGCCGCGCCGCCCACCTTGAAGAAGGCGTAGGGCGAGGCTTCGTTGACAATGCTGCCCTGGACAGTCACCGGCCTGTCGTCGGGCGTGATGGTGATGCCAAGCGTGTCCACGTCCGACAGGCCCGCCGTATCGGTCGTCGTCACCGTCAGCGTGTCGGTGCCGGTGAACTCCGGGGCGCCCTCGTAACGCAAGGTGGCCAGCGCGGCGTTGAGCTGTGCCTTGGTGCCGTTGAGCGTGATGGTCGACGTTCCGTTGTCGCCGCCGGTCTTGCTTGCACCGTTCAGGTTGTCGATGGTAACCGTGCCGTTCACGACCGTCAGCCGGACGGTCAGGCTGGCGTCGTCCGCATCAGCCACGGTGATGCCGGTAAGCGCGAGCGGATTGCCTTCGGCAACGGTGGGCGAACTCGACGGCAAGGCGTTGACCGGCGCATCGTTGGCGCCGTGGATGGTCACGGTCAGCGTCGCTGTCGATGTGCCGCCATTGCCGTCGCTGACGGTGTAGGTGAAGGTGTCGGTCAGCATGCCGCCCGGGCCGAGTGCTTCGACATCCGCGTGGCCGTTGCTAAGGTTATAGGTGTAGCTGCCGTCGGCATTGAGGACGAGCGAGCCGTAACTTCCCGCCGTCGTGCCGCCCACGGTGCCGCCAGTGATGGCCGAGACGGAAAGGCTGTTGCCTTCGACGTCGGTATCGTTGGACAGCACCTTGCCGCTCGGATTGAAGCCGGCGCTGGCATTGGCAACGCCGCCTGCCTCGATGGCGGAAGCGGTGTCGTTCACGCCTGCCGGCGCGTCGTTCGCGCCGTTGATGGTGACCGTGATGCTGGCGACGCTCTGCTTGCCGGACGCGTTCTGCACTCGGTAGAAGAAGGTCTCGGTGAGGCTTTGGCCGTTCGCGAGGGCATTCACATTCGCATTTGTGTTGTCGAGCGAATAGCTGTAGCTGCCGTCGGCGCTGATCGTCAGGCTGCCGTACAGGCCGGAGATGCCGGTGTTGGTGGTCACCGCCGTTTCGCTGCCCGCGCCGGAGAGCCATGCGTTAACGATGTTGAGCGGCGCAGTGCCGTCGGGCGTGGTATCGGCCACATCGCCGCTTTCCGCGCCGGCTGCACCGAGGGCATTGCCGTTGATCACGGAAGGGGCGGCACTGTTGGCGGCTTCCGTCACGCTGCGGGTATCGGCTTTCGCGCTCGGGTCGAGGTTGACGGAACCGAGCACGGTGATCGTCAGCGTCGCGGTGCTTTGCGCGCCGGCGGCGTCAACGATGCTGTAGGTAAACGTTTCATTGGCGCTGGAGCCGACGGGGATGCTGATCAAGTCAGTGTACGGCGTGTAGGTGTAGGCTCCGGAGCTTTGCAGCGCCAGGGTGCCGTACTGGCCGTGGAAGGTGCCCGCAGTCTGTGTCAGGGTGAAGGTGAGCTGTGTCGATGACGACAGCAGGACGGCATTGCTCAGGGTGATCTTCGAGTTTGCTGTATCGACGCCGGCAACCGTCGTGCCATCCGGAATGCCGGTGCCGCTCACGGTCATGCCAGTCTGGATCTTGGACATGCCCGATGAAATGGCTAGGGTGCTGCTGGCCGACTGGCCGACGACTGCCGTGGTGGTGTCGTGCGCGCCGTTCGGCTCGACGTCGCCGTTCGGCTTTGTCGCTTTGAAGGTGAGGGTATCGCCATTGTTGACGGTCACATTCCCCGTATTGCTGCTGTACAGCGTTACTTCCCTGGTCGTCGCGTTGACGCTCTTGACATAGAAAGCTGTCTCGACGTTGTTGATGTAGAGACGGTCGCCCTTTTCGGAGCCGTTGGTGCCCATGTTTTCCGCGACGATACCGGAAACCGATGCGACGGTGATTACGGTACCGGTGTAGCTCGTCCCCGAGCTCGTCATCCCTTGCCCGGTGAAGGTGGAGGTGAAACCGGTGAAGGTCTTGGTCTCGCCGTTGCCATCCACGTCCGTATCGTTGGCAAGCACATTGCCGCTGGCATTCACGCCCGGATCGTAACCGCCGGACAGGTGCACCTTGGCGGTATTGGTGTCGTTGACCGCGCCCGGATTGTCGTTCGCGCCCTGGATCGTTACCGTCAGCGTGGCCGAGGACGACAGGCCGCCGGCGTCGCGCACCGTGTAGCTGAAGGTCTCGGCCAAGGTGTTCGACGACGACCGCAGTGCCTGCACAGTTGCATTGCCGTTGTCGACCGCGTAGCTGTAGGTGCCGTCGGCGCTGATCGTCAGCGTGCCGTACAGACCGGTGATCGTCGTGTTCGTTGCGACGTTCGTGCTGGCTTGTGCGGCGCTCGAAGCCGCTGCAACCGTCCTGGTGTCGCCGCTGTCGACGTCGGTGTCGTTGTCGAGCACATTGCCGGCGGGGTTCTCGCCAGCGGTGCCATTGTTCGTGCCGCCGGCTTCCTTGGCCGTCGCCGCATCCGCCACGCCGACGGGTGCGTCGTTCTGCGCCGTCACGTTGAAGGTGATCGTCCTCGCCGTCGGGTCGGTATCGTTACCGCCGTTCGCGGTGCCCCCGTTGTCACGCACGTGGAAGCTGAACGCGGCGTAGGAGGTGCCGCTGGCATTCGCCGCGGGGGTGTAGACCAGCTTTGCAATGTCGGCGGCCGCGATCTCCTGATTCAGTGTCACCGTGACACCGTTCAGTTTCAGCGTGCCGGCGGCGGGCAGGCTGGCGATCCTGACAGACAGCAGGGCGTTGGCCGGGTTGTCGTTCGCGTCGCTGAAGCCGAAATCCGATGCGGCGAAGGTGTAGCTGTAATCTTCGAGCAGCGTGATGGTCTTGTCCGCGCCGGAGGGCGCATCGTTGACCGGCGTGATGGTGATCGTCAGCCTGCCGGAGGACGTGGCCTGGCCGTCAGACACGGTGTAGGTGATGACTGGAACCGGCCCGGTGTAGCCGGACTCCGGTGTGAAGGTATAGCTGCCGTCGCCGTTCACGCGCAGCGTGCCGACGCCTGCGATCGCATTGTCCTGGTTGAGCACGCCTGCCGCCGAGCCGATTTTGAAGCCGGCGACAGACAGGGCGTCGAGGTTCGCGTCGGTATCGTTGGCAAGCACATTGCCGCTGATGCTGCCGCCCTCCGACACGGATACCGCGTCGTTCACGGCGACCGGCGCGCTGTTCGGCACGATCAGCTTGTTGATCGCGGTGTCGACCGGGTCGGAGCTGGTGCGGTAGGTGCCGCCGGCGCTGAACTTCGACGGGTCGAGGACCAGCAGGTAGGTGGTCTCCGCCGCATCAGTGGCGGCGTCGCCGATGAGCGTGGTGTTGCCCCAGGCGTAGAAGAACAAACCCTGCACCGTGCCGTTGGTCTTGAACAGGCGGCTGATTACGCCGTCGACACTCTTGATTTGCCCGCTGCCGTCCACGTAGGACAGCGTGCCGGCAACATTGTTGCCGGAAAAGTAGGGCGCGGACGGGTCGGCAGAAGTGAACTTGAAGCGCGAGCCGACCACGGTGGTGACGTTGGCAATCTGGTTGGCTTCCTGGCTCCAGGAACTCGGCGTGCCCTTGTAGACACCGGCAAAGGTGAACGACGCCTCTTCGACCTCGTAGGCCTGCCCGTCGACAAAGATGGTGGAACGGTCATCCTCGGCCGCGATGCGCAGCCGGTCGCCTTCGCCCAGGTCGAAGCGCATGACCGCTGCCGCAAAGGTTTCGCCCTCGTCGCCGCGCGTGTCGCGGCCGGCGTTGAGCGCTGCATCGATGCCATGCCCGAATTCCTCGACCAGCACGCGGGTAAGGGCGGCGGGTGCCGGGTTCGACGCCAGCCAGTCGCGGTTGACGAAGATCGTCGCCCGACCGCCGGGGCCGTTCGCGGAAAAGGCGGCGAAGCCGCCGCCGATCTCGCTGCCGCCGATCTCGACGACTTGTACCGCGTTGCGTCCTTCAAGGATGTCCTGGCGCAGCGCGCGTGCCGTTTCCAGCCATTCCTGCGAAGGCGTGTCGGCGCCGCCGTTGAACAGTTTGAACAGCGCGGCGTCGTCCGGATTGGCTGCCAGGTAGTCGCGGATGTGCTGCGCCGCGGCGGATGCGGCATCGTTGAGTGCGCCGCTGGAGGCGGGCACGGCGAACAGGTCAGGGGAGGAGGCGCGATCGCGGGGCGCGGCCGGAGCTTCAAGCGCCGGCGCTTCCGCCGCGGGTTTGGCCGGCGGTTCGGCGCGTGCGGCTTCCCGCACCACGGCATCGGCTGCCTGGCGCGCGGCGAGTGCCGCGTCGACGCCCGCACCGTCGAACATGATGCGCGCTTCCAGGGCCAGGGGCTTCGGTTTCGCGGTGACGAGCCTGCTGCGATTCTTGTGCGTTGTTTTCATGCTCTTGCTCCTCGGCGGAAGTGCTTAGTTTTGTCCCGTGGGTGCTGCGACCGTGACCTTGCCGCTCATGCCTGCCATCAGTTCGCGGAAGTTGCCGTCGATTGCCGCGACGGTCTTGACCGACTGGCTGACCGGGTCGACGCGCGCACCGAGGCGCAGCACCTTGGCCGGGTATGACTTGCCGGTCTCGTCGATCCGCACCTGGAACGCGTAGCCGGGCTTGAGCCAGGCGAGCCAGTGCGAAGGCACGATGAATTCCAGTTCGAGCACGCTGTCGTCGATGATGTCGAGCAGCGGCTGGCCGGGCTGTACATATTGCTGCTCGCGCACGCGCTGCTCGGCGACGCGGCCGGCGAAGGGCGCGGCGACCTGGCATTTCTCCAGCGATACCGTCATCAGCGACACTTCCGCCCGCGCCTTGGAGACTTCGGATTCGGAGACATCCAGTTCCACCTTGCCGATGGAATTGAGTTCGTTGAGCCGCTTGTTGGCGACGAAGGTGCGTTCCGCCGCGGATAGCGCGGCACGGGCCTTCTGCAACTGGGCCTGCTGCAGCGAGCAGTCGAGCCCGACCAGCAACTGGCCGGCGCGGAAGCTGCCGCCTTCCTGCACGGGCAGGCGGCTGATCTTGGCGCCGATCTCGGCGGCGACGGTGGTGAAGCGGCGCGGCGAAAGCTGCGCACGGATGTCCTGCCGTTCCAGCGCCGGGCGAGGCGCCGGCGCGGCAGGCTTCGGCGCCTGCTGTGCAAGGGCGGCGGCTGTCACACCGAGGCTGACGAGCGCCAGGGCGAGCATCCGCAATTGTTGGCGCAGGGGCATGGCCTAGTTCTCCTTGTTGTCCGAAAACGCCAGTACCGGCTCGACGCGCCAGCCCGGCGCCATCGTCATCCTGAGTGCGAGTTCGTCCGTCGAAGGAGCCTGGGCCGCTGGCTTGAACGCTTCCTTGCTCCAGTCGCGGATGGCGTCCGACACTTTCTTCGTCAGTTCATCGAGGGGGATGTCGGCGGTACTGCCGATCGCCGGCTCCAGTCCGATGGTGGCCTGCAGCTTGCTGCCCGCGCCCTGCAGCTGCGACAGCGACTGGTAGCGGCGCAGCAGGCTCAGGATGGCCGTGGTGCTATTGGCCACCTGTTCCAGCTTGCTTTGTGTTTCCGCCGATTCGCGGTTGCGGATGTGCGCCGAGATCTTCGCGTCCGCCTGCCAGATGGCGTCGGCGCGCAGGAACTGCCGGTAGGCGATGGTGTACGAGAGACGCGACAGGTGCACCTGGGTGAGCACTGCCATCTGGGCCGCCACGCGGCGCTGGTCGGCCAGCTTGACGCCGGCCTCGGCCAGCGCCTTTTGCGAGGGCGCGCTCAACAGGTTCAGCAGGTTGTAGGAAAGCTGCAGGCCGGCATCATTCCAGCGGTTGTTGATCATGAAGCGGTCGGTGTCATAGTGCGCGGTGGTGCGGAACGACAGGTTGGGAAACAGGCGCAGCATGGTGCGGCGCGTTTCCTCAACGGCGATGCGCGCGCTGTAGAAATGCTCGCGCAGGTCGGCGTTTTGTTCCACTGCGAGCTGCTCCATGCGCTCGACGGGAACCTCCAGCAGCGAGGCGTCGACCTTGTCGCTCGGCTCCTGCACGCGGAAATCCTGTCCGAGCGGGGCATTGATGAGGTTGGCCAGCTCGATGCGTCCGGTCGAGAGTTCCTGTTCGATGCTCTCCAGCAGGCGCAGGTTTTCCAGCAACTGGCGCTGGTAGCGCAGCGCATCGACGGGATTGCGCAGGCGCTCGCTCTCGGCCTTGCGCGCATCCTCCAGCGCATCTTCGGCCAGCGCGATCGCATTACGCACATCGTCCTTCAGGCGCTGGGCACTGGCGGTGCGCCAGAACGCATAGCGCACGTCCTGGATGAGGGTGTGCATGGCCTTGCGCCGGCGCTCCGAAGCGATCAGCACGCGGTCGGCCTGCTGCTTGGCGGTGATGTAGCTGAGCCCGAAATCGAGCATGTTCCAGGTCAGACCGAGGTCGTAGGAAGCGTGCGAGCGTTCGGACGAAATATAGGGATTGGCGAGCGAAGGCAGACCGGTCACCGAATCCACGCTGCGGGTGATGAGGTCCTTGTCACGCGTCGAGTAACCGGCATTGGCGGTCAGTTTCGGCAGCATGTCCCAGTTGGCCGTGTCGAGCTGGTTGAACGCCAGCGCCTCCTCCATCATTTTCGTGCGGCGGTCGAGGTTGTACTTCAGCGCCCGCGCAATCGCCTCGTCCATCGAGAGCTCACCGCTGATTGGCGGAACGGCGTCGCGCGCGATCGCGCGGTCGAGTGCGGCCTGCTGGGCGATGTCGGCGGTGCCGAGAGGCTGGACCTGCACCGTGCCGCACGCGGCCAGCGCGAGGGCGGCGGCGACAGCGGCACTCATGGAAAGCAAACGGGGAAGGCGGGGGAGGGGACGGGCGACGGCGCGGGTGTCAGCAGGATGCGTGGCGATCATGTCGATGTTGGCGTTGTGTTGGAAGCGGCGAGCCCAAACAGGCTCAACCGGATTTCTTGCCGTTGGTAAAGCGTAAGACGGCGATCAGTTGATTTACGTCAATTGTAACGAGCTATTACACATGCTGCGTTGCAAAATAGTAATTTTTTATCGAAAGTTTCTAAGGAAGAACCCTGGGCGCAACAGAAGATTTCCGTATGGAAATAATGCGGAATGCGGCTTTCAGCGTTTGTAGGACAGACGCCTACGTCCTTGGGAGAAGAGATGCGGAGGCCGCCGGGGGGAGGTGAATGATGCGGTGCACAAAGGACGGGCGGAGGTGCCCGTCCTGCTTGCATCAGGATTTGATGACGACTTGGGCCGGTCCTTCGACAACAGTGCCGACGACGGCAGCATCGCCGAATCCCTCGCGGCGGAAGAGCGCCAGCACTTCATCCGCCGAGGAGGCGTCGCATGCCACCAGCAGGCCGCCGGAGGTTTGCGGATCAGTCAGCAAGGCTTGCTGTACCGGAGTGATGTCCGCGGGAAGCGCGACGTCGTGGCCGTAACCCGCCCAATTGCGGGCGGACGCGCCGGTGATGAAACCTTGTCCCGCCAGTTCTTCCACGCCGGGGAGCAGGGGGATCCTGCCGAGGTCCAGCTGCACGGTCATGCCAGCGCCGCGCGCCAGTTCAAGCGAGTGTCCGAGCAGGCCGAAGCCGGTGACGTCGGTCAGCGCGTGCACGCCCGCCATGGCGGACAGTGATTTGCCCGGTTTGTTGAGCTTGGTGGTGTTGTCGATCATCGCCCGGTAACCGGCGGCGTCGAGCGCGTTCTTTTTCAGGGCGGCCGACAGGATGCCGACACCCAGCGGCTTGCCGAGGATGAGCGTATCGCCGGGCCGCGCGCCGGCATTGCGCTTGACCTTGTCCGGATGCACCAGTCCCATCACGACCAGGCCATAGATGGGCTCGACGGAGTCGATGGTATGGCCGCCCGCGATCGGGATGCCCGCTTCGGTGCAGACCGCCTCGCCGCCCTGGATGATCTTGCCGATCACCTCGACCGACAACTGGTTGACCGGCATCGCCACTAGCGCCAGCGCCATGATCGGCGTGCCGCCCATCGCATAGACATCGGAGATGGCATTGGTGGCGGCGATGCGGCCGAAGTCGTACGGATCGTCGACGATGGGCATGAAGAAGTCGGTGGTGGCGACCAGCGCCTGTTCGTCGTTGAGCTTGTAGACGGCCGCATCGTCGGAGGTTTCGATGCCGACCAGCAGCTCGTTCGGCACCGGAAAGCCGCGGGATTGTTTCAGGATGTCGGCGAGCACGCCGGGCGCGATCTTGCAGCCGCAGCCGCCGCCGTGGGAGAACGAGGTCAGGCGGAGGGGGCTTTCGACGGGTTTGTTCATGGCATGTCTGGTGAAAAAGGTCCGGGCCGGACGCGAAGGGGCAAAGAATACTCCGGAAACCGTTTTTCGTCATAGAGCGGCCCGCGCCGGGCCCGGCGGGTACAATGTGGGGATGCAAAATTTCGATTCCTACGACCTCATCATCGACGCCCGCAGCCCGCGCGAATACGAGGAAGACCATATCCCCGGCGCGATCAACCTGCCGGTGGTCGACAACGCCGAATTCGCCGAAGTCGGCACGCTGCATCGCACCGATCCGCTCGCTGCGTACCAGCTCGGTGCGCGTTATTCCCTGATGAACATTGCCCGCCACATCGAGCAATGCATTTCCAAGTACCCGGCCAAGAGCCGGATCCTGGTGTATTGCTTCCGTGGCGGCAAGCGCAGCAAGGTGTGGTTCGATGTGCTCGACACCATCGGTTACCGGGTCGAGAAATACAAGGGCGGCTGGAAGGCGTACCGGCGCTGGGTGAACGAGGAAATGGCCGCGTTCCCGGCGAACTTCCGATACATCGTGGTGAGCGGCCCCACCGGCTGCGGCAAGACGCGCCTGCTCGGCGCGCTGCACCAGGCGGGCGCGCAGGTGCTCGATCTCGAAGGCATCGCCACGCATCGCGGGTCGATCATCGGCGCGGTGCCCGGCAAGCAGCAGCCGTCGCAGAAGATGTTCGACAGTCTCTTGCTGCGCCAGCTGCAGGAGTTCGACCCGGGCCGGCCGGTGTGGGTGGAATCGGAAAGCAAGAAGATCGGCAAAGTCCAGTTGCCGGATGCGCTGCTGGGCGCGATGCGTTCCGGCCTGACCATTGCGGTGGACGCCGCGATGCCGCAGCGCGTGCAGTTGCTGCGCGAGGACTATGCCCACTTCGAGCAGGACCCGGCGGCGCTGATCGAGCGCCTCTCCTACCTGCGCCCGCTGATCGGCGGCGAAGAGTTCGCCGCGTGGGAAGAGCTTGCGGCGCGGCGCGAAGTGCCGGCGCTGTTCGAGCGCCTGATGCGCAACCACTACGACCCGACTTACCGCCGTTCCATCCTGCGCAACTATCCGGAGATCGACAAGTCGCCGAAGGTCTTGCTGGAGGATTTGTCGGTGGAAGGCTTGCTGCCGGTGGCGCGGGAATTGCGCGAGCGCTTCGATTCCATCGTGCAGGCGCAGGCAGCCTGAGGACGAAAAAAAGCCCGGACTTGCCGGGGCTTTTCAATTCACTCGCGTTTGATTCCACCGCCGTCATCCCGGCGAACGCCGGGGTCCAGTGTCGTGCGTGCATCGATTAACGCCGCTGGATTCCGACTTTCGTCGGGATGACATCCTCTCCGGACATCACTCGCGTTTGATTCCACCGCCGTCATCCCGGCGAAAGCCGGGATCCAGCGTCGTGTGTGCATCGATTAACGCCGCTGGACCCCGACTTTCGTCGGGATGACGTCCTCTCCGGACACGCGGCAGGAATTGCAATCTCAGGCCGCCTTCGACTGCGCCGGCGCCGTCATCATCTCGGACAGCAGTTCGAACACCTCGTCCTTGGACAGCACATAGCGCTCCAGCAGCGTGTCCTTCAGCGTCCACATCACATCCTTGTACGCCTTCATCGCTTCCAGCGTCGCGGTGTAGAGCTCGTCCGCCTTGGCTTCGACCTGGCGCATCGCGTCTTCGGTCGAACCTTCGCGCTTGAACTGGGTGTAGTCCACCTTTGAACGCGAGTACATGGAGAGCTGGTTCACCATCAGGTCGAGCTTGGCGGTGATCTTCTGGATATCGTTCTGGCTGCCGGTGGAAATGCCGCGCGCGCCGTAGAACAGTTCTTCCGCTGCAACGCCGCCGTAAAGCTGGATCACGTCCTGTTCCATTTCTTCCAGCGTCTGCAGGGACACGTCTTCCGAGGAAGACAGTACATAGCCCAGCGCGCCGACCTTGGACACGGACTCGGTGCTGATCTTCAGCAAGGGCGACTTGGCCTTCACTTCTTCCCAGCTCATGCCCTGGCGCAGGTAGGGGTCGATCTGCATGAAGAAGTGGCCCAGTTCGTGCAGCGCCACGCGTTCGCGCTTCTTGTCCTGCTCGGCGGTGGTGGCGCGGTCGGTCAGGCCGATCATCGAGCGCTCGAAGGCGCGGAACATGACATCGGTGGTGATCAGGGTCTTTTCCTGAATGGCGATCATGCTCGCGCGGTCGACCACGGTTTCCAGCAGTGCCGGGCTGAGGTTGGCGGTGATCTCCGCCGCATAGTCCAGGTTCAGGTTCGCCCAGTCCACGCACTCCGGATCTTTCTTCGCCAGGAAGACGTTCAGCAACTCGCGGCGCTCGGCCTTGTTCGGCAGGCGGAAGTTGATCTTCACCGCAAAGCGGCGCAGCATCGCTTCATCCATTTGCGTGGTGGCATCATTGAAGTTCGAGGCCACGACCCAGATCACGCCGGCGCCCTTGTCGCTCTTGATACCGTCGAGCAGGGAGAGCAGGGTGTTGGCAGTATCGTCATCCCACTTCTTGTCGCCGCGGCCGCGCGGCATGAACAGGCTCTGCGCTTCATCCAGGAAGATGATGCAGCGCTCCATCGAGCATGCCTTTTTGTAAATCGCGTTGAGCGCCTTGGAACCGCCGCCGACGAGCCCGGATTCCAGGCCCGAACCCGATGCCTGGATGAGCGGAATGTCCAGCTTCTTGGCCAGGTAGCCGGCGAGCTTGGTCTTGCCGGTGCCGGCCGGGCCGGTCAGCATGACGTTGAACGGCTTGTCGATGTTGTGCGAGCGGTACAGGTCGCGGTTGCGGATCATTTCTTCCAGGTGCGCGACTTCCTGCTTGATGTCTTCCATGCCGATCAGGTCGTCCATGCTGCCCTTGAGGTTTTCCGGCTTGACAACGGATGCGCCGCCGCCCATGCCCATGCCGGGCAGGCCCTTGCGCAGCGAGACGAACAGGAAGATCAGCAGCGCGATGCCGACGGCATTACGCGCAAGAAAGCCGCCGGCTTCGTTCAGGATGCCGTCCTTCGTTTCCTTGTCTTGGAGGATTTCCTTGTTGGATTCCAGGTACTCGGCGTTGGCGATCGCGTACGGAATGCTGTTCTTCAACAGGACTTCGCGTTCGAGATTGCTGTGCGAGGTGCTGGGCACCTTCACCACGTTGATCTGCGCGGCATCCTTGTACTTGAATACATAGCGAGGGAAATCGGAGAGGGGCTGTGCGACCAGCAGGTATTCCAGGCGGCCGGCGTTGGCGGCGATGCGGGTGATTTCGGAAATGTCCTGGGAGTGCACAACCGGGTTGGCGGCGCGCAGCGCGAGGGGTTTGAATACGACGGCGGCTACGCTGGCAAAGGCCAGCAGCACCATCAGTACCGCGCCGACATAAGCATTGTTGAAGGCTTCATACACCTTGGAACATCTTGGCATTCGTTCGTCCTTTGGGGAGGTCAATTGAGAGCGCGTGTCCCGGATGCGTTGTCCAGTGTCGCGCAACGTTTCTGGTCAGAAGCTGATAGACAGGGCAGCGCAGTTTTGGTTGCTCCGCACAAAAGAAAATTCCAGAGATTTTTTCTATGGGCGCGATAGGAACCGTCCCCTCGGCCAAAGCGCATGCCTTGAGGAAAAAATGTCGGACCGCAACCAGGCATTGATCGTGCGCAAGTCCGGCCGGAAACGAGCTGCTTAAATGAACTTCATCGGAGACAGTTCGCAGGAGGGGGGAGCGATGGTGACAACAATAATCCTGGCACTCGCATTGCTCATGGCCGCGCTCGTGGTCGGCGTGTTCGTCATGGCGCTCATCGAGCTCAATGAGATCGAGGAAATCGCAGAGGGTTCGCGCAATGCGCAGAACAGCACGCTGCTCGGGCCGGTCACGGGCACCGCGGAATATTAGGTCTGCTTGCTTTCGCCGGACTTGGCTTCGATCATCCGCGCAAAATTGACCAGTTCCTTTTCCGTCGCCATGTCGTTCAAGTAGCAGATTTCGCCGTCGACAATCATCAGTTTCGCCTGGTGGGCCAGAGCGAGAATCTCGTCGCGCCGCAGTTCATGAGTATGGTGGTGTTTCATGTTTCCACTCGGAAGTTGATGGGTGAAGGAAATTCTTTCGGGCAATCTGAAAGCTACGACGCCCCCATGAGTTCCTAAGTTCCGCTGCATTGCACCATATTTAGATCGTGTCAAAGTGGTAACATACGGGTCATGGACTCCAGTTACCTTCCGTCACAGAAACAGCCAAGTCCGGCAGACCGCTCCGCCGTGCGCGCAGCCATTCGCCGTCTTGCCGAGCGTGTTTCCATGATCGTGTGGGAGGCAGACATCGAAGGGCGCTGCACCTACCTGAATCCGGAAGTGGCTCGTGCGTTTTCCTCGCCCGCGGATGTGCACATCGATGACTGGTTTGCCCATATCCATCCCGAAGATGCGCCGGGCGCGATCGCGAAGATCCAGGAGGCGCGCCGGCACGCAAGGCAATACCAGCTCGAATACCGGGTCAGCCGCGCCGACGGCAGCGTGCGCTGGATTTCCGATACCGGCGCGCCGCGCTTCGCGGCCGACGGCAACGTGGCCGGCTACCTCGGCACGCTGGTGGATGTCTCGGAAAACCACGAGGTCCGCGCGCGCCTGATGCGCAGTGAAATCGTGCACCGCCTGCTGACCGAGAACGCGTGCGACCTGATTTCCTACAGCGATGCCAATCATGTTTACCTGTACGTGTCGCCGTCGCACAAGGACACGCTGGGTTACGAAACCCATGAACTGGTCGGCACGCATCTGTACGATTACATCCACCCGGACGACCTTGGCGCGAAGCCGGCCAAGACCGAGAACGGACGGCGCGGCCTGGTCAACATCCGTTTCCGCCACAAGCACGGGCACTGGGTCTGGCTGGGCGCGAGCACGCGCACGGTGCGCGACCCGCAGAGCGGCGCAAAGTTGGGCGTGGTCGCTATTGCGCGCGACATCACGAACCAGCTGGAGGCGGGCAGGGAACTCGCCCGTCGGGAAGAACGCTTCCGCAGCCTGACGACGCTGTCGTCGGACTGGTACTGGGAAACCGACGCCAACATCCGCTTCAGTTTCTTTTCCGAGGGCATGTACCAGCGCCTCGGGAAGCGGGCCACCGAACTGCTCGGCACACGTTTCGAGGAACACATCGCCGATCCGAAAGCATCCGGCTATATCGCCTGTGCGGAAAGCGTGGCGGCGCGCAAGCCCTTTCATGACCTCATCTATCCGGTATGGTCGATCACCCAGCCTGGCGAGGTCCGCTTCCTGCGCATCTCCGGCGAGCCGTTCAGCGAGGAGGGCGTGTTCTGCGGCTACCGCGGTGTCAGCCGCGATGTCACGCATGAAGTACGCACCGCCACCGCGCTCGAACACCTCGCCACGCGCGACCCGCTGACCGAACTGCCGAACCGCGAACTGCTGCAGCGCCGTCTGCGCCATTGCCTGGAAGACCGCGGGCATGATGCGATGCTCGCGGTGTTCTTCATCGACCTCGACAATTTCAAGGAAGTCAACGATTCCCTCGGCCACGCGGCGGGCGATGCCTTGCTCAAGGAAATCGCCCAGCGCCTGCGCCGCTGCGTACGGCCGGACGACACGCTCGGCCGTCTCGGCGGGGATGAGTTCGTGGTGCTGGCGGAATGCAAGTTCGGCGACAGCTCGGCCATCCGGCTGGGCGACAAGCTGTGCAAGGCGCTGGACCAGTCGGTGGTGATCGACGGCCACGAATTGCGCGCTTCCGCCTCGGTCGGCATCAGCATGTTCCCGCAGGACGGGGAGAGCAGCGAAGCGCTGCTGCAGAGCGCGGACACTGCCCTCAACCGCGCCAAGGCGGCCGGCGGCAACTGCTTCCGCTTCTACACGCCGGACATGAGCGCCGAGTCCCGCACGCGCATGGTGCGCCACGCCGCCTTGCGCCACGCGCTCGACCGCAACGAATTCGTGGTCTATTACCAGCCCCGGGTCGACCTGAAGACGCTGCGCATGACCGGCGTCGAAGCGCTGCTGCGCTGGACCCATCCGCAGCTCGGCGCCGTTTCGCCGGCCGACTTCATCCCGCTGGCCGAGGAAAGCGGCCTGATCGACGACATCACCGACTGGGTGCTGCAGCGCGCGACGGAGCAGGTGCAGCACTGGACCATCCGCTACGGCATCCCGTTCAAGATTTCGGTCAACCTCTCGGCGCGCCAGTTGCGCAACAAGAAGATCCTGGGCTCGGTGGTGCATGCCCTGGGGCGCAGCGGTCTGCAGGCAGGGCAGCTGGAGCTGGAACTGACGGAATCGGCGCTCATGGAGGATGCGGACACGGCGGCCATCCTGCTCAAGGAATTGAAGGCGCTCGGCCTGCGCCTGTCGGTGGATGATTTCGGCACCGGCTATTCCTCGCTGGCCTACCTGCGGCGCTTCCCGCTGGACTGCCTCAAGCTGGACCGTTCCTTCCTCCTGCAAAGCCAGTCGGACGAGGTCAGCCCCTGGAAGCTGGCCGAAGCCGTGATCAACCTCGCGCACACCCTGAACCTGTCGGTCGTGGCCGAAGGCGTGGAAAGCGAGGAACACCTTGCCTTCCTGCGCACCACCAAGTGCGATGAAATCCAGGGCTCCTGCATCAGCGATCCGCTGCCGCCGGCGGATATCGAGCTTCTGCTCCGGGCGTCGTTGAGCCAGCGCTTGAGCGCCTAGTCGATGTTCAAGCGCTCGTGTGATCGGGACGCCCTCTAACCGAAAAACCAATAGCAGACCCAGATCGACGCCAGTACTCCGGCGAAATCAGCCAGCAGCGCGCAGCCCACGGCGTGCCGCGCACGCTGAATGCCGACCGATCCGAAATACACCGCCAGCACATAGAACGTGGTCTCGGTGCTGCCCTGCACGGTAGCGGCGACCAGCGCCGGGAAGCTGTCCACGCCGCCGGTCTTCATCAGCTCGATCAGCATCGCGCGCGCCGCGCTGCCGGAGAAGGGTTTCACCAGTGCGGTGGGCAGCGCATCGACGAAGCGCGTGTCCCAGCCGATGCTCTCGACGATGAAACGGATGCCGCCCAGGAGCGCGTCGAGCGCGCCCGATGCGCGCAGCACGCCGACGGCGCACAGCATCGCGACCAGGTAAGGCAGCAGGTTTTTCGCGACCTCGAAGCCTTCCTTCGCGCCATCGACGAAGGCTTCATAAACCGGTACCCGCCGCAGCGCGCCCACCGCGACGAACAGCAGGATCAGCCCGAACAGGACAAGGTTGCCGAGCAGCGAGGAGAGGGCGGCCAGCGCCGCCGCCGACATGCCGCCCAGCAGCGCCATGAACCCGCCCAGCAAGACCGAAAAGCCGGCCACCCACGCCAGCACCACCGGGTCCCAGACGCGCAGCCGCTGCACCGCGGCCACGGCGAGAAAGCCGACCAGCGTGCCGATGCTGGTGGCGATCAGGATGGGCAGGAAGACCAGCGTCGGATCGCTCGCACCCTGCTGCAGCCGGTACATGAAGATCGAGACCGGCAGCATCGTGAGCGAGGACGTGTTCAGCACCAGGAACAGGATTTGCGCATTGGTCGCGGTGTCCGGCTTGTCGTTGAGATCCTGCAGGGCGCGCATCGCCTTCAGGCCGATAGGCGTTGCCGCATTGTCCAGCCCGAGCGCGTTCGCGGTGAAATTGAGCGTGATGAGGCCGAGCGCCGGATGGCCGGCGGGGACGTCCGGCATGAGGCGGCGGAACAGCGGCGTCAGCAGGCGCGCGAGCAGCTCCACCAGTCCCGCTTTTTCGGCGATGCGCAGGAAACCCAGCCATAGCGTCAGCGTGCCGAACAGAAGCACCATCACCTCGACCGACAGCTTCGCCATCCCGAACAGGCTCTCGACCATCGCCGCGAAGACACTCGCATCGCCTCCGGCAAGCCAGCGGCTGAACGCGCTGACGGCGGCAACGAGGAAGAAGCCCAGCCACAATCCGTTCAGCATGCCGGCGCGCTCCCGCTGGAAGGCTGCAAGATCGATATCGTCGGGCGGGAGTGGAAAAACATCATCGGAAAAGCGTGAAGCGTGTTCGTGTTAACATCGCCATGATACCGGCGGAAAGGTTCGCCGGAGCAATTCCTTCCTTGCTTTCTGCCATCGTGACTTCACTTGCAACGCTTCTTTCCGCTTTGCCTACACCCGCAGTCATCCTCGACCGCAGTCGGCTGCAGGCAAACTGCGAACGGATGGCGCAGCGCGCCGCACATGCCGGCGTGTCGCTGCGGCCGCACCTGAAAACCGCCAAGAGCGCCGAGGTCGCGCGCATCGCGACCGCCGGGCAGACCGGCGGCATCACGGTGTCGACGCTGGCCGAACTTGCCTATTTCTTCGACGCCGGATTCCGCGACATGACTTACGCCGTAGGGATCGTTCCGTCCAAGCTGCCGGCCATCGCGCGTTTCATCGAACAGGGCGCGCGCATCAATGTCGTGCTCGATTCCGTGCGCGCAGCCGATGAGATCGCGGGACATGCCGGTGCGCCTATCCCTGTCCTGATCGAGATCGACTGCGGCGGGCACCGCGCGGGCGTGGCGCCGGAGAGCAGCGAGCTGATCGACATCGCCGAACGGATCGCATCGGCGCCCGGCCTGCGCCTCGAAGGCGTGCTCACCCATGCAGGCCATTCCTATCACGCAGCGGACGCCGCGGCGCGCGGGGAGATCGCGATTGCGGAGCGCGACGCGGCGCTGCGCGCGGCCGAACGCATTCGAGGGGCGGGCATGTCCTGCCCTACGGTGAGCATCGGTTCCACCCCCACCGCGCTGACCGATATTTCGCTGGACGGCGTTACCGAGATCCGGCCCGGCGTCTATGTATTTTTCGACCTCTCGCAGGCGCGGCTCGGGGTGTGCGGCGTCGACGACATCGCCGTGAGCGTGCTGGCGACCGTGATCGGACATCATCGCGAAGCCGGCCACCTGCTGGTGGATGCCGGTGCGCTCGCCTTGTCCAAGGACATCAGCGCCAATGAATACGATCCGCAGGTCGGCTACGGCCTCGTGTGCGACATCGACGGGCAGCCGGTCGAAGGCCTGCATGTCGCCGATGTGCACCAGGAACACGGCTTCGTGCGCAGCGCCGCCGGCGATCTGCCCTTCGATCGTTTTCCGGTGGGGACGCAGCTGCGCATCCTGCCCAACCATGCGTGCATGACGGTTGCACCTTATCGCGAATACCACGTGCTCGATGCCGGATCGGCAAGGCTGACGAAATGGAGCAAGACCTATGGCTGGTAAGCGGCTGCTGGTGATCGAGGACGATCCCGCCAACCTGCGCCTGATGTTGCTGTTGCTGAATGCGGCGGGATACCAGGCCACCGGCGTGGCGAGCGGGGGAGAAGGACTGGAAGCGGCGCGCCGCGCGCCGCCCGACCTGATCCTGTGCGACGGCCGCATGCCGGACATGACGGGAGTCGAGGTGGCCCGGCACATCCGTGCTGACGAGGCGACCGCGGACATCCCGATGATCGCGGTGACCGGGCTGGTGCGCACGGGCGATACCGGGCAATTGTTCGAAGCGGGCTTCAATGGCTTTATCGCCAAGCCCTTCGACATCAAGGCGTTTGTCTCGCAGGTGTCGGCTTTTCTTGGCGGTGCGGGTAAATAGGACGCGCGGTGGGTTTCGCTGCGCTCTACCCACCCTACGGTTCTCTATGAAATTCGAATGCTGGTGGGTTTCGCTGCGCTCTACCCACCCTACGGTTCTCTATGAAATTCGAATGCTGGTGGGTTTCGCTTCGCTCTACCCACCCTACGGTTCTTTATAAAGGATGGTAGGGTGGGTAGAGCGCAGCGAAACCCACCAGCATTCGAACCAAACCCCAATCACCCCGCCAAACGCTGCTCCACCCCAATCCCCAGATTCAAGCGCTTGTTCTCCCGCACCATCCGCTCAAACTCACCCGCGGCCACCGGCGGGCTGAACAGATATCCCTGCAGCTGGTCGCAACCAAGCTCGCGCAGGAAGGCCATCTGTTCCGGCGTCTCCACGCCTTCGGCAACGATTTCCTGGCGCAATTGCTGGCCCATGGTGACGATGGCGCGCGCAATGGCGCAATCGTTTTCCTCGTGCGGCAAACCGATCACGAATGCACGGTCGATCTTGAGCGTGCTGATCGGGAATTTCTTCAGGTAGGCGAGGCTGGAGTAGCCGGTGCCGAAATCGTCCAGCGCCAGCGCCAGTCCGCGCGCCGCGAGTTCGTTCATGATCGGAATGACGGCTTCCGGCCCGCGCACCAGCAGGGTCTCGGTGATCTCCAGCTTGATGCGCTCGGGCGCCACGCGGTAGCGTTCCAGCACTTCCTGGATGCGATCGGGCAGGTCGCGGTCGAACTGCCGCGACGACAGGTTGACGGCGACGGGCGGCACGTCCACGCCCGCGTCTTGCCATTGCCGGATCTGGCGGCAGGCTTCTTCCAGCACCCAGCTGCCAAGTTCGAGGATGAGGCCGGTTTCCTCCGCCACCGGGATGAAGATGCCCGGCGATACCATGCCGCGCTCCGGATGCTTCCAGCGCAGCAGGGCTTCGGCGCCGACGATGCGGCCGCTGCGCAGGCTGACCTTGGGCTGGTAGTGGAGCTGCAGCTGGTCGCCGGACAGCGCACGCCGCAGCTCGCTCTCGAACCACAGGTGCTCCTTGGCGCGCTGGTTCATCTCGGGGCTGTAGAACATATAGCCGTTCTCGCCGTCATGCACCCGGCCGCGCGCGGCGTCGGCGTAGCGCACCAGGGCGGCCGTATCCATGCCGTCCTCCGGATAGATCGAAATGCCGATGCTGCCGCCGATGCGCAGGTTGTGGTCTTCGATTTCGAACGGGTCGTCGAGCGTGGACAAGAGTTTTTTGGCGACGATGCCGGCATGTTCGCGCTTCTGGATGTCGAACAGCGCCACGGCGAACTTGTCGCCGTCGATGCGCGCCAGCACGTCTTCGTCGCGCAGCACCTCGCGGAACCGTCCGCTCACTTCGCCCAGCAGCGCATCGCCGACTTCGTGGCCCAGCGTCTCGTGGATGGAATCGAAGCGGCGCAGTTCGATCACCAGCAGTGCACCGTGTCCCTTGTTGCGGCGGGCGGCGGTCAGGGCCTGGCCGACGAGCTGGTTCAGCAGCGCGCGGTTGGGCAGACCGGTGAGGGTGTCATAGTTGGCCAGGCGCTGCATGCGCGCCTCGGCTTCCTTGAATACGCTGATGTCGGAAAAGATCGAGAAGGCGTGCGTGGTTTCGCCTTTATCGTTGCGCACCACGCTGATCGTGACCGATTGCGGAAAGATATCCCCGTTCTTGCGCCTGCCCAGGATCTCGCCATGCCAGGGGCCGGCGCCTTTCATCGCGGCGCGCACTTGCGCGCGGAAATCGGCGGTGTGCTTGCCGGAGCGGAGCAGGTCCGGGGTCTTGCCGATGGCCTCGGCGGCAGAGTAGCCGGTGATGCGCGTGAAGGCGGTATTGACCGAGACGATGCGTTCCTCGGCATCGGTGATCAGGATGCCCTGGTCGCTGTCCTCGATGATGCGGGCGTGCAGGCGCAGCTTGTCTTCATCCGACAGGCGCTCGGTGATCTCGGACATCCGGGCGACCATGCCGGCCGCGTTGCCCGCTTCGTCGGCAGTCATCGACAGCGCCAGGCTGGCCCAGAAAATCTCGCCGGATTTCTTGCGGCGGCGCACTTCCATCAGCGAGGTGCCTTCCTCGAGGAAGAGTTCCGCGATGTCATCGCCGTCGTCCGCATACAGGAAGAGCACATGCTGGCCGACGGCTTCCTCCGGCGTATAGCCGAAGAGGCGCTCGGCGCCGTCGTTCCAGCCGGTGATGTAGCCGGCGGCATCCATCTCGATGACCGGTTCCGGCGGCGCGGTCGCCGGCACGGTCTGCAGGGCGGCCAGCTCGTTTTCCAGCGCGCTCAGCGCCTGGAGCTGTGCGGCGCCATCGAGCGCACGGGCTTCGCGGCACAGCGCGAGACAGCGGTCGATGGCATTCCGGTCAGGCATTCTTTCCTCCGGTGCTTTCACGCACGACGTCCAGCATCCAGTCATGGGCTTGCACCTGCAGCAGGTTGAATTCCGCCACGGGCAGGGACAAGGCCTGCAGGGCCGGCGCCACCGGCCCGCCGCACTCTGCCGATTCGACCAGCGCCAGCAGCCCGCCGATATCGCCTTCGCGCCGCAGCAGGGCGGCCTGCAGCGCATCGCTGATCTTCAGCGGCCGCAGGACCTCTTCCAGCGGCATGCCGAACAGGATGCCCAGCAGCGAGAACATGCCCGCCATGAAAGCCGCCTCCTGGCCGGACTTGTCCAGTCCGTTGGACTTGGCCAGCAGTTCCATCAGCCGCGCACGCACGGCCACGCGCGCCAGCAGCATCGCGGAGCGTTCGTCGCCGGCCCGTGCCGAGAACAGCATCAGGTTGAGCCAGCGGCGCAGTTGCGCGCGGCCGAGGATGAGGATGGCCTGGGAAAAACTGCTGACCTGGCGGCTCATGCCCATCCCGAGCGAGTTCACCAGGCGCAGGAGGTGGTAGGACAGTGCGGGATCGCGGCGCAGGACGGCTTCGATCTCATGCGTATCGGCATCGGCCGACACCAGTTGCACCAGTTGCAGCGCCAGCGCGCGGGAGGCAGCCTGATTGCCGGCCGGCTTTGCCGGGGGCGCCAGGTACCAGTGGCCGGCGATCCGGCTCACCTGCGGCGGCAGCGGCTGCTCGGGAAGGCGGTCCAGCCGCACGATGGAGCCGGCAGGTGCGACGCTGCAGCCGGCATCGAGCAGTGCGGGTGCGGCAAGGCCGGCAGGTACGAGGCAGGGGATGCGCGAGGCGAGGCTGCGGAAATCGTCATGGCCTGCCAGCGGCAGGAGGTCTTCCGCCGCGCCGGCGCCAAAGCCCAGCAGCAATGCGGCCGGTTTTCGATTGCGGTCGGACAGCAGGTCGACCGTCAGAAGCGGAAAAGCAGGCAGGGCGCTCATCGCGGCAAAGCACAACAAATGAAGAGAACGTAATGTTACTCTGAAAGCCTGCTATTCGTTGACAAATGGAAATGTTTTGTCGAAAAAATGTTGCGCCGCGTGGGGTGGGGAGCGAAGGAGGAGGCGGGGAAGATGCAGGCGGGCCAGGGGCGGGAGCGCCCCCGGTGAGGGAGGTCAGCGCATGGGAACGCACTTGGATTTGCGGATGGCCGACTTGCGCGCATTGACGACTTCACGCAGCGCAGCGGCCAGCATCTCCTGGCGGCGATGGGCAGGAATCATGTGCGCGGTCAGGCTGTACGCGCGGACCGTCCGTTCCAGGTTGCGCAGCGCGCGCAGTTCTTCGCTGTGTTGCTCGTCAAGCATCATGTTGGTTCTTCCTGTCAAAAGCCACTCGGTATCGGAGGGTACATGGCACGGGGACTTCCCGCACTCACGACATCCTCTAGACCGGCGCATATCGGATTTTGTTCCCTGACGGAAAAAGTCTGTAGCGCCATACTTAAGGGAAAACCACTAGTAGGAAGCTTCTACAAATAGTTAATAGGCATAGCAAAGGTATGTTTATAATTATTTCCCACGGGAAATAACGGGAAATAACAATTCGGAGACAACCCGCTCATGCGCACACGCGGCCACTCGCCGGTGCCTGCGCCCGGCGAGGAGCCCCGCATAGGACAAGGCGGCATGGATATTCCGGTTACAGCCACGCAATCGAAGGAGCGGTCCTTCAACCTCGGCAGCGAAATGGGGCATGCCTGCTTTCGCGTCGCGCTCACGCTGGTGTTCGTGATCTATGTCGGCGCGGCCTGGTGGTCCGGCCATATCAAGGATCTCAGGAATGCGCCGGTCGGCATTGCCGCCTTTCTCGTCTTCGCACTGATCTGGCTCGCAGTGGTCGGGTTTTCTATCTCGACCTACCGCGTGCGCCGCATCATTTCCATCGTGCTCGACCAGGTCGTTTTCGCCTTCGCGCTGTATGAGGCCGGCGACGTGCTGGCACCCGCGCTGTGGGCGCCGGTGCTGATGGCGATCGGCAACGGCCTGCGCAACGGGCCGCGATTTGCGCGCTTCTCCGCCGTGGTCGGCGGCGCCAGCATCGGTACCGCGCTCTGGCTTTCTCCGTACTGGCATGCGGGCACGCTGGTCACGGAAGGCATCGTGCTGTCAATCGTCATCCTGCCCTGGTACACGCTGATGCTGTCCGAGCAGATCGCGCAGGCCAAGCGCGAGATGCAGCAGCGTGCCGCGCGTTTCGAATCCGCTTCCCGCACCGACTCCCTCACCGGGTTGATGAACCGCTCGGGCTTTTTCCAGTGCCTTGGCAAGTTGATCGCCGACGTGGAGCGCAACGGCACCCGCAGCGCCGTCATGCTGCTCGACCTCGACGGCTTCAAGGGCGTCAACGATGACTGCGGCCATGCGACCGGCGACGATGTGCTCAAGAACGTCGCGAACCGCCTGCACGATTGCGTCGACAGCGCCGACCGTGTGGCACGCCTGGGCGGCGACGAATTCGGCATCGTTGTGGCGGATGCCTCCGACCCGAACGAACTCGAGCGTCTCGCGCAATCCATCATCGATTCCATCGCCGCCATCTGCGTGCAGGGCCAGGGCGAGCTGCGTATCGGCGCCAGCATCGGCATCTGTGTGCTTCCGGACGACGATTGCCACGACGAATCCTCCGTCATGGAAACAGCCGACCGCCTGATGTACCGGGCAAAGAAGGCAGGAAAGAATCGCTACTGCATCAACCCCGCATGAAGCCCGGCAACAGGCGCACGGATTGCCTTCGTATTGACGCCGGTTTGAGCATCCGCAAACGTCCCACCTGCATCCCCTCCTAAGGTTTCTGTAACGCTTGTTCATGCAAGGAGAGGACGATGACTGCGATTGTGCGTATCGATGATGAAGTCATCGGCGTCGAGGATTTCGTCAGGACACTGAAGCTGACGGGGCAGTTCGAAGGCCTTATCGAGCAGATCGTCAGGGACAAGCTGACGGTGCGTGCGGCGAAGAAACACGGCATCAAGGTGACGCCCGACGAAGTGCAGGAGCGCGCCGACAACTTCCGCCGCGTCCAGGGCCTGCACCGCGCCGCCGACATGAACAATTATCTCAACGCGCTGGGCGTGAGCCTGGACGAGTTCGAGGTCTTCGTCACCGACAGCCTGTACCAGGAAAAGATGATGGCCCAGGTGTGCAACGACAAGGCGGTCGAGCAATACTTCAAGCTCAATTCACCGAAGTTCGACAGCATCGAAGTCAGCCACATGGTGCTCGATGCCGAAGGCAAGGCCAAGGAAATGATCTCCTACCTGCGCGACGACCCGGACGCGTTCGAGGAAATGGCGCGCGAGCATTCCGTCGCCGACACGAAGGAGCAGGGCGGCCGCATCGGCAAGGTGCTGCGCGGATCGCTCAAGACCGATGTCGAGGCCAAGGTCTTCAACGCCTCGGAAGGCGACCTGCTCGGGCCGTTCCCCTCGTCCGACAAATCGGTGTTCGAGATCTTCAAGGTCGATGCCAAGCATCCGGCGCGGCTGGACGAAGAAACCGCGGCCGAGATCCGGCGCATGCTTCGCGAAGACTGGTTGTTTGCCCGCGCCCAGGAACACATCATCGAAGCACGCTGACCGCGGCCTGACCCCTCGCCATCATGGACGCCGCGCAGAAACAGCAGCAGCCGCTCGCGGATTTCCTTGCGTCCGTCGAGATCCTCTCTCCGTTTTCCCGCGAAGAGATCGACCGCCTCGCCGAACATGCAGAGTCGCGCTTCTTCGCCTTCGGCGATACGGTCTGCAATGCCGGCGACCCGGCCGGCGGACTGCTCATCGTCAAGTCCGGTTCAGTGCGTGTGTTTACCGAGGAGAACGGCAAGGAAATCAGCATGGGCGTGCGCAAGGAGCGTGAGGTCATCGCCGAGATCGCCATGCTGCGCGACTACCGGCACGAATCCTCGGTGCGCGCCTCGCTGAAGACGGAACTGCTGTTCATTCCGCGCAAGGTCATCGAACCCATCATTGCCCGCAATCCGGCCGCGCTGGAATTTGTCGCCAGCTACGTGGCGATCAGTTCGGCGGGCGGCTTCGTGACGCGGCTGTTCGACCTGCGCGGCAAGGTCAACAAGGCGGAGCTGGAAGAATTCGTGCGCAGCGTCGGGGTCAAGCGCGTGTCCGCCGGCAAGGAAATCCTGAAGCAGGATGCGAAGGAAGACCGGCGCCTGTACGTGATCCGGCAGGGCGAAGTGAAACTCTCGCGCATGGAGGAGGGGACCGAATTCCCGCTGGCCACGCTGCGCCAGGGCGACATCTTCGGCGAAAAGGCGTGCCTGATGCGTCAGGAACAGATGGTGACGGTGACCGCGGTGACCGACACCACGCTGCTCGTGATCCCGGAAAAGACCATCCACGTGATCCTGGAGCGCAACACGAAGTTGCGCGAGGTGCTGGAAGACCGCATCCGCATTGTCGAGCGGGAATTGCAGCGCCAGAAGAAACTGGAAGAGCGCCGCAAGCGGCCGGTGCTGCTCGACCTGCAGTCCAAGCCCGAGATGGGCGAAAAGCTCATCCGTCGCTTTCCGCTGGTCGAGCAGGCGGAGGAAATGGATTGCGGCGCGGCCTGCCTGGCCATGATCTGCAAGCATTACAGCATCCCGATGACCCTCGGGAAGCTGCGCGAAATGGCCAACGTGACCACCGCCGGCGCCACCCTCGACAGCCTTGCTCGCGTCGGCGACACGCTCGGGTTTTCCACGCGCGGCGTGCAATGTACCTATGAATCGCTGCTCGGCTTCCAGCTTCCGTTCATTGCCCACTGGGAGGGTTACCACTACATCATCGTCTACGGTGTGTCGAAAAGCCACGTATGGGTGGCCGACCCGGCGATCGGCTTCAAGAAGATGGCGGTGGAGGAATTCGAGCGCGGCTGGAGCGGGACCTGCCTGGTGTTCACGCCCGGCCAGGACATGGTGCAGCTTGCCGCGACGCGCTCGCCCTGGATACGCTTCGTCGGCTACCTCAAGCCGTACAAGAAAATCCTGATGCACATCTTCCTGGCAACCTTCGTCATCCAGGTGCTCGGGCTGGTGCCGCCGCTCATCATCCAGAACATTCTCGACGGCGTGATCGTGCACCAGAACGTCAACCTGCTGCACCTGCTGATCGCCGGCCTCATCATCTCCAACCTGTTCACGCAGCTGATGTCGACCATACGTTCCTTCCTGGCCGGCTTCATGGTACGCAACCTCGATTTCGCGATGATGTCGCATTTCTTCAAGCACACGATGTCGCTGCCGTTCTCCTTCTTTGCCAAGCGCAAGACCGGCGACATCCTCGCGCGCTTCCAGGAAAACCAGACCATCCGCGCCTTCCTCACCGAATCGACGATCACGACTTTGCTGAACCTGCTGATGGTGTTCATCTACTTCACCATCATGTTCCTGTACAACTTCAAGCTGACGATGGTGCTGATCGCCTTCATCATTCCCATCATCGCGCTGACGGTGATCGTGACGCCGAAGGTGAAGAACTATGCGCGCGAAGCCTTCACCGCCTCCACCGATGCGCAAGCCTTCCTGATGGAAGCGCTGGGCGGCGTGGAAACGGTGAAGGGCATGGGCATCGAGCGTCCGGTGCGGCTGAAGTGGGAGCGGAAATATACGAAGGCGCTGGAAGTGCAATACCGCGCGCAGTCCTTCAACATCTGGATATCGCTCACCGGCCAGATCCTGAACGCCGCCACCACCATCGCCGTCCTGTGGGTGGGCACAAGCCTGGTACTGTCGCGCGAGCTGAGCATCGGCCAGCTGATTGCCTTCAACGCCTTGATGGGGAGCGTGCTGGCGCCGCTGATGGGCCTGGTCGGCCTGTGGAACCTGCTCAACGACGCCGGCGTGGCGATGGAACGCCTGGGCGACGTGCTCGACATGGAGCCGGAACAAAAGCCACAGGACTTGCCCACGCGCGTCGTGCTGCCCGACCTGCAGGGCGAGATCAAGCTCGACGGCGTCTATTTCCGTTATGGCGGCGAAGATACGGCCTATGTGCTGGAAAACATCAGCCTCGACATCAAGCCGGGCGAACTGGTCGCCATCGTCGGCCGCAGCGGCTCGGGCAAGACCACGCTGGCGAAACTGCTGGTGGGCTTCTACATGCCCACCGAGGGCAAGATCATCGTCGACGGCTACGACATGAACGTGATCGACAAGGATTACTACCGGGCGCAAGTCGGCTATGTCATGCAGAGCAACCTGCTGTTCTCCGGCACGATCGCCGAGAACATCGCCAGCGGTGAAGAAAGCCCGGACCGGCGGCGCATCGAGGAAGTGGCCAAGATGGCCGACGCGCATGCCTTCATCACAAAGCTGCCGCTCGGCTACGAGCAGGTGGTCGGCGAGCGCGGCATGGGGTTGTCGGGCGGTCAGATCCAGCGCCTGTGCATTGCCCGCGCGCTCTATCACGACCCGCGCCTGCTGGTGTTCGACGAAGCGACCTCGGCGCTGGACACCCAATCCGAAAGCAACATCATGGGCAACATGCACGAAATCCTCAAGGGCCGCACCGCCGTCGTCATCGCGCACCGCCTGAGCACCATCATGCGCGCCGACAAGATCCTGGTGCTGTTCGAGGGCGCGGTGGTCGAGCAGGGCAGGCACGAGGAACTGGTCGCCCGCCGCGGCATGTATTACGAACTGGTGCAGAAACAGCTGAGCGCCGCATGAAACTCTTCGACCAGCGCCTCGGCGGCACCAGCATTTCCTACGCGGGTGTGCTGGAAAAGATCGAGATCATGCGCAATACCTTGCGCTGGGCCTCGAAGCTGGAACGTGCCGAGATCGAAAAACTTCTGCGGCAATCCAACGCGCTGCGCGACGAAGTCATGCAGCTCTCGCACAAGGAAAGGTTCGTGCGCGCGGCCAGCGCGGAGGTCGAACGCGTCGAACCGATGGAACCGATCGAGCGGCCACCGGGCGAACGCCGCAAGGGCCTGATGGACCGCAGCTTCATCTTCGAAGGCACCTTCGGCGACAACCCCAAGCTGCTCGAAGCGCTGGAAATCGCGGAAAAGACCGCGCCGACCGACCTGCCGGTACTGATCGACGGCGAGAGCGGCACCGGCAAGGAGCTGATGGCCAAGGTGATCCACGCCAATGGTTCGCGTGCCGACAAGCCATACATCTCCGTCAACTGCGGCGCTATTCCCGACAACCTGCTGGAATCCGAACTGTTCGGCCACAAGAAGGGCGCGTTCACCGGGGCCGCCAACGACCGCAAGGGAAAGTTCGAGAGTGCGCACAAGGGCACCATCTTCCTCGACGAGATCGGCGAGCTGCCGCTGCAGGGCCAGGTGAAGCTGCTGCGCGTGCTGCAGGCGCACGAGATCCAGCGCGTCGGTTCGGACGAAGTGATCAATGTCGATACCCGCATCGTCGCCGCGACCAACAAAAACCTGCGCAAGCTGATCGAGGAAGGCACCTTCCGCGAAGACCTGTTCTACCGGCTCAGCGTCATCCACGTCACCCTGCCGCCGCTGCGCGATCGCAAGGACGAGATTCCGCTGCTGATCTCCTTCTTCGGCGACGAGGCGGCGGAAGCGCTGAAGCGGGCGCCGATCAAGATGACGCCGCGCCTGCGCGACTTCATGCTGAACTATTCCTATCCCGGCAACATCCGCGAACTGCGCAACCTGATCTACCGCATTTCCTGCCTGGCCGGGGACATGGCGGACATCGCGCACCTGCCGGAAGACATCCGCCCGAAGGCGACGGTGCGCCCGGTCAACGCCGGCAGCATCGACGTCGAGGCAATGAAACTGACCTCGCTCAGCGATGCCAAGCGTGCGGCGAGCGACGAAGCGGAACGTGCCTTCCTCGAGCGCGGGCTGGAGGAAGTGGGCGGGACGGTGGCCGAACTGGCACGACGCTGCGACATGAACCGCTCGCACCTGCAGATGCTGCTCAAGAAGCATGGAATACGGTCGAAGGATTTCCGGCGGCAGGCGGCGGAGAAGAGCAAGGCGCATTGAATGGAATGCTCGGCGTGACGCGGTTTGGCGGGTTTCGCTTCGCTCTACCCACCCTACAGTCCTCTAGTCATTTCAATGCATAAAGAATCGTAGGGTGGGTAGAGCGTAGCGAAACCCGCCAAGCGCTTCACCGAAGAGAAGAACCATCTCAGTGCGGCACATCATCATCCCGATCCCGCGCCGGCAACGCATCCCTGAACACCTCAAAAGTCTTCCAGGCCGGCACCGGCGGCACATACCCCGGCCTCGGCGCATACACCGAGTATTCCGTCAGCCGCATCCGATGGATATACCGCGGACAATTGGGAAAGATGCGCGAGGCAGTCACGCGCACGATGAACACCGCCCCAGGATACTCGGCGCGCAAGGCATCGTGCTCATGCACCTGCGCCACGCCATTCACCCGGATGCGCTTGGGCGTCTCGAAGTCGATGAACAGCATGCCGACATGCGGATTCACCTGCACATTGCCCCAGCTGCGGTACATGCCGTTGCCGTCGTAATCGGGGAAGGCCAGCGTGTGTTCGTCGACCACACGCACAAAGCCCGGCAGCCCGCCCTTGTAGGAGCAGTCCGGGTGGCCGTCGGCATCCGCCGTCGCAATGAAAAACATCGGGCAGCGCTCGATGAACGCGCGGTCTTCGTCGGTGAAGGCGGTATGCACGGTCACCTGCTGCAAGCGGTCCGCGATGCCGCGCGTATCGCGCACTTCCTGCAACTGGCGCATGCCTTCGTGGTACATCGGGGCTGGTTTGCTTCTCATTGCCGTCCTCCTCGCGGGGGCATGCGCGCTGCCGCCGTTCAGTAATCCGCCGACTCCTTCGCCGCGCCGCGGCGTTCCGCACTCTGCGTATCGTTCATCGGCGTGTCGGCCGCGGCCGCTTTCCCGGCCTGCTCGGCGAAGACCATCTTGCCGTTGTCGGTGCGCTTGTCGTCGCGGAACTCGCCTTCCCAGTAGCTGCCGTTGGCCCAGGTATAGCGGCCCTGTCCATGGCTCTTGCCGCGCACCCAGTTGCCGTCGTACACGTCGCCGCTCTTGAAGCGCGTCGCGCCACGGCCATGCGGCACGCCGTCGCGCACGTCGCCTTCATACTTGCTGCCGTCGGCGAAGGTGATCGTGCCGCGGCCGTTGGGCATGTCGCGCGCCCATTCGCCGCTGTAGCGCTGGCCGTTGTTCCACACAAACCTGCCTTTTCCTTCCTTCATGCCGCGCACCAGCGTGCCTTCGAACTGGTTGCCGTTGGTCCAGACGATCTTGCCGGTGCCGGAGACGACACCGGTCTTGGGGTCCACGGTGAAGTTGCCGGTCATGGTCTGGTCGGCCAGCACCAGTGCCTTGCGTCCCGCCGTGCCGGCCGGGTCGGTGGAACTGGGGACGGGCGCAGGCGGAGCTGCCGGACGCGGCTCGGCCGGCGGCTTTTCCGCCGGCTTGATGATGGCGAGCTTGTCTTCGGGCTCCGCAGGCTTGCGTTCCGGCGCCGGCGCAGCGGGCTGGCTTGCCGCGGGCGCGGGAGCAGGTGCGGCGGCGGCTGGCGATGGAGCAGGTGCGGCGGCGGCTGGCGATGGAGCCGGGGTCGATGGCGCTGCGGGCACAGACAAGGATGGGGCCGGTGCGGGAGCCGGAGGCGCTGCTTCCTTGGTCACGCTGGCCACCGGCGGCAGGGCCGGAACCGGCTCCACGGGCTCGACCTTGTCCGGCTCCTTGAAGGTGGCGATCCTGTCCTTGGCCAGTGCCGAATAGCGTCCCTTCGGATATTTCTTCAGGTAGGTCTCGTACGCGGTCTGAGTGTTCACGGTGGTGGATGCCGTCCACAGGTCCTCTTCCGGCGAGCTCGGCGCTTCCTTGATCTGTTTGCTCTCCAGCCGCAGCCGCGCGGCCGCGGCAAAACGCCCCTTCGGGAACTCCTTCAGGTATTTTTCGTAGGCGGCCGGCTTGTCCGAAACGCTCGCCTGGCGCCAGGCTTCGTCGTCACGGTTGCTTGCGGGCGGCGCCGGG
>Ga0196971_1000413_pt1 | contig 33510 bp, 29 predicted proteins | sample S1v_1013CmetaG_FD_148660 | JGI IMG/M metagenome (GOLD analysis project Ga0196971, IMG submission 148660) | Soil microbial communities from Anza Borrego desert, Southern California, United States - S1+v_10-13C | ecosystem: Environmental > Terrestrial > Soil > Desert | place: USA: California...
AGGAGCGGGAGCTTTTCTATCCTCCCGATCCCGGAGAAAAGAGTGCTACCATAGGCGGCAATATTAATACCAATGCAGGCGGTATGAGGGCTGTAAAATATGGAGTCACAAGGGACTATATAAGAGGCCTGGAGATGGTTCTGCCCAATGGAGAGATAATAACGGCAGGGGGCAAAATAGTAAAGAACAGCTCGGGATATAGTCTGAAGGATCTGATCATAGGCTCTGAGGGTACATTGGCCATTGTGACCAAAGCCATCCTTAAGCTGCTGCCCCTTCCTAAGAAAGCCGTCAGTTTGCTTGTACCTTTCCCGGAACTGGAAAAAGCTATAGAAACAGTCCCCCAAATAATCAAATCAAAGATTATCCCTACTGCGATAGAATACATAGTAAGGGATGTCATATTAGCCGCTGAAGAATTCCTGGGAAAGAAATTCCCCGATAGCTCTGCGGATGCTTATCTGCTGCTTACTTTTGACGGGAATAGCACTGAAGAGGTAGAGCAGGCTTATGAGAAGGTTGCTCATATCTGCCTTGAAGCCGGAGCCCTGGATGTTCTGATATCAAATACCCAGGAAAGGCAGGAAGCCATATGGAAGGCAAGGGGAGCTTTCCTTGAAGCAATAAAGGCCTCGACCACAGAATTGGATGAATGTGATGTGGTGGTACCCCGTAACAGAATTGCAGAATTTGTGAAGTTCGCTGATGAGCTTCAGAGAAAGCAGGATATAAGGATAAAGGGCTTCGGACATGCAGGAGACGGAAATCTGCATATATATGTTTTGCGTGACGGGCTTCCGGATGAAGAATGGAAGAAGAAGCTGGACGAGGCTTTCAAGCTTTTGTATGATAAAGCTGTGCAGTTGGGCGGCAAGGTATCCGGAGAGCACGGCATCGGCTACATCAAGAAGCCTTTCCTTGAAGAGTCGGAGGGTACACAGGTCATTGGTCTGATAAGAAGCATCAAGCTTGCATTTGATCCGAAGAATATCCTGAATCCCGGGAAGATAAGCTGATTTTATTTAGATACTGCTAAATTAGCAGTATTTTTTATTACATTCAATGTTTAGAAATAATAAAAAAGTATATACAACCTTTAAATAGTATGGTATATTTATATTACAACTTAGTATACCAACATACCAACATACTATTATACTATTATACTAGACCTTATTAAGGGAGGGTTAAAATGAGGAGCAGTATTCCAATACCGCTTTATTACAGGGTTAAAGAAGATATTATCAATAAGATTAAAGATGGCACTTACAAAATTGAAGAAAAAGTCCCTGGAGAAAATGAGCTGCAGAAGATTTATAATGTAAGCTCTATTACAGTAAGAAAGGCTCTTTCTGATTTAGTCAATGAAGGGTATTTGTACAGGATTCAAGGGAAAGGTTCTTATGTAGCAAAACCAAAAATCAATAGATTGCTCAACTTAATGAGCTTTACCGACGAGCTGAAGGAAAAGGGTATAGAGCCGGGAACAAGGATAATTGAGGTAAAAACGATTGTCGATGAAAGTATTGCAAAGAAGCTGCTTATTAATAAAGAAAGCGGAATTACCGTTGTTAAAAGGCTTAGGCTGGCAGATGGTGTGCCTATTGCTTTACAGACTTCATTTTTGCCTGAGAGTATTCTATCAAGTAGTGATGCGAAACTACTTGAACAAGAGGAGTCTTTGTATAAAATACTCAGTATAAAAGGAATTGCCCCATATGGAGCTAAAGAGATTTATAATATAACAATCCTGGAAGAAAAGGCGATATGCTCACTATTCGGTAAAAAGAAAGGTACACCTGCTTTTTATGTAAAGAGAACAACCTATAACAAAGATGGAGTTGTTTTCGAGTATGCAGAATCCATTCTTATATGGGACAGATACTCTATAGAGGTTCAGTTGAAGAGCCAGTTTTAAGTTAAGTGTTTTTTAAGGTTAGGGATCTTTTAGCCCACCAATCATATTGTACAATCATCTGAAGTAGTAAAAAGTGTTATTGATGAAAGGGGGGAGTGATAATTTACTAATACTATCTGTGTAAATGTTTAGTAAGGGAAGTGATTTAATGCCTGTATTCGCTGCTATAGGTGCACATGCATTAGATGCGGAATTGATGGGTGGGGCTATTGCATTGGATATGAATTCCAAAGGTTGGAAGACATATTTGATACACATGACAAGAGGTGAAAGAGGAGCTTCTGATAAGGATCCAGATATATTTGGCGCACAAATTGAAGGAGAAATGCGTAAATGTGCTGAGAAACTGAATTCTGAGTCTATATGGTTAGGTTATAAAGCAGGTTGCATTCCCAAAGAAAAGAGTGTAATTGACTTATGCAATACTATCAGGAGATTAAATATTGATATAATCATTACACATTGGAAAGGAAGTTATCATCCAAGACACGTAGAAACACATGATATAGTCATTAACAGTATAAAAATGGCGAATGACCCATCTGTTATAACTCAGTATGATACACATTCAGTTACCGGTGTGTATTTTGGAGAAAACATGGAGGATCTGGATGGTTTCGCACCTAATGTATATTATGATATTTCCAATTATTATGGCAATTGGATGAATAGTCTTGAGTGTTATGAACTATTCAGGAATAAGGTCAATAAATATCCATATAAGGAATTCTATTCATCAAACTCGATAAGCAGGGGCATCGAATCAGGTGTGCAATATGCTAAAGCTCTTATGATCCCTAAAGTTTTAATAAATCAATTCGATTTTAAAATGCATATTTGCAATCCTGAGTACTAACATTAATATGCTTGTTAAATAATATCTAGTCGTTTTCAATACTATCATGTAATTGAGGAGGAGATTTTTAATGAATGAAAAGCAAATAGCTCAGCAGATTATTGAAGGACTTGGCGGATCTGATAATATCAATAGTATAGAATATTGTATGACCAGATTGAGAGTCGTAATAAGGGAAGCGAGCAAGGTTAATACCAACGGAATAAAGAGTATTAGCGGCGTTATAGGAGTGCTTTCAGATGGACAATCTATCCAAGTCGTTTTAGGACCAGGTACTGCACAAGGAGTTGCAAATTGTGTATCGGAATTACAGGGAATTAACCTGAAAATAGTGGAAGAAAACGATACTGAAAAACCTACTGTAAAGAAAAACCTGTTACATGCATTTAATGAAATTTTCACACCTATTATACCGGCTCTCATCGGATCAGGGTTGGTTGCCGGATTTGGAAAGTTTCTACAAAGTCTTGGCGTAGATGCTAACTTAGGAATCATGAAGGCATTTAACGTTGTTGGGTTTGCGTTCTTTGGGTTTATTATTATCATAGTAGCAATGAATACAGCTAAAGTATGCGGTGGATCTCCAATACTTGGTGCAGTAGCCGGGTCTATTCTTATAAATCCCGCATTATCAGGAATGGGTATTGTACCGGGACGCGGTGGGGTCATAGGTGCTATGTTGGCAGGTGTACTAATGGCAATAATAGAAAAGTATACAAGAAAAATATCACCTAAGGCTCTTAAAGTACATTTTCCACCTACCATTTCCGTTTTGGTTGCAGGTCTGATTATTGTCTATCTTTTACAGCCCGTCACCGGATATCTCGCAGATTTATTGGTAAATGCAGTTTTAGCACTGCTTAAGGTAGGAGGTGCTGTTGCAGGAGCATGTATTTCCGCACTATTTCTTCCTCTTGTTATGACCGGATTGCATCATGGCCTTACTCCGGTTCACCTTGAATTGATAAAACAGGTTGGGTATTCGCAGTTACAAACCATGAACAGCATGGCAGGCGCCGGACAAGTAGGAGCTGCTATTGCCTTATTCCTGAAATATAGAAATAGTATGAATCTGAAAGATACAATCAAGGGTTCTTTACCTGTAGGAATTTTGGGAATAGGAGAACCTTTAATATATGGTGTAACCTTGCCTTTAGGAAAGCCATTTATTACAGCATGTTTGGGAGCAGGTATAGGTGGAGCATTTGTCGGAGCAGTAGGTTTAGGTGCGCGAGGAGTATATGTTTCCGGAATACTGGGTGTTGTAATTGCAACCAATCCGATACACTATATCATGGCTTATCTTTTAGCTGTTATTTTCGGGTTCATATTTACCTATAGTTTGAAGGTGCCGGAAGACCTTATTAACTCTTTGGGTAATGTGCCTAAATTATCGTCAAAAGCATAAAGTGGTGGAGCAGATGGTTAGAAGAAAAGACTTAGAATTATCAGTTTATCCTGATAATACCAACGGAATATCCGAAAAAATTACTGATTATATTGCCAGGGGAGGAAAACTAGGCTATGGGGGTGTGTTTTCCTCCCTGCACCTCCCGGAAGTTGATCTGGAGTACCAGATTAAATATGCAAAAGCATTATCTGATATTGTAAAGAAGGCCGGCATGGAGCTAACTGTTGATTTATCATCACATGAGCTGAGAAAGATATTGCAGAGTAATGAATATACCAGGATTATCAAAGAAGCGGAATTAGATTATCTGCGCTTGGATTTTGGATTTACTGCCCAGGATATCAGTGATATCAGAAACAAATTGGGCATTAACGGATTCGTATTAAATGCATCTGTGCTTTCTGAAAATGAAATAGTCGATATGCTAGAAAAAGTATTATCTGAGGGTAATGACTCTAAACTAAAGGCTTGTCACAATTTTTATCCTCGTCCGGAAACGGGATTATCTATGCAGTTTATGATTGATAAATCATTGCTATATAAAGAGTTGAATATTCCTGTAATAGCATGTGTGCCGTCTTTAGCCAGTCAGAGAGGACCGCTGTTTAAGGGACTGCCTACTGTTGAAAGCCATAGATATATTGCACCGGATAGGTCTGCGATGGAACTGATTGCATCTGGATATGTAGATGCAATATTGGTTGGAGATTCTTTTGCATCTGATGAAGAATTAAAGGCAATACATGATATTGTAGAATCAAAATTATTGAAAATCAGAGTAAAGCTTGAAGAGAACATATCAGAACAGGAGAAAGCTATAGTTATTGGAAGCATACATCATGCCAGGCCTGATAAAGCAGCATATTCAATCAGATCACAAGCAACCCGTGAAATGGCGCAATATGGCAGGGATATACCCTGCCGTCCTGTAAAAAGCAGAGATAAGTATTGTATAACAATAGATAACAGACTTTACCTAAGGTATTCGGGCGAATTGCAGATAGTCACGGAGGATTTGCCTGGAGATGAAAAAGTAAATGTTGCGGGTTATGTAATACCCGAAGATACATATTTGGTAAAGTATATAAAACCGGGAAGCAACTTTGTCCTGCAGGAGGTTAACAAAACATGAACAGTATGCTTACATACAATGGCACGTTATTATCACCCGCAACAGGGTACATAAAGGATCTGCAGGAAATTGATGACGAGGTGTATTCTAGCGGGATGATGGGTTCCGGGTTAGCAATCATATTGGATGGTTCCGATTATAATATCTATTCTCCGACAGAAGGCGAAGTTACAGTGCTATTTCCAACAGGGCATGCAATTGGTATTAAATCAGCAGAAGGAGTTGATCTCCTGATTCATATAGGTATAGATTCTTTCAGGGAAAAGGATTTGGTCAAGAAGTACATAAAGCAGGGTGATCGTGTACATAAGGGTCAGCCGTTAGTAAAGATCAATGAAAGCAAATTCGGTACAGATGATAATATAGTAATATTAACTTTACCCGGCTATAGTAAGGAAATAGAAAAAACAGCCTCTGTTGAAAAGGTAAAGGCATGTGTTAGTGAAATAATAAAATATTAGATGAAAAGGAGATATACTAAATGTCTGTAGATTATTTTGTAAAAGCAAATGAGGTATTGGCAAAAATTGCGGCCTCTCAGGAAGAAAATATTAAAAAAGCAGCGGAAATAATGGCTGAGTCAATTTCCAGGGGAAACCTGGTGCATCTTTTCGGAAGCGGCCACTCCGTGATTCCGGTGCTCGACGTGTTTCCGAGATATGGCGGCGTCGTGGGCTTCCATCCCCTGATGGACCCAAGGCTTATGTGGTTTAATGTAATTGGGGCGGGCGGAGCACGTGAGCTTTTATGGATAGAAAGGCAGGAAGGTTATATAAAGAATTATCTTCAGAGCTATGACCTGAAAAAGGATGATACAATGGTGGTCTATTCCCATGGGGGACTTAATGCAGCACCGGTAGAAGCAGCAATGTACGCAAAAGCTATCGGAATGAAGGTAGTAGTTATTGCATCAGGTGAAAACTTCAGAAAAGCAAAGGCAACACACTCCAGCGGTAAAAAGCTTGGAGATTTTGCGGATGTATTTATAGACAACTGCGTACCACTGGAGGACTCCCTGGTTCCTGTAGAAGGCTATCACCAGAAGGTAGGCGCAGGCTCCACTCTTTCAGTAATATATATATCTCAGGCCTTTGCCTCTGAGACGGCAAAGCTTCTGCAGAAAAAGGGCTTTGAGCTTTCAATATTCGTTTCACCTAATGTAGTTGAGGTTCCGCAGGAAAATAATGATAACGTGTATGCGAAATACACAGAAGTGATAAAGAAGAACAATATTACGATATAAGATGAAATGGACAAATAGGAAAAATGATAAAAACAGGCGGAATTCTATAGTCTGCCTGTTTTTTGCTACAAAATACTATTTGTATGAGGGTGAGCGTGAAAAATATGATTCTCCGGGGTATTGCCGGTTCGAAGTATAGAAATCCGCGAATATGCACTGAAGGTACATGATGAAACAGATACAGAATAGGAGGGTAAAAATGTATACAAGAGATATAGTAATCCAAAACAAGACGGGGCTGCATGCAAGGCCTGCATCAGCCTTCGTAACAACGGCACTGAAATTCAAATCGGACATTACCGTGACCAAGGATTCTAAAAAAGCCAATGCGAAGTCAATAATGTATATTCTTTCTCTAGGGGCGTCAAAGGGCAGCAGTATCACTATAACTGCAGAAGGGCTTGATGAGGAGACTGCGGTAACTGCACTATGCGAGCTGATAAACAGCCGCTTCGGGGAAGAGTGATATTCAATAATGAATAAGTGCAGAGCAATAATAAATGGAAGGATAATAACACCGAAAGGCATATTGACCGGCAGTGCCGTTATATTTGATGATAGAGTTCTGGCAGTTGTACCGGAGTCGGAGACCGGACATTTTGATATAGCTGAGAAGCTTGATGTTGAAGGCTGCTTTGTATCTCCGGGTTTTATTGACATACACACTCATGGGGCGGTAGGACATGATATTATGGATGGCAGTGCAGAAGGTATAAGGCTGATAAGTGAGAAATTCGCATCTTTTGGAGTTACGGGATTCCTGGCCACAACTATGACAATGGACACCGGTTCCATAAGGAAGGCGCTGGATAGCATCAGGGAAGCAATGCAGGATAATAGAGGCGCTAGGGTGCTGGGATGCCACCTGGAGGGGCCGTTCATCAGCAGGAAATATCCAGGGGCACAGGCTGCGGTGCATACTAAGGCTGCGGAGTTTTCTCTGATAAAGGATTACGGCGATGTGATAAAACTGGTTACAGTAGCTCCGGAGATTGAAGGCTCCGGAGTATTCATAAGACAGTGTATCGATGAGAATATTGCCGTATCCATAGGTCACAGCAGCGCAACCTATGAAGAAGCAGCGGGCGCATTCAGACTGGGGGCCGGAAGTGTTACCCATACCTTTAATGCAATGCCTGCCCTGCATCATAGGGAGCCTGGTATAATCGGCGCAGCAATGGATGACAGGGATGTGTTCTGTGAACTGATAGCTGATAATATTCATGTCCATCCGGTAATGCAGAGAGTCCTGCTTAAATCAAAAGGTACCGGAAGATTAATACTGATCACCGATTCAATGAGAGCTGCAGGAATGACTGAAGGCTGCTATGAGCTGGGAGGACAGACGGTGTATGTAAGAGACAACAGTGCAAGACTGGAGAATGGTACTCTTGCCGGGAGCGTATTGACGATGGACAGAGCACTTTATAATTTTATCAGGAATACAGGGACAAATGTATGGGAGGCGGTCGGAACAGTCACGGCAAATCCTGCAGCAATGCTTGGCCTGGAAGATAGGCTGGGCAGTATAGAAAAAGGATTGGATGCAGATATTACGGTTTTTGATGAGAAGCTTAATATCCGGTACACATTTATAAAAGGCTGTTTATGTTATAAGGGGTGATTCTATGAAAGTGATTATAGGAAGGGATTACCGGGAGATAAGTGAAAAGGCTGAAACAGTATACAGGGCGCTGAAAGGCCGTATAACACCCGATGTCCCCGCATCAATACCCCAGCTCCACCAGGACGTGGTCGTGCTGTTGGATAAAGCGGCAAATCGGATTCTCGAGGCCTTATAAAAAATAACATCCATAAAAATAACAGGAGCCAGTCTTCGATATTGCTCCTGTCATTTTTTTAACAACTCATCATGAAAATGACCTAGACAAATGTTTTCTCAACTTTCAATATTTCCAACAAAATTAAAAGCTTGATATAAGGCAGATCTCCCAGAGCATTTACCGTGTCGTTCTCAAATGCTTTCAAGCACTTGGATATCCTGTATTTTACCGAATTTGAATGTATCCCCAGAAGATTGGATACATTGTTTATATTTCTCAATACAAGATACAAACGGAGTGTATCAAAAAAGGATGTCTCTGTTTCTAAATTCAAATCCGCGCTGTTTACTTTAAAAATGGTCTCTTTATATTCATATGGCGAGTAAAGTAGTGTGTATAACACAGGCAATTCATCTATAGAAAAAATGCCATCAAGAAACAATAATGAACTGATTGTGTATTTTAAAATTTTGATCTGATCAAAAAGCTCTTTTTGAGATGAGCAAGGCCTTGAAAAAATGAAAAGTATTGGGTCAACTTTTTCAATTACTTTATAGTACTCATCATATATTTTATTTTCATCTTTTTGATTTTTGGGCATTAAGAAAATTATATAATTATAGAAATCATTTTCCTCATACATAAGGTATTTTTCATTTATATGATCGACAATTGAGCCTATATTTTCTTTTCTTATCAATACCAAATAATACGATGAATCTTCAGACAGGTTTATTGTACTGTTTGGCTTTTTTACTGTCTTGACTCCACATAGATCATCCAGTTCTTTAATGATAATGGGAGCTATTTTATGAAATATACTGAGATTTGAACTGGTAATATTTTGGTTTACTATATATGTGGCCAATATTGAATTCTTCCCATAATACACCACTGCCAGATTCTGATTGTCTATTCTAAGAGATATAGGCACATTTAACTTCTGGGGGTTCTGCATTTTTATTGAGTATATTTTTGAAATAATTGTTGATGCAGTATTGTTCTCGAGGCCACAATAGTAGGTATTGTTTGCATTGATGATCAAGGGCAAAGATAAAAAACGGTTAAGCTGGTCGCAGAATTTTTTTATATTTTTCTCAATGTGCAAATCACTAAAGGCAAACAATATATCAACCAGATTAGCATCTAATTCTGAATGGACAGCTGAGCTGTTCAGCAGGGAAAACTCTGAAAGTATATCACTCCATCGGACACTGGATGGTATGTATATTATAGGGAAAGAGTGTGCATTACCTAATTCAATAATCTCCGGATCTATATCATCGTTTAGATTCGGACCTGGCATTATGCCAATACCGGAGCATTTGCGTTCTATCATGGCCTTCACTAAATTTACTCTGCTAGCCTTGTCATCTTTGGAATTCCAAAAAGAAGTAAACATGAACTCATAGGGCTCAAGGAATCTTTCAACTTCAGGGTAGGGGGTTTCCAGTATGTCTATTCGCTTAACCGAATTAAATGCTCCATTATATCCTGACACTATATAGCTTTGCTCCAGTGAAGGAAGCTTCAGCAGATCAACAATGCAACTCATAATAAAATCACCTCCAGGTTAAATAATAGTATAGCATATTTATTAATGAATATATATGCTGCTATTTTCTTCACTTTAATGGGTATTGAACAAAATTACTTGCTCATAATTGTTCCTTACAAACATTGTTTTGAATTGTCCGAATAGTACAATTAAGTTAGTGGAGCTAATAAAAATATGAAAGCAGGTGCGAAATGGATATTCAAAATATTATGGACAGTATAGAAAAAAAGAGAAGTAGGATGGTAGAGGATATTGTCAAAATGTCCTCCATACCCTCTATAAATCCTAAGTTTAATGGAACTGGTGAATATGAACGTATGAAATGGTTAATGGGAGTTTTGGATGATTATTCAATAGCCTATGAAGTATATGAGGTAGAAGATGAAAGTGTAAAAGAACAAAAAAGGTTGAATATAGTTGTCCGATTGGAAGGCTCTGAAAAAACTGATGACACCTTGTGGTTTGTATCACACATGGATACTGTTGCAGCCGGTGACATAGGTGCGTGGAATTCAGATCCGTTCAACCCAATAATAAAGAGTGGCAAGATTTATGGCAGAGGGGTTGAAGACAATGGGCAAGCAGTAATATGCAGTTTGTACACTTGTCTGGCAATGAGGGAAAACAACATAAGACCCAAGTGTAATGTAGGGTTTGTATTCGCAAGTGATGAAGAGACTGGAAGCGAATTCGGATTAAAAGCATTAATTAAGAAAGGCATTTTCAAGCCTAATGATGAAGCAATAGTTCCGGACGCAGGCTGCCATGATGGGTCATTTATAGAGATAGCCGAAAAATCAATGTATTGGGTTAAGTTTACTGTATCAGGTAAGGAAGCGCATGCATCAATGCCACACCTGGGGATCAATGCAAGCTCCATAGCATCCCATTTTGCAGTCGAGTTGGAAGACCTGCTTAAGTCTATGTTTTCTTTGAAGGATGACCTATTTGATCCTCCTTACTCTACTTTTGAGATTACTCAAAAATATGCAAATGTAGAGAGCCCTAATGTACTTCCGGGAAAAGATGTATTTGTAATGGATATGCGTGTATTACCGCAGTTTAAATTTGATGATATCGTTACGGAAATTGATAAATTGGCAGGTAAATATGAGTATAAGTATAAAGTTAAGATAGCCTATGAATTTACTCAAAAAGTTGTCGCTCCAAAACCTACGCCAAAGGATTCCAAGATAGTATCAAGAATTTATGAGTCAATTTCTGAGCTTGGTATAAAGCCTAGAGTCGGAGGCATAGGTGGGGGTACATGTGCGGCACTTCTAAGAGATATTGGAATACCGGCAGTTGTTTGGTCCACTCTCGATGAACTGGCGCATCAGCCTAACGAATATGCGGTTATTGACAACCTGATCAGAGATACTCAAGTATTTATATCCACGGTGTTAAAGTATATGTAATACCCATAAAACCAGTTGTCTTTATTAAACAAAACTAAATAATTTATTTGTCTTTCATGTACATTGAGTAAAAGTGTGAGTCAAGTAAAATAAAATTAGTGGATGAATTGCCACAAATTAAATTATAGGAGGGGTTTCATATGTATGAATATGAACTTACCAATGCATGCCTGAAGCTTTTGCGTGACATGTTTAGGGTTCAGGAGGGTGAATCTGTTGTAATAACATGCGATACAGAGTCAAATGATGATGTAGTTACTGCAACAGCACAGGCAGCCTTCATACTTGGTGCAAAGCCTATGGTAGTTAAGATTGCAGCACCAAGAGGAGTCGGTAAAGCAGCAGATGTGGACTTCCCGACGGATCCACTGACTGCAGCACTTTGCGCAGCGGATGTATGGGTTGAATATAACAATGAATGGATATTCTATTCCGCAGTATATGACAACGTTGTAGCAAACAACAAAAAGATCAGATACATGAATTTGGTTGGAGCAAATCCTGATTTGGTGATGAGAAACATTGGCCGGGTTGATATGCCTACGCTGACAGATTTCATATTTAAAGCAGAAACAGTTACTAAGCAGGCCAAGCATATTAGGGTTACTACTCCGGCAGGAACAGATGTCGAGTTTGACAATATGCCAGGCCGTGAGTTTTACACAGCAGACGGAGTTGTAAGAAAGGGAGAAATAAAAATGCTTCCGGGACAGATAGCGTGGGCTCCGGAGTTTAAATCAATAAATGGGACAATAGTAATAGATGGTACATTGACTCCTCCTTGTGGAAAAGTTGACGGACCGGTTAAGCTAACTGTTAAGGAAGGAAAAGTAACAAAGGTTGAGGGCGGTGCATCCGCAAAAGAGTTTGAAAGCTGGCTAGGAAGCTTTAATGATGAAAATATGTACACAACTGCTCATATTTCATATGGCTTTGGACCTGGTGCAAAATTGAGTGGGGACATTGTTGAAGACGAAAGAGTTTGGGGATGCACAGAATGGGGATTTGGAAATGTTGGAGGGGTATTGACTTCTGACATACCTGGCGGTATTCCTGCATCATCTCATTCAGATGGAATATGCTTGGATTCAACTGTATACCTTGACGGCAAATTATTCCTCGATAAAGGCAAGGTAGTAGGACCAACCGAAGAGGTTGTACAAGCTGCAAGAAAGCTAGGAAAATAAAAAAACAGGCAGTGAGTAAACAGTAAACGGATATGCCGCATTATTTTAAATAATATATGCGGCATATTCGAAAGTATATTATGAGACATATAAATTTTGCAGCAATAGTCCTTGATAACTGCATATATTCACTGGCACTAAAATATGTAGACGGTTTGTTACAATTAAATGTGCTATAATACCCTATACATATTGTTAACATAATTATTTAGAGGTATAATTTTTTTAATGCTAATTTTCAGAATAGTAAGAAATGCGGTGAAACAGTTCAGTCATAGCTAAACATCAGGGATTCAGATGAAGGCCCTACTCCACCTCTTATAGGAGTTGGAGTCTTGGAAATAAGATAAATCGTGAATAATATTGAGGAGGTAGTATAATGAGTAAATCGACATTCAAGAGAACAGCATCATTCTTTCTGGTTTTTGTACTTATTACCTTGACATTGTCAGGCTGTGGCAGCAAAGAACCGGCTGCAAGCTCCGGAGAACAGAATGCACCAACACCGGTAGCACAAGAGAAGGTGATGCGTGTTAGCGTATCAGGTACTCCCAAGATAGACCCTGCAGTAGGGATGGACTATAGTAGTTGCATAGCTTTTGTAAATCTGTATGATTCCTTGGTTTTCCCAGCTAATGATGGTTCAATGGAACCTGCGTTGGCAGAAAAGTGGGAAGTGGATGAAAGTGGTTTGAACTATACTTTCTACTTGCAGAAGGGCATAAAATTCCATAACGGCGATGAGATAAAAGCCGATGATGTAGTTTTTTCAATTAATAGGCTTATGACAATCGGAGAAGGCTTTGCATACCTCTTTAGCGGTGTTGTTAAGGATGCATCTGCAGTTGATGACTATACAGTAAAGTTTACTCTGGAAAAAACATTCGGACCGTTTGTCAGTACTCTTGCAAGGCTTTATGTGCTGAATAAGGATGAGGTTATGCAAAACATTAATAAAGAGGGTTCCTATGGAGAGTTCGGTGATTACGGAAGAGAATGGATGATTACTCATGATGCAGGCAGCGGACCCTATGTTGCAAAAGAATTACAGCAGCAGGGTTACTTATACGCCACAAAATATGATGAATATTACAAGGGTTGGGATAAGGACGCTCCGGATGCGATTAGGCTTATAGACAATACTGAAGGGGCTACCATACGTACAATGCTTGGTAACAAAGAGCTGGAAATAACAGATATGTGGCAGTCAACTGAAAACCTACAGGCTATGTCCAAGATACCTGGAGTATCAATTGCAGTATACTCTACAGGCTCTATACAAAATATGATGCTGAATACTAAAAAGGCACCGACAGATGATGTGAATTTCCGAAAGGCCTTAAGCTATTTGTTCGACTATAAAATGATTGCGGATAAAATATTCCCTGAATCCCCGGTAGCAAAGGGATTAGCTTGTACTACAACACCTGGACACAAGGAGGATATATTTACATACAGCTTTGATTTGGAGAAGGCAAAGGAGTACTTGCAAAAATCCAAGTATGCAGGCAGTCTGGAACAGTATCCGGTTGAATTACTTGTGAATACAGATGTTGCCGACCATGAAAAGGTTGCACTTGCATTCCAGGCTGCTGCCAGTCAAGCCGGAATAAAGGTCAATATTTCAAAAGCTCCTTGGATATCCATCACTGACCAGGTATCAAAGGTTGATACAACTCCCAATATTGTTTGTATAAATGTTCCGGTTCATTACAACGAAGTAGGCTCAATGCTGGAGACCCGATATCATTCAAAAGCTGTCGGAACATGGGAACAAGCTGAATGGGTGCAGGATAAAGTATTGGATGCAGAGATAGAGGATGCAATTGCAACGGTAGACCAGGAAGAAAGATACGAAAAATATAAGAGGCTGCAGGATAAGATTGTTAACGAAATAGTACCTACGGTATGGCTTGTAGAACTGAATGAAAGAAGTGCATACCAGAGCGACTATGTATACTGGCCAGCTGCTGAATCTGCAAAAGAGGGTAAGTATATTAACATACTGATGGGATATCACTTCTATTTCCATGACTTTAAGTTATATCCGGAAAAGATGTAGTTAATAACACTTTATATTAAGCGTACTCTAAGTTTGCACTATAAGAAAACTAAGTAATAAAGCAGGTATAGCCTTTGTACCGTATTATCCCAACAATATATCACTTACGGTATCAAAGGCTTACCTTTACTAATACCATATATACGCTGTGAAATATAAGGGGGTATCCCGAGTATGTCAAAAATATTATGGATTAATCCTATTGGAACTGATGCCTTTGACAAAGTAATAAAAGATGGTTTAATGCAAATTAAACAGGACGGTACAGAAGTAGAAGTAGTCTCATTGAAGAAAGGTCCAAAACACTTGGAATATAGGTATTATGAGGCTCTAGTTATCCCTGAGCTATTGCAAATAATAAGACAAGCTGAAAAAGACGGATATGATGGTGCGGTAATTGGGTGCTTTTATGATCTGGGACTTCATGATGCAAGAGAAATAGTTGAAAATATGGTAGTAACGGCCCCTGCCGAAGCATGTGGTCACATCGCTGCTACAATGGGGTATAAGTTTTCAGTTGTTGTAACAGAAGATCTATGCATTCCACAGATGGCAGATAATTTTACATCATATGGGCTGAAGGATAAAGTAGCATCCTTCAAGTCGCTAAAAATGGGAGTTCATGACCTTCATAAGGATGAGAGACTAACAATACAAAAAATTAAAGAAAAAGCAAAAGAAGCTGTGGAAAATGACCTGGCTGAAGTAGTTATACTTGGATGCACAATACAGTTCGGCTTCTATAAGGAAATTCAGGATTTTATAAAAGTTCCAGTTATTGATGCAATTATTGCTCCATTTAAATATACAGAGTTTTTAGTTGAACTTAAAAATAGGTTTGGATGGACACATAGTAAAAAGTATGGATTTCAATCACCGCCAATTTCTGAAATGATTGAATGGGGGTTGGATTAAACAAATAACACTATAGGGGGGTGCGCTGTATGCTGAAATTTATCACCAAAAGACTGTTTCAAGGACTTTTTGTTATAATTGGTATTTCAATTCTGATATTTGTTTTATCACGTATAGTCCCGGGGGATCCGGCACGTATGTCATTGGGGCCACGAGCACCACAGTTTGCTGTAGATGAGTTAAGAAGAGAAATGTATTTGGACAAGTCTTTGCCTGTTCAATATTATTATTGGTTTTCGGGTGTAATTAAAGGCGATTTTGGTAAGTCGATTAATACAAAACGGCCTGTAGCTACAGATGTTAAGGAGTTCTTGCCTGCAACACTTGAGCTTGCCTTATTTTCTGGATTATTGCTTGTGGTTTTTTCGATATTGTTTGGTTTACTTGCCACCAGATACCGCGATACATGGGTAGATGGAGCAATACGTATTATGTCATATACAGGTATTGCAATTCCATCCTTTGTCCTTGCGGTGCTATTACTGCTGCTATTTGGGTACATATGGCCAATAGTGCCTGTTATTGGAAGGTTAAGCTCAGGAATTGTTGCACCGGAAAGAGTTACAGGTATGATGGTTATCGACAGCTTGATTGCCGGCAACTTTGGAGCTGCGGTTGATGCTATAAAGCACATGTTGCTTCCAGCGATAGCTTTGGCTATGGGTCCCATGTTTCAGGAAGCGAGGCTATTAAGGTCCTCTTTAACAGATAACTCTGGTAAAGAATATATTTCAGTAGTTACAGGATACGGTATACCTAAAGGAAAAATTCTGAGAAAGTATCTTCTGAAGCCGTCATTTATACCAGTAATTACAGTAATGGGCTTGGATTTTGCATCTTTGATGGGAAATGCATTTCTGGTTGAAAGGGTATTTAATTGGCCTGGTTTATCAAAGTATGGAATAAATGCAATGCTCAATAAAGATTTAAATGCCATATCCGCAGTTATTATAATAATCGGTATAATATTTCTGATAGTCAATATAGGTGTTGACCTAATAATAGCTTATCTTGATCCTCGTATCAGGTTGGGAGGAGATGAATAATGAGTAATTCGGCGGTAAATGAACAAAAAAAAGTCCATTCGTTCTTGAAGGAATCTACTAAAGAAAATTTGCGTATATATTGGTACAAATTTGGTTGTAACAAGCTTTCAATTGTGGGATTGACAATTGTTATCATATCAATTTTACTAGCTGTGTTTGCGCCTGTGATTGCACCGTATCCGCAGCATGTAAAGGAATTTGCAGACTACAACAACGCCAGCGTTGCTCCAAATGCCTCTTATTTATTTGGAACAGATATTTTTGGACGAGATATATTGAGCAGAGTAATATTCTCTTTTCGTGGTGCACTTTTAATGGCGATTATTGTATTGGCTATATCGGTACCAGTTGGGGTATTTTTGGGTCTCGTTGCCGGCTACTACAACGGCAGCTGGCTGGAAATAGCTGTAATGAGAACAACGGATATTTTCCTGGCCCTTCCTCCGTTAATATTGGCATTATCTATTGCATCAGTTTTAGAACCGAATCTAACAAGCTCCATGATTGCTGTTACTGTTATGTGGTGGCCATGGTATACCAGGCTTGTATATGGCATGGCAACGGCACTAAGGAAGGAATACTTCGTAAAAAATGCTGAATTGATCGGTGCATCCAGAATGCATATATTATTTCGAGAAATCTTACCGAACTGCCTGTCGCCAATATTTACAAAGATTGCACTGGATGTGGGCTGGGTTATATTGATAGGAGCATCGTTAAGCTATATTGGTCTTGGTGAGCAACCGCCTACTCCTGCATTTGGGCAAATGATTTCCGACGGTTCAAAATATATGCCTGACTTATGGTGGATGACAATATTCCCAGCACTTGGTATTGCATTTATAATTTTGGGATTCAACTTTTTGGGGGATGGCATTCGAGACATGTTTGACAGGGGGAGGCAGTAAATATGAATGATGCTATATTGAACATAAAGAATCTGAAAGTATGGTATAACACGTACAAAGGCTATGCAAAGGTAGTAGATGGAGTAAATTTTCATGTAGGCACAGGTGAAAAGGTAGGACTGGTAGGGGAATCCGGCTGCGGGAAAACTACTACTATGAAATCTGTACTTAGAGTTATTGACAGCAGTATAAACCATATACCTGAAGGTGAAATTCTTTATAGAGATAAAGACATTTTGAAAATGAATTATAATGATCTGCAGCAGATAAGAAAGAAAAGCATATCAATGATATCCCAGGCACCATCAGCTGCATTGAATCCAGTATTTACTGTCGGAGAGCAGCTTCTTGACGTTATCAGGTACTCTGAACAATATAATAAAAAATCAAGTAAAAAGGATCTTATGGATATGGCAATCAGTGCTATAAAGGATGTAATGATTTCAGACCCGGAAAGAATTCTAAAGTCATATCCACACCAATTAAGCGGAGGTATGAAGCAGCGCATATGTATAGCAATGTCGCTGGTAACCCCCAGGGAACTGCTTATAGCAGATGAGCCGGGAACTGCTCTTGATGTTACTATTCAAGACCAGATACATAGACTCCTGAGAGCGTTGGTAGAGGAAAAGGGAAGGTCTTTAATTATGATAACTCATTCATTAGGTGTAGCCCGTGAACTAGTAGACAGGATTTATGTCATGTATGCCGGTAATATTGTAGAGGTGGCAAAAACGAAAGATTTGTTCAGCGAACCGCTGCATCCTTATACAAAGGGATTGATGGAGTGTGTGCCGAGGCTTTCGGGTGGAGGTGTGACTACGGGAATATATGGATATATTCCAAATTACATTAACCCAGCGCCTGGATGCAGATTCTGCCCCCGCTGCCCTGACGCAATGGACATATGTTCGAAAGAGAAGCCACAAGCTGTTGAAATAAGCGATGGACATAAGGTAGCATGCTTTAAGTACACGAACTGTTGATGCGTTGTTTGTGAATAGTATTTATGAAGGGAGGCGCTTATCGGGATTATCCTTATTTAGTCCCGGTAGAAAAATATGAATAAAGAGATAGTAACTATAAAAGATCTGAAAACTTATTTTCCAATAGATAAAACCAGATTTGTAAGAGCGGTTGATGGGGTTAGCTTTAATATAAAAGAAGGGGAAATTATGGGCCTGGTTGGCGAGTCTGGGTCAGGTAAGAGCACAATCGCATACACATTTATGGGCATGTATAAACAAAGCGGCGGAGAGATTGTTTTTAATGGGAAGACCATTACAGCAAAAGATAATAAGCGTGATATGCTGTTTAAGAAAGATGCTCAGATTGTATTTCAGGATCCCGGCTCATCATTGAATCCATACCAGGATGTAAGACAGATACTTAGCCTGCCTCTAAAAGTGCATAAAATAGTATCTCCCGACAAGATTGATGAAAAGATATTAGAAATACTGGACATGGTTGAATTGCCGGCAAGCTTTATGTATAAATCCCCAAACTCAATCGGCGGAGGGGAAAAGCAGTTGGTATCGGTTGCCAGAGCACTATGCAGTAATCCAAAATTTATAATACTGGATGAACCGACATCTTCCTTGGATGTATCAATACAGGCAAAGATAATAAATATGCTGTTAAAGCTTCACAAAGAAAAAAAGCTGACATATATGTTTATAACACATGACCTGAGTTTAATGAGAAATATTTCTACAAAGGTTGCTATCATGTATCTGGGAAAAATGTGTGAAGTTGCACCAACAGAAGCGTTTTACAAATCACCTATGCACCCTTATACGCAAATGCTGCTTTCTTCAATTCCGGTAATTTCTGAAGAGGAAGAGGCGCTAAAGCCCAAAAAGGTTGTTTCAACCGGAGAAATACCATCGCCTGTGGATATACCTAAAGGCTGCAGCTTCCATACGCGCTGCAATCAGAAGATGGATATCTGCTGTATTGAGGATCCTATGATGAATGAGGTTTCGGAAGAGCATTTTGTGCGTTGCCATTTATATAAGTAAATATAAGGGGATGTAAAAAATGAAAGCACAGCTTACTATAACTGTTAACACGGGTAAGTGGTTAATAGCCAGGGCAATTGCATTAATGCCTGAAGTGCAGGAAGCCTTGAAGAAAGGCAAGGTAATTCTAAAAGGAGGCACAACTGTTTCCTGTATCGCAGAGGAATTATTGGGAATCAAGCTTAGAATATGCGGCAGAATTACAAAAAGGGGTACGGTTGCCAGTAACAATTATGAAGGAGCACCCTCGAATGTATTGATTGAAGATGGAAAATGGCAGAGTATTGATGATTGTTTTTTAGAGAAATCATTGCAGCTTGGCCCAAAAGACGTGGCCATTACAGGGGCAAATGCAATAGATACGGAAGGAAACGCTGCGATTATGGCGGGAAGTCCCGGGGGAAATGCTCCAGGCATGTCAATAACGACGTGGGCAACAGAAGGAGCAAAGGTCATTGTCGCTGCCGGTCTTGAGAAACTAATTCCAGGAAAGATTTCAAAGGCCATTGTTCAAGCCTCAAGGAAGGATTGTGAGTTTGCCATGGGTATGGCTTTTGGGCTTATTCCGGTATATGGGGATGTCATTACTGAAGTGGAAGCATTGGGAATTATTGCAGATGTTACTGCTAATGTTATTGGCCGTGGCGGTATAGATGGCGCTGAAGGTTCGACAGTTGTTTTGGTCGAAGGGAATGAAAATGAAGTAAGAAAAGTCATCGATGAAGTCTTTGCTGCGAGCAAAAAAATAATCAGCGGTTACGTTGAAAGTCTAATAGAGTGCAAGCCTGGCTCTACGGGATGTGCTGAACACTTGGCTTGTTTTCACAGTCGCAGGAATAGACTGAAAGTTGGCAGGTCTTTTTGTAAAATATAAACCAGGTAACAAAGCATCAAGCTGCACTAGGAAGTAATTAGGGTATCCTATAGGTGTTTAAGCACCTCAATGAAATTGTGCATGATTCTGGCTGTTATCCCCCAGATTATCCTTTCTTCGAAGGTATAAAAGTATACGGGATACCTGCCCTTTGCCCAGGGGTAGTTCCTGCCTGACTGTATCATATCATAAGGGAAGCCTTCCCGCGGTTTCATTTCAATGTCTATATAATGGCACAAAGGCTTTGCTTCCATAAGGTGGGCTACAGGAACATAAAAAATCTCTTTCACTTCATCGGTGTTGTAGGTATCCTTATAATCATACAAAATACCGGTAAACGGGTATATCACCGTATTGAAAGGTGTAACCAGAGTATCCAGCTCACCGATAACCTCAATTTTGTATTCGGGGATCAGAAGCTCCTCGGAGGTTTCTCTGACAGCAGCTTTTGCATTCTCCTCCTGGTTTTCTATTTTGCCGCCTGGGAAGCATATTTCCCTGGGCTGCTGATTAAGGTTTTCAGACCTGACTTCGAAAAGGAGAGAATGACCTTCGGTCCTCTCAACAATGGGAACAAATACAGAAAATCCTTTATACAGATTCCATCCGCATACATTAACATTCCTATTTTTAAACTTATTTAAATCGGCTTTCATTTTGCATACCTCATTACTATAAGTTATTGCAAAGGCATGTATATATTATGTCTTAATTGCCCACAATTTCAGTATATCAGAATCATATCAACCTTGGTAGATTTTTAAATTACCTGTTGAGGGTTATTACCACAAATGGTATTATTAACATGAGCATATAACAAAAAATACACAATCATTCAAATAGTAGTTGAAAAATATTATTCAAAGGGAGGAATTAAAATGCACAAGAAACTATTTATCCCAGGTCCCATCGATGTCCGGGAGGATGTACTGCAAAAAATGGCCACACCTCAGATAGGTCACCGTTCAAAGGCAGCTTCTGCATTACAGAGAGGAATATCTGAAAAGCTGCAGAAGGTATTTCAGACCAAAAACCAGATAATACTTTCGACTTCATCGGGAAGCGGCCTTATGGAAGCTGCCATCCGCTGCTGCACCAGAAAAAGGGCAGCTGTATTCTCTGTAGGAGCCTTTGGAGACAGATGGTACAAAATGGCTAAAGCTAATGGAGTTCCGGCAGACAAGATATCATCAGTACCTGGCCAGCCAACCACTGCTGCAATGGTGGATGAAGCCTTAGCTACAGGTAAATATGATGTAATCACAGTTACTCACAACGAAACCTCAGCAGGTATAATGAACCCCTGTGCTGAAATCGGCGAGCTTCTTAAAAAGAAGTATCCGGATGTGCTTTATCTTATTGATACAGTGAGCTCAATGGGCGGAGCGGATATAAGGGTTGACGAGTGGGGAGTGGATGTGTGCATAACTTCCACACAGAAGTGCCTGGGTCTTCCCGCAGGAATGGCCATATGCTCGGTTACAGTAAGAGCTATTGAAGCTGCAAGACAGGTAGAAAACAGGGGTCTGTACTTTGACCTGGTAGAACTCTATGATTTCATACAGAAGAAGGATCACCAGTACCCATCGACCCCATCACTGTCACATATGTTTGCTATGGATTATCAGCTGGATAAAATACTTGCCGAAGGGCTTGACAAACGTTTTGCAAGGCATATCGAGATGTCTGAATATGTCCGCGGATGGGCTAAAAAGAACTTTGCAATTTTTGTGGAAGATCCGAAATATCTCTCAAATACCCTTACAACCATTAAAAATACAAGAGGCATAAGTGTAAGCGACCTCAACAAGCAGCTGGGTGAAAGAGGCTTTGAAATTTCCAACGGTTATGGCGATTTGAAGGATGTGACCTTCAGAATATCCCATATGGGAGATTACACGCTGGATGAAGTAAAGGAATTGATTAAGAACATAGATGAAATATTAGGACTGTAAGAGGGGAGAAGATGATGAAAAGGATATTAGTTACTGACGGTATGGAAAAGTCAGCTGTTGATAAGCTTAGAAGCAGCGGCTATGAGCTGGTGGAGCAATTCTATGAGCCGGAAGAGCTAAAGGAACAGATAAAGAACTTTGATACAGTTGTAGTACGTTCAGCTACAAAAATAAGACAGCCTATTATTGATGCTGCTCTCGAGACTGGAAGACTGAAGCTTATTATCCGCGGCGGTGTTGGGGTTGACAACATAGATGTGGAATATGCGAAGCTTAATGGGATAACAGTTGCCAATACGCCCAATGCAAGCAGTGCATCAGTGGCGGAGCTTGCAATAGGCCATATGTTCTGTCTTGCAAGATACATACATATTGCCAACCACACAATGAGAGAAGGAAAGTGGAACAAGAAACAGTATGAAGGAATAGAGCTTGCCGGTAAAACCCTGGGTCTGATAGGCTTCGGAAGAATAGCCAGAGAAACGGCAAAAAGAGCTCATGCTCTGGGTATGAAGGTTGTTTATACCAACACAAGCGGTGCCAAGGAAGGCTTTAACGATTACAAGTATATGACAATGGATGAGCTTCTTGGAGCTGCTGATTTCATATCTGTTCATATCCCCGGCTCAAAGGACAAGAAGCCGGTAATAGGAGAAGCACAGATTGCAAAGATGAAGGATGGCGTATTTATTGTAAATACTGCAAGAGGCGGCGTGGTTTGTGAAGATGCACTCATTGCTGCCCTCGACTCAGGAAAGGTTGCTGCAGCCGCATTGGATGTTTTTGCAGAGGAACCAACCAAAAATGAAAGAATATATACCCATGAAAAGATTTCTCTGACACCTCACATAGGAGCTTCTACAATGGAAGCCCAGGAAAGAATCGGTGAGGAAATAGTTCAGATTATTCAAAACCACTTTGAATAGGAGAGAAAATAATGGCAGTAGTAAAAGCGTTTAGAGCGATTAGGCCTGTGCCGGAGCTGGCGGATAAGGTGGCTGCTCTTCCCTATGATGTAATGGACAGTAATGAAGCAAGGGAAATGGTAAAGGGTAACCCATACTCCTTCCTCCATGTTGACAAGGCGGAAATAGACCTGGATCCTTCAATTGACCTGTATGATAAGCGTGTATATGAAAAAGCTAGGGACAACATGAGGGGAATGATTAAGGACGGTGTTTTCCTCCAGGATAAGAATAATTGCCTGTACATATACAAGCAGGTGATGAACGGACGTGCACAGATTGGACTTGTGGGCTGCACCTCGATTGACGACTATATCAACAATATTATAAAGAAGCATGAGTTTACCAGGGCCGACAAGGAGCAGGACAGGATAAACCATGTTGATTACTGTAATGCCAATACAGGACCTATATTCCTTACCTACAGGTCTTCGAAGGCAATCAATGACATGGTGGACGGCTGGATGGCAGATCACAAGCCGGTATATGACTTTGTATCGGAAGACGGCATTGGCCATACTGTATGGGTAATTGACGAGATCGCAGTAATAAAAAAGCTTGAAACGGAGTTCGGTGCTATTGACTATTTATATATTGCAGACGGGCATCATCGTTCGGCATCTGCTGTTAAGGTAGGGCTTAAACGAAGGGAGGAGTTCCCGGATTACAAGGGCGATGAGGAGTTCAACTTCTTCCTTTCGGTGCTCTTTCCTGACGAGCAGCTCTACATAATGGATTACAACAGAGTAGTGAAGGACTTGAATGGTAAAAGCAGCGATGAGTTTATAGGTAAGGTCGGAGAGAAGTTCGATATAGAGGAGTATAAGGGTGAAGGCCCGTTTAAGCCTACTGTCAAACATACCTTCGGAATGTACCTTGACGGCAAATGGTATAAGCTTACGGCCAAAACCGGGACCTTCAATGAAAGCGACCCTGTAGACAGGCTGGATGTATCCATAATGCAGAACAACCTGCTTAACCCCATATTGGGCATAAAGGACCCCAGAACTGACAAAAGGATAGATTTCGTTGGCGGTATCAGAGGCCTGAAGGAGCTTGAGAAAAGGGTGAATGCAGGTATGAAGGTCGCCTTCTCCATGTGCCCCACTACTATTGATGATCTGATGTCCATAGCTGATGCGGGTAAGGTTATGCCGCCCAAATCCACATGGTTTGAACCAAAGCTCAGAAGCGGGTTGTTTATTCACGAGCTTTAAGCAATTAAAAACGTACTGCGGAATGAAGTTAGTTCCGCAGTATTTTTTTGCCCCTAACAAATTTCGTGAATGCAAGAAATAAATTTAGAGATTTCATAATACAAAATAATTACAGCATAAATACACATTATTAAATATTTTATGCGTGAGTATAAGGTCGCAAAATGAACAATAATGCACTATTGCGTATAATTATGTATAAATAAATATACATTAACGAACTTATAAAATGCAATTTACAATTGACAATCATGCAATTGTTTAATATAATTACTGAAAAAGCATTTGTAAATAAAAGCAGGGAGGTCTCTATGGAAAAAGCATTAACCTACAAAATAATCGAAGAGAATTTAGCGGCAGGAGTGCTCGAACCTGGCAGTGAGGTCACTGTCAAGGTCAACCAGACCTTGACCCAGGATTCGACCGGAACAATGGTGTACCTGCAATTGGAAGCAATGAATATCAGGAATATAAAAACTGAGCTATCAGTTGCGTATGTTGACCATAATACCCTGCAGACCGGTTATGAAAATGCAGACGATCATGCATTTATCAAAAGTGCGGCAGCCAAGTACGGCATCATTTATTCAAAGCCGGGAAACGGAATATGTCATCAGCTTCATCTTGAGCGCTTCGGCAAGCCTGGCAGTATTCTTTTGGGCTCCGACAGCCATACGCCCACCGGGGGCGGTATTGGAATGCTGGCAATTGGTGCCGGCGGGCTGGATGTGGCTGCAGCCATGGCAAATGGTACTTATACCTTCAGGCTGCCGAAGGTTATGAATATTGAACTGGTAGGAAGGCTTGGCCCCTGGGTCTCGGCAAAGGATGCAGCCCTGTTCATAATGGAACTCCTGACGGTAAAGGGTGGTGTGGGTTATGTCATAGAATATTCGGGAGAGGGTATAAAGACTCTTTCGGTAACAGACCGCGCAACTATAACCAATATGGGTGCTGAAATGGGAGCTACCACCTCAATATTCCCGAGCGATGAGGCTGTGCTTGATTTTCTCAGGCGGCAGGGCAGGGAAAAGGATTTTGTCCCGCTGGCCACTGATCCTGATGCACATTATGACAAGAAGCTCCGGATCGATCTCTGTGATATCAGGCCGATGGCAGCTAAGCCCCACAGTCCAGACAATGTAGAAGTAGTCCACAGCCTGAAAGGAATAAAGGTGGATCAAGTGATCATCGGCTCCTGCACAAATTCTTCCTATACGGATCTGATGAAGGCGGCGGCTATTCTCAAGGGAAAACGGGTACACCCGGACGTCAGTCTGGTTATTGCACCCGGCTCCAGCAATATATTGAAGATGATGGCGGAAAATGGGGCGATCGTTAGCTTGATTTCCGCAGGGGCAAGAATAATTGAAGCTGCCTGCGGACCGTGTATTGGAATGGGTCAGGCTCCGGCTACAGGTGGTGTTTCCCTGAGAACCTTCAACCGCAACTTTAAGGGCCGCTGTGGAACTGATACGGCGGGGGTATATATTGTGAGCCCGGAGACCGCTGCGGTTTCTGCTGTTGCGGGATATCTGACCAGTCCGGAGACTGCAGGCTTCGAAAGCCCTGCTATAGAGTCTCCGGAGAGCTTTGACGTGAACGATAGTTGTTTTATATTCCCACTAACTGAAAGACATGGTATCGAGCTTGTTATGGGACCTAATATCAAGCCTTTTCCTGTAAGCAGGCCGCTCCTTCATAGGCTTCAGGGCAAGCTTCTTCTGAAGGTGCCGGATAATATTACAACAGATGATATTATGCCCTCCAATGCCAGGCTGCTTCCATACCGTTCCAATATTCCGGAGCTGTCAAAATATTGTTTCGGCACTATAGTAAATGACTTCAGGGATAAGGCTCTCCAAAACGGAGGCGGCTTTGTCATGGGAGGAGAGAACTACGGACAGGGCTCCAGCCGTGAGCATGCGGCATTAGTGCCTTTATATCTCGGAATCAGGGCCATCCTTGCAAAATCCTTTGCCAGGATACATAAGGACAATCTTGTTAATTCGGGAATACTTCCCCTGGTTTTTATAGACAAAGAGGACTATGAACGTTTTGATGAAAATGATGATATTGAAATGGCTGAGGTTATAACCGGCTTGAAAGCTGAAAAGGCTGTGAAGGTAATCAACAATACGAAAAACTTTGAAATTCTGTGCAGGTTCGAAGGCTCTGACAGGGATGTGGAAATCCTTGTTGCAGGGGGCTATATGAACTATATGAAATCATTACGGGAAGGCAGGTGTTCCTAATGTACCGGATTACATTGATCCCCGGGGACGGAATAGGCCCGGAGGTTTCCTGGGCGGCCAGGAAAGTCATTGCCGCGGCAGGTGTGGACATCACATGGGAGATTGTTAATGCAGGAGAGGCAGTATGGAAAGCTACGGGGAGCCTGGTTCCCAATGAGGTATACAGGAGCCTGGAGGAGAACAGGGTTGCCCTTAAAGGGCCAATCACCACTCCTGTGGGTAAAGGCTTCAGAAGCATCAATGTCATGCTGAGGAACAAATACGATTTATTCACTAATTTAAGGCCGGTCATGTCCATACCCGGAGTGAAGACACCCTTTGATGGAGTAGACCTGGTCATATTCAGGGAGAATACCGAGGACCTATACTGCGGTGCTGAAAGTACAAAGGAACCCGGTAAAGCTGAAGCTGTCAAAATCATTACGGAATATGCATCAAAGCGTATCGCCAAAAGTGCTTTTGAATACGCTGTAAGAAACGGAAGAAAGAAAGTAACCGTTGTACACAAGGCAAACATACTCAAGCTGACTGACGGCCTTTTTCTTGAAACGGCAAGGCAGGTTTCGGAAGCTTATCCCATGATAGAATTCCAGGAAAGGATAATAGACAATATGTGCATGCAGCTGGTAAAGAAACCGGAGGATTATGATGTCATACTGACAATGAATCTGTATGGAGATATTTTATCTGATCTGTGTGCTGGTCTGGTCGGGGGTCTTGGGGTGGTACCGGGAGCAAATATAGGCAGCAGCATGGCGATTTTTGAAGCGGTCCACGGGAGCGCGCCGGACATAGCCGGCAGGAACATTGCAAATCCTACAGCATTGATACTTTCGGGGGCAATGCTGCTGGAGCATATCGGAGAGAAGCGAGCAGCGAAAAAGGTCAGGGCAGCCGTGTCAAAAACTATGGAAAGCCGCAGTATGCTGACCGCGGACATGGGTGGGACTGCATCGACAGAAGAATTTACAGATGAAATCATTAATAATATGTTGAGGATTCCCGATTGGGAGGTATGAAGCATGAAGGAGATTTTTGAGAATAATGCGTTTTTTAACGGATTAACGGAAAAGATAGCTGTGAATGATTATATTGAGCCGGTATACTATGACAGGTACAAGGTAAAAAGGGGACTGAGAAATGAGAATGGTACCGGCGTCATGGTCGGGCTGACCCGCATCGGATCGGTTGAAGGTTATCGCATGGAAAACGGTGAAAAGCTTCCTGCTGAAGGAGAATTATTTTTCAGAGGCATCAATATCAAGGAGCTGGTGGCGGGCTTCCAGAGGGAAAACAGACGAGGCTTTGAAGAGACAGCATATCTGCTCATATTCGGTGAGCTTCCCGCAAGGCAGCAGCTGCAGAAATTTAATGAACTGCTGGACTGCTGCAGGGATCTGCCTAAAGGGTTCACGGAAAACATGATACTGAAGATACCAAGTAAGGATATAATGAATAAGCTGCAAAGGAGTATTCTGGTGCTCTATTCCCATGATGACAATCCTGATGAGACTACTATAGATAATGTTCTGAGGCAGAGCCTTGAGCTGATTGCCAGATTCCCGACAATAATATCCTATGGATACCAGGCAAAAGCCTACAATTTTGACAGCAGGAGTCTGTATATCCATTCGCCGAAGCCGGGAATAGGTACGGCTGAAAATGTACTGCATATGATCAGGGCGGACAATTCCTATACCAGGGTGGAAGCCGAAACCCTTGATCTATGTCTGACGATACATGCCGATCATGGAGGCGGGGACAATTCATCCTTTGCAACCCATGTTGTATCTTCCAACGGAACAGATACCTACTCTGCCATAGCAGCCGCCGTAGGCTGCCTGAAAGGGCCGAAGCACGGCGGCGCCAATATAATGGTAAGGGGCATGGTAAATAACATCCGTGGAAATGTTATGGATTGGAGCAACCGTGGAAAGCTCAGGGACTATTTGTACAGGATAATAAAAAAAGAGGCATATGACGGAAAGGGCTTGATATACGGAATGGGGCATGCGGTTTATACCTTATCGGATCCGAGGGCGGTGCTTCTGAAGGAGAAGGCCTATGAACTGGCGGTGGAAAAAAATGCACTGCAGGAATTTGAACTGTATAAGAATATAGAGGAATTGACAGTTGAGCTTATTAAAGAGCTGAAAGGGGATGACGCTGTTATTCCTGCCAATGTGGATCTTTATTCGGGCTTCGTATATGATAAGCTTGATATCCCCTGCGAGCTTTACACGCCGCTTTTTGCGGTAGCGCGGATAGCAGGCTGGTGTGCGCACAGGATCGAAACGATTGTCGGTGATAATAAGATAATTCGTCCGGCGTATATGAATGTGAATCCCAAAATGAGATATACCCCTATGGAGGGCAGAGACTTGTGAAAAAAGCAATACTGATGTAAAATAAAATGGGCTGTGATAGAAAATCACAGCTCATTATTACGGTGTATTCGGAGATGACCATATGAACGTGATGATAAAGAGAATCAGAAAAAGCTTGAATTATGAAATCATGCTGTTTTTTATTCTTATAGTGGGAAAGCTTTTGATATTCAATGGGATAATGGAAATGAACAGTCTATGGAATATTTCACTGGTTGCTTCTGTAGCAGGTACGGTGCTGATCCTTATCTGCTGGGCCGGTATAGTACCGGGAACTGTGAGGCTGCCGCTGTTGTATCTGATTGATTTTGGCGTTACCTTTCTCATAATAGCAGATATACTGTTCTACAGGTATTTCAGTGATGTACTGTCAATGCCTGTTCTGACTCAGGCTTCAGTTGTCACTTCAATAAAAAGCAGTATAATAAGCCTAATACATATTTCCGACCTGGTATTTGCGCTGGATCTTCTTATAATACCTGTTGTACTTTATATCAATAAAAAGATAAATATGGAGCATAATTCAGGCTACGGGAAAAGGATCATGGGTTCGGTATTTGTTTTTGCCATAGGTTTTGGCCTTTGCAGCTATGGATTATCCAATCTTCTGAAGACCCAGCCATTTATTCTGAACTCTTTTTATGACAGGGTGTATATTGTACAGAATATAGGGCTTCTGAGCTTTCACAGCATAGATGCCTTTAAGTTTATAGAATCCAGAGGTAAAGAAGCGATGCCTGTTGACGGAGGAAAGAAGCAAGAAATCCAGGATTTCCTGAAGGCAAAGAAGGCAGAACAACGTCAATCTCCTGAGTTATTCGGAACAGGTAAAGGTAAAAATCTCATTGTGATCCAGGTGGAAGCACTTCAGGAGTTTGTTATCAATAGAAGCATAAATGGTCAGGAAATAACCCCCAATCTGAATAAACTGGTGAAAAACAGCCTGTATTTTGACAATTACTATACACAGACAGCGGGAGGCGGAACTTCCGATGCCGAGCTGCTGTCCAATGTATCAATGTTCCCGGCGAAGGATGGTTCTGCCTATATAAGATTCTCCGGGAACGAATACTATTCTCTGGCTAAGAGGCTGAAGCAGGAGGGCTACTATGCTTCGGCAATGCATGCGCACAAGGCCGGCTTCTGGAATAGGAGTGTAATGTACAAGGTCCTGGGCTTTGATGAGTTTATAAGCAAAAGCGATTACATACAGGATGAGACAGTTGGAATGGGACTTAGTGACAGGTCCTTCTTCAGACAGTCCCTTGAACGGCTGGAGAAATACAAGGAGCCTTATTATTCGTTTCTGATAACCCTTACAAGTCATTATCCCTATGACAATGACAAGAAGTATTACAGCAGCTTTGATGTTGGGAAGTATGAGAACACTTTCTTCGGCAATTATCTGGAATCCATACACTATGCTGACGAAGCCCTGGGAGGGTTTCTTGATGAGCTGGAAGCAAAGGGGCTTATGGACCGTTCGGTACTGGCAGTATATGGAGATCATTTTGGCATACCAAAGGATAAAAAGGAATATCTGGCGGAATACCTCGGTCTGGGGGAAATGGATGATTACAACTGGGTGAAGCAGCAGAAGGTACCCCTTATCATTCATGTAGGGGGGGATCAAAAGGGTGTAAGGCATATAACCGGAGGTGGAGTTGATTTCATGCCGACAATATTGAACATAATGGGTATTGACAGCAGTACTATGCCGGTGTTCGGGAAAGATCTGCTGAATTCCTCTGAAGGCATGGCGGTATTAAGACATGGAAATTTCATAACTGATAAGTATATCAGTCTTACAGCTGAAGGTATTGCATATGATGTGGAGACGGGAGAAAGATATCCTGCAGAAAAGCTGGAAAAGGATAAGGAGCTTGCGGCAAAGCACCTTGAATATTCGGATCTGGTAATGGAGAATGATTTGGTCGGTGAGCTGATAGAATTTCTTGAAAAATAGAGGCATATGAAAAATGCGGATGGGTATTGACCTATCCGCATTTTTATCCATTATTTCTCGAAATATCCTTTTACTATAATCTCATAATCCTTTACCATGAGCTGTCCTTTTGCTATGACGGTATGTATGTTGAGGTCGCTGTCGAGCAGCACTATATCTGCATCGGATTTCTCACGGATCGTACCCTTCCGGGGATACAGCTTGAGAGCTTTGGCCGGGTTCTCCGTAATCAGGCTAAGGCCTTGCTCCAAAGTCACGATACCTTCTTGTATAGCATTTCTTATATCCTTGAACAAAATTGAAGCACGCCCTACGTCGATGCTTATGAGATCTTCGTTTTCGTTAAAGACCGGAATGCTTCCGTTGGCGTCAGAGCTGGCGCATACATGATCCAGAGGGATGCCGTTCTCTATATAAAGCTTCAATGTATCGCCTATGCTCATACAGTCCGGAAATTCTTCAGTCCTATAAAAATCAGAAGTCAAGTCAACGAAACCGCCCATTTTTATATACTCCAGGCTCTGCTCCACAAGATGCTTGACTCTGTTAATGTGAGTAGGCATGAACTGTTTTATCGGAATTTCAGTGGTCTTTGCAATTTCCATAAGGAATCTGATACCATACGGACCTTCTCCCAGGTGAAGATGAACAATGCCTGCCTTTTTAGAAAGCAAGCCGCCTACCCTGGTATGTGCCGCCAGCTTTTTCAGATCATCCAGACCGGGCTGGGAAGAACGGTGATCCGATATTGCCACTTCGCCAACTCCAATGACTTTATCTATCAGGATAAGATCAGATTGTACCGAGCCGGTCAGCGTCTTGAAGGGCAATGTATAGCAACCGCTATATATATAAGTGGTTATGCCTTCATCTTCAAGAGCCTTTGCTTTTGAAAGCAGAGCCTCCATGCTTCTGGTAACTCCGTCGGTTCCAAGAAGGCCTACAGCGGTAGTAATACCGGCAGTAGTCAAGTCTGATAATCTGATATCGGGGGTTCTGGTAGCAGGTCCTCCTTCACCACCTCCGCCGGATAGATGCACATGCTGGTCGATAAAACCCGGAACTGCTTTCAGATTGGTTCCATCAACGGTATCCATTTCAAAACCGGCAGGGGAATCGATAGAGGTGGCAATTTTTATAATTCTATCATTACAGATAAGAATATCTTTCCTGCCTACGAATTTTGGATCATAAACATCAATGTTTTTTATTAGTGTAAACATAAATCACCTCTTAATCAATTTTTCACTCTTCACTTTTCAATATTTTACCTTCCTGCATCCAATCCCAGTACCTTTTGGGTATTTTGGCGGCGGCAAGCCGCATATTCCTGCGGGGCTCAATATATTGGGACTTATAGTATTCTTCCCAGACAGAGTCATAAATATCTTCCTTAAAATATTTTTCATAAGCTTCACCGGGCACATCGAAAATAATACCGTTTTCTATTGCTTTAGAGCAGGAGCTGTTGATTATGACAATCCGGTGATTGGGGTATCTGTTCTGGAACTCCCTGAGTATCAGATCAGTTGTATCGTGAAAGAGGAGAGGTCTGGCGACCAGGCATCTTTCGCCCGCAGTCCTGAAGCGGATGAAGCCCATCATTCTGTAGACCTCATGGTTGACGTCGCTGCAGAGGGAGCGGAGCTTCTTGCTGTATACCGAGGCTCCTTGCAGGCAGTAGTCGATTCCCTTTGTGAAGGCGTCTTCAATTGCTTTGAAGATAATGGAGTATTTACTCTCGGAACAGTGCCTGAGAGCTTTATATAAAATCATCATCAATTCATTGCCTTTGTAGGTATGAAGCCAATCAGCGCTCCTGCTGAAATGCTCCTTATACTGCTGTGCTAATTCCGCAAGCTCATAGCTATCTGAACTTATCACCGCATTACCGCTGAAAAGCAGCAGGCTGTCGCTGCTTTCGGTAATAACGGTGTCTCCGGTAAGCCGGGAGAGTATGAAGGCTTTTATTATCGACTGAGGATTGTCCGAGAACATTATCATAAACTCATCTCCTTAAACATGTTCAACTGTTCATATTTATATTTGGGCGGATCCATAAGCCATCTGCTGCTGTCATAGCATTTGCCGGATATCGTGATAAACTTCTGGCTGCGTTTCAGGCTTATCCCCATATTTTTAAGCTCCAAAGGGGTCCTGATCCTATACTGCCTGCGGACCTGCAGTATCTTGCGGGCGGATTTGGGACCTATCCCCGGTACCCTGAGAAGCTGCTCATAAGAGGCTCTGTTGATCTCCACAGGGAAAAGCTGGGGATTCCTGACTGCATACATGAGCTTTGGGTCCAGCTCCAGGTCTAGGTTGCCGGTTCCGTCGAAAAAGAAGTCCTTGAATTTGAAGTCATAGAATCTCATTAAAAAATCCGATTGATAAAGCCTGTTCTCCCTTACCCGGGGTGCAGGGGCAATATT
>Ga0196971_1000415_pt1 | contig 33291 bp, 36 predicted proteins | sample S1v_1013CmetaG_FD_148660 | JGI IMG/M metagenome (GOLD analysis project Ga0196971, IMG submission 148660) | Soil microbial communities from Anza Borrego desert, Southern California, United States - S1+v_10-13C | ecosystem: Environmental > Terrestrial > Soil > Desert | place: USA: California...
GGGGAAAGACACAGGGTCGATCGGAGTGTGGGTCAGGCTACCTGGAACACTCGCAGCGCCAGTACCCTATAGGTCCATCGCTGTGAGAGTCAGACCACCCAGGAAAACTGGCAAGGGCATTCTTACTATCGCTGTGATGCACGACGCCGGCGGCACCAGAACGCGCCCAGAGGGCCTGCTCCAAAGCATCCAGGACGAGATCGGTATTCATCGACCTCGCGACCCGCCAGCCGACGATCCGACGCGGACACATCCACGACGAAAGCCGTGTCGACGAAACCCACCCAAGTCGCGACATACGTGAAGTGAGCGACCCAAAGTTGATCGGGCCGGTCCGCCTTGAACTGCCGCTTCACCCGGTCGACCGGCCGATCCAGGCTTTCATCGCTGACAGTGGTCCGGCACGTCTTCCTACGCACGGCGCCCTCGAGGCCCAGCGAGCGCATCAGGCGCTCCACCGTGCAGCGGGCCACCGCGATGCCTTCGCGTTCGAGTTGCTGCCAGACCTTGCGCGCACCGTAGACAGAGAATCGGTTCGACCCCCATAGGCGACCCGATGGGCGTCGATGAACGCCACCCTCATTTCGGTCGGCGGTCGAGCTCCGCCTGGGCGAAAAAAGCCACCGCCTTGCGCAGGATCTCGTTGGCCCGTTTAAGCGCGCGGTTTTCCCGCTCCAATGCCTTGAGCCGATCGTGCTCCGAACCGCTCACGCTGCCCCCCTTGCCCTGAGTCGCGTTCCGTCCGACGCACCCATTTGCGCAACGTTTCCGCGGCGCAGCCCATCTTACCCGCAATCGAGCCGATCGCCGCCCACGGCGATTCGTACTCCTCTTGATGTTCAAGAACCAGGCGGACCGCCCGTTCGCGGACTTCCGGTGAAAACTTCGATGACTTCGTCATGACCCCATCCTTATATGGACTCCTCCGGGGTTGCAAGTAACGATGGGCAGGGTGCGATGCTGGCTTGCGTCCTTATATCCGGCCTGTTGACGAGGGGCGTTGATTGTCCTCTGGCCCGCAAGGTAAATTCGCGCACCGGGTTCTCAAACTCTCAAACGGCTGTTCCGAAGCCGGAGGATGGAACGGAATGCACCGGTGCCGGTCGGACCTGATCGCCCTTGCTCACTGCGACTTGCAAAACCGTGGATAGCCTCCTTGGCGAAATATTCACTCTCTCAGCTGGCAGCGGCCACGGACCGACAGCATTCGCCGTTGGTTAGCATCGCCCAGAGAATTCGCACATTCTTGTTGGCGACAGCCACTACCGCTTTGTTGTGGACACGGCGTTGGACTAGAGCGCTTTCCTGCCGGATGTAAGGAACACGGTGGGCATACCGCAGTCTGAGGCGGATGGCAGCACCGTATTCACTGGATTTGCGCCAGAAGGTGGTGCAGGCGTACGAGCGTGGGGTGGGCTCGCAACGCCAAGTCGCTGAACTTTTTGGCGTCAGCCTTTCCTTCGTGGAACAGCTTTTCATGCCGTGGCGCGGCAATGGGCGGATCACCCCCAAGCCTCATGCCGGAGGCAAGCCCTCGCGTCTGGATGCCAAGGCGCGCCAACATTTGCAGGATTGGCTGCGAGAGCAGTCGGATTTGACACTCGCGGAACTGGCCGAGCGCCTGGAGAAGACGTTGAGCATCCGCATCGCCCTGTCCCGCCTGAGCCGAGTGCTTCAGGACATGGGCTTGCCGCGTAAAAAAAGTCATTCTATGCGACGGAGCGCGACCGGGAAGCGGTAATCCAGGCGCGGACCACCTATCGGCAAGAGGTGGCCAAGTATCCGCTGAAGCGCTTCCGGTTCATCGACGAGTCCGGCGTCACTATGGCGATGACCCGCCATTTCGGCCGCGCCCCACGGGCGAACGGGTCCATGACGCCGTACCCAAGAATCAGGGCAAGAACGTCACCTTGCTGGGGGCCCTGTCCTGCCGGGGAATCGAGGCCGTGATGAGCATCGACGGCCCCACCGACACCGCCGTGTTCCGCATCTATGTGGAGCAGGTGCTGGTGCCCACCCTGGCCCCCGGGGACGTGGTCGTCATGGACAACTTGGGCGCCCATAAGGCCAAAGGAATTGGCACCGCTATTGAGGCAGTCGGCGCCCACTTGCTTTACCTGCCTCCCTACTCGCCGGATCTGTCGCCCATCGAACCTTGCTGGTCGAAGCTCAAGACCTCCTTACGGGCGGCCAAGGCCCGCACCCGCGATGCCCTCGATGAAGCGCTCAAGCTCGCCCTCAATACCGTGACCCCCGCCGACGCCCGCGGCTGGTTCAAACACTGCGGCTATGCCTTACAGTGATCCAGCAACCGCTCTAATTTTGTAGGGTGGCTAGGCCGCGAGGCCGTAACCCACCGGCTGCGCGAATCATCCTTGCCGAGGGCCGAGCGCACTGCCGCACGGGCGCCATGCACGAGCAGGGTACGCAGGTAGGTATCGCCGCGCTTGGTCATGCTCCCCCCAATCGCCGTTTCTCCCCGCTCGAGTGTTCTTGGGGGGGCACACCGAGGTAATCCCCCCGAGAAACAAGCGGGCTCAGAAGTAGAATGTTCTCTTAAAGGGGGAATTCTGCATGAAGAAGTCGAAGTTTTCGGACAGCCCGATCATCGAGGCGTTGAAGCGTGTAGAAGGCGGGCTATCCGTGCCGGAGTTGTGCCGGGAGTTGGGCATCAGTTCGGCGACGTTCTACAAGTGGCGCGCGAAATATGGAGGTATGGACACGTCCTTGATGGACCGGATGAAGGAATTGGAAGCCGAGAATGCCCGCCTGAAGAAGATGTACGTCGAGGAAAGGCTGAAGGCCGACATCCTGAAGGAGGCGATGGCAAAAAGTGGTGAGGCCATCTTGCCGACGTGAGATGGCCAAGAAGGTGGTTACCCAGAAAGGCATCCCGATCCGTCTGGCTTGCGACATCTTCCAAGTGAGCGAGACGGGCTATCGGTATGGGGTCAAAGGCAGCGCGGAGAACGAAGCGATTGCTAACTGGCTGAGGCGGCTGACCGACACGCACCGCACCTGGGGATTCGGGCTGTGCTTTCTGTATCTGCGGAATGTGAAGGGCTTTGCTTGGAACCATAAGCGGGTCTACCGGATTTATCGGGAGCTGGCATTGAATCTTCGGATCAAGCCCAGGAAGCGACTGGTGCGGGAGAAACCAGAGCCCCTCGCCGTACCGACGGCCATCAACCAAGTGTGGTCCATGGATTTCATGCACGACCAGCTTGAAGACCGGCGGTGTTTCCGACTGCTTAATGTGCTTGATGATTTCAACCGGGAAGCCTTAGGGATTGAGATCGATTTCTCGCTGCCGGCCGAGCGGGTGATCCGCGCCCTGGAGCAGATCATCGAGTGGCGAGGCAAACCTGCCGCCATTCGGTGCGACAACGGCCCCGAGAACATCAGCGGCCTGGTTCAGCGCTGGGCGGAGAAGCAACAGATCCGGATGCTCTACATTCAGCCCGGCAAGCCTCAGCAAAATGCCTATGTCGAGCGATTCAACCGGACGGTCCGCTACGAGTGGCTCTCCCAGTACTACTGGCAGGACTTGGAAGAGGTCCAGCTCTTCGCTACTCAGTGGATGTACGACTACAATCATGACCGTCCAAACATGGCCTTGGGCGGGATCACGCCAAAACAGCGGTTGGTCATGGCCGCGTAGCTCTACTTCTGAACGCCCCTAATTCCGGGGGGACTACCCCTTCTCAAGGCGCAGATCACGCGTACCATCCGCTTTTTCGATAGTGTAGAAATCGGTCTCTTTGAAAATGTTGGACGGGGATCGACGGCGAGCATTACTACCGTCTTGGTCGAAAATCCAGACGTATGGTTCGTAATCAGGCGGGCAGGCTGGATCGCACCACGCTTTCAAATAGCAGGATGGAACGAAGTGCTGTCCTTTGTGGGTTTTTCTCGCCATTGCCGGAGTAGTTTACCTGGCGTGCTAAGAGCCTGCCATGCGGGCACCATCCCTTCCCTCCTGCTTACGTGCAGCTTACCCGTTTACAAACAAAAAGGCTTACATTGCTGCAAGCCTTTGTTTTATTTGGTGGGCCATGTAGGGATCGAACCTACGACAAACGGATTAAGAGTTTGCCAGCAACACACCAAGCCATTGAAAGATAAGCAAAAGCGACCGAAATTAAGCGAAGGTAGTTGTATTTAAATATCAGTAGCTTAAGGGTGTTGAGTGAAGTTGTGAAAAACTGATGGGTGTACCGTAGCTGCACCGCAAGGTGCCTTCGCTGCGGACAAACCGCCCGATCTGGTGGATGGGCCGACTCTCCTAGAGCTCGCGCGCGAGGTTCAATCCGCTCCCACGCTGGAAGCGTGCCGGCCGGCCTTACGGGTTGAGCCGTCGTTTGCGCCCTTCCCTGCCCCGGCGCCTCAACCTCCCAAACCGCTTCCGCCTGCCCGCCCCCGCTGTGGCGCTCCAAAGGTGTTGCGGACCGCCAAGCGTGGCACTAATGCCGGCGGGCAATTTAGGGGCTGTTCGAGTTTCCCGAAGTGCCGAGGCATCATTGAAGGTGGGGAGAACCATTTACCGACGAAGGAAGCGAACCACAGGTGCAACGAATTCGCCTTCAGCGTGGCCGTGGAGGCACGCTCGGCGCAGCGCCCCAGTTGATATTCCTTTTCAGAAACTCTGGAAGCACGGGGGTGTTTTCCCAAAATAGCGAGCCGGACAAGGGCGCGACCGGCTGGGGAGGCGCGGCTATGAGACCGGGGATCCAGTCGGCGGGAATGGCATAGTAACCGGCCTTGCCTCCTCTAGAGAGGAATGTGGCCAGGCCGACCAGTCGGCCGTCCCGGTCAAAAATCCCGCTGCCGCTCGCGCCCTGGACGAAAGCAGCGGAGGTTTCGATGATCAGGCTGCCGTCATAAGGGTGCAAGCCTTCGATACGGCCCTCGGCAAAGGCGATGCCGACCGCTCGGGGATAGCCGTACAGATAAATCGGCTCCCCGACGGAAAGTCTTGATGCGGTCCCGAGGCTCGCCGCCGGTAAGGGCATTCCCGGGGCCTCAAGAATGCACAGATCATGTTTCACATCCGCGCGCTGGCTAGCAGCACGATAGCGTAAGGCTCCTTTCCCGAGGACGATCGCTTTGGCGTGCCGGGTGACATGGCAGTTTGTAGCCACGAGATTGTGATCGAGGACGACACCGGAGCCGACAAAGGTCCTGCCGTCCTTTGGATAGGCCTGGACCTGGACGACGCTGAGTGCAAGTGTGTGATTCACGTCTGCCGCACCGGCCATGTTAAGCATTCCAAACCCAAGCACCATGCTAAGCCATATGATCGGACTCATCGGTCTCTTCCTTTTTCCCGGTTTTCCGAAGGGGGGAGTTTATGTTTTGATCCTTCGAGCCCATCGGAAGCTTATATGGTTCCTGTGCCTCGGTAGCGCCGACACTTCGTGGACTGATCTTCCAGCCTGAACTAGCCTCTGCCACATGCCCTAACAGGGCTTCGTGTCATTTTCAGAAGGCGATTGCACGAAATGTCAGAAGACAATCGCACGGCCTACAAGAACCATCCATGGGTAGTTTCGCTAGGGCATCGTTTGGATGCTGGACAACGGCATGCGGAGTGGAATCACGCCAAAACTCGTAGGCTGGGACACCAACAACGACAAGCTTTACCGCGTCATTTATCTGCCGCCGCCGGTCGCGCCGAAGGATGCGTTCGTCAATGACTTTGCCATCGACAGCGGCCGTAAGCGTATTTTCATCAGTGATCCGGCGGGAGGCAGCAACGCGGCCCTCATTGTGGTCAATCTGGAAACTGGCGCCGCGCGGCGTGTTTTGGAGGGGCATGTCAGTGTCGTGCCAGAAAATGTCGATCTGATCATCGACGGGCGCCCCATTCAGGTGAAGGACGCTGTCATTCTCAGAAGGCGACTGCACGGCATATCCGAAGTCGATTGCACTGCGTGGAGCCCCGCCTAGCGGAGCGAAACCTTGGGGTAGACCCAAACTCATGTCACCAGCCGCCATTTAAACCTGTCGATTGTTCGCTCCGTATCTTCCGCGGAGGAATTTCGGGAATAGCACCGTTTAATCCCGTATCCGAGATAGGAAGCGAAAAATAAAAATTCAAAGCTCGGCTATCCACCAGATTGAGCCTTAAATCACCGGATCATCTTCCATTTTTTCCCTGACCAGAAGACTGGTTGCCTCAACAAAGGCAGCCACCTTCATCAGGAAAGTTTCGTCCGGATGACCTTTCGCTGACCGCCGGATGCGTGCCGCATAGTCTCGCGGGGCATGCTTCCAGACGTCGCTTGGGAGATACTCGCGCGTGAAGCTGACGCCATCAGGACAAAGCAGACTGATCGTGATGCGGCGAGGCCTATCCAGCAGACAGGCGCCACGCGGTTTTCGGTAGCGCCAAACGCCTTCTTCGTCGATGTGTTCGGGCCTTTTCAAGTACGCTTGAGCCCAATCCCGCGAATACTCGATAACCGAGTAATCAGCGAACTGGATCGAAACGTTCGGTGAAAACCCCCGCAGGTCGGCCAGCTCGCGGTCCACTCCTTTTAGCCATTCCCTGCCGTATTTTTGACCTCGTTTCGATGCGCCCATTAGGGCAGCATGCAGGCCATTCAAGAAGCCGCCTGGTGCCTTGGCTTCGCTGACACTCTCATGGCCGCGCAACAAACCGACGTATAAAGCAGGTTGCTCGCGTTTGAGCATCGACCAATAGGCGCTACCTAATCGACGTGCGTGATCCAGGGGTAAGTCGCGCAACGGTTCTAAGTATTGACGCAGATCGCCGATGCTATATATGCCCGCCAGTTTTTCCAGCTTCAGCCAATGAGCCGGGCGGTTATTCGGGGTCGCGAGCCAGATCTTGCCGTCCATATCACCACGCGCGACACGGCCGATGCGTTGCAGCAGTGCGGCGGCATCCAGACCGGGGTCGAGGATGGCATAGCGCAGACCCTGGATGTTCACCCCCGCCTCGACACAGGAGGTGGCGATGATGACCCGATGCTTTTCCTCTGGACAAAGCCCCGCCTCGAAGCCGCTCCCGTCCATGGCAAGACCCTCGCCCTTCCGGTCTTGCCCATTGATCATGAAGCACTCGGTCGGGGTAACTCCTAATCTTTCAAAGATCGCTTTTAGGGTTCCCACATCGTCGAACAGCCTTTTTAGGCTATCGTACAGAACGAGTAGTCGATCACCCTGGCCCAACGGCTCCGCGGCGTACTGCTCCACACAGGTCAGGATATCCCCGGCACCGATGTGCACCTCGACATCGCCGTGCAGCATTCTGAGCCCCTCCCGGCGCCCATTTTCAATGGCCTCGTCGAACAGTGCCACGGAATCTGGTGGCAGATAGGATGCCTCCCCCTGGTCAGTATCACAAAGCGCTTTAAAGAGATTGCTATGGGTCGCGGACAATAGGGTCAGCTTAGGTGCAATCTCAGGATCGATCCGATGCCACCAGACCACCAGCACTGCCCAGAAATGCAGAAAGCCGAAGGCTCGCGCCATGAGTGTATGAGCCTCATCGAATACGATGTGTTGGGCCTGAAGTAAATCCGGCAAGAGTGGCCGATGCAATACTGCTTGGGGCCTCCCCAGCAAGATCATACCGAGCGTTTCCGGCGTGATGACCAGCAGGCCGCCGCTTTGCTGAAGTTGATCCCATTGAGTCTTCCGTACGGTCCAAGGCTCCTCGCCATTCGCCCGGAGCGCGGCGCTCTGCGTGCCGTCCCAACGAAAAACTGCAACTCCTTGCCGATGGGCGCTGTCTTCGATATCTCGGGCCAGCGCCTGAGTCGGCACGACGAACACCACCCGATGTCCCTGCCGGGCAGCTTGTAGAAAGGCATAGGTCTTACCGGCCCCCGTTGGTGCCCCGCAGATGCGAATGGGTTTGGGTTCCGTCAACAGTCGGTATTGGGCTGGTGACAGGTTGAGAGTGGCATCCCCTCCCTCGTGGGGCGGAATGCCATGCGCCTGAATCATGAACAACTTCACGGCTCCTTAGGTTGGATATGAATCGTGACCGCTCCCGCTGGCAGGTCAAGCGTGCGCTCGGCCTGCCGCGGTGCAGCGCTGGTTCTGCGCCACCAAGCCTCCAAAAGATCGGCGCTCATTACAGCGAGCGAGGCCGGCATGGTGAAATGGAGCTCCTGCCCCCCCGCAATCTTTCCGTCAAACTGACCGGCGCAGCGTTCCAAGGATGGTTGATTCTCGCAGCGCACGCTCAGGATCACCTCGGGATCTGCCGGCGGTGGCTGGTAATGGCTGATGTCCCGCCCGGTGAAGGCGACGCGTCCGCGTATCCGCGCTAGGTTGATGGGCATGACGGTGCCTTGTTCCAGCCAGATGGCCATATAGCCGGAATCGCTTCCCGGCAGAGTATGCAAGGGAACGCCTCGATGAGTCTTGAAGGTGGGCGCGAGACCCGGTTGCGGTAGCGCGGCATATTGGAATTCGACTTCCTCCCGCAAATGCCGGGCCAGCAGTAGACAGCGGCAAACCGAAGACGACAGCCTCGATTTCAGGGGCGATGCCAACCACGGCTCGCCCAGAAAATATCGGATGGCGTCCCGTCCGGCATGCACGTCAATATCGAGTGTCTTCTGATGATCCCCGTAAACCAGGTCATCGCAGTTCCGGACATAGCGTTCCAGGTCCGACCGCAAGGTCTGCCGGCTGGGCACAGCGAGCCCCGCTGCCTTCAACCACGCGGCGTATTCACCTAGCTTCATCCCGCCATCCGAAGTACACCGTAGTCCACGTTCCAGTACTTCTAGACGTTCTCGCATCTGAGCCTCACAGCAAAAGGCCGAGGGGTTGAGATGAATGATCATAAAGGTAAAGTATAATGACAAGTCTAATGTTGTCTATCTTGTTGTGCTTGATTTTTAGCATCGACAAAGCTATGTTGTTGCCCATCCAGATTGCTTGGGGAGAGGACATGATCAGATTGCGGATCGATTTGCCGTTCGATGCGTTCGAAGCGGTGTGCCAGGATCGAGGACGCGTTAAGAATGTCATTGACAGCGCCTTGTCGCGGCATGGCTATCGCCGGATTGATAATCAGCCTGTGCGTTATGGCTTCGGCGTGATCACGCGGCCGGTCGGCAAAAACGGGTTGCGCCGTATCGAGCGGATCTATCTGGGCAGCAGCGATCCTGCGATCGCCGAGGCAATGGCTAATATCACGGCAGAAGACCTCATCGAGCCCTCGCTCACACCAGGCGCTGGACTGGATTTGCGACGCGCAACGATCATCCGGGACGAACGCTGGACGCCGACCGAGGCCTTGTCGCTGTATGCGCTATCGCCCATACGGGTATTAAGTCGCGAAAATGGCGGCCGGACCCAGGCCCTCCTGACGCCGGGCGAGGCCTTCAACGCAGCGCTCAACCGGATCATGGCGACCCGCTTCGGCCGTCCGTTCCGCTTGAGCTTCATTCCCGACCGGCTGTACTCCTTCGCCAAGAAGGGGCAATTAACCGCATCGATGGCCGTAGGCCTACGGCCGGATGGACGCCCGCTCTGTCTGCCCGGCATCGTGACGCCCTTCGTGCTGGCGGGCCCTAGTGCGGATTTGCGCGAGGCTTGGTTTTCCGGCCTGGGAGCTGGTACTGGCATGGGCTTCGGTTGCCTGGAGGAGGCCGAGTTATGAGGCTCTCCGAATTTTTTGATTTCCACGAGGAGGCGCCGGTTGCGCAGGCGTTCGCCACGGTGCGCGAATACCTGAACCGGCAGGTCGCGGATTTGCCGCGCGGTCAGCGTTACTCGGAGTGGACGCTGAGGCTAGGCAAAGGCGGGCCGAAACCCGATGGCAGCGGGTGTTACGATGGTCAGGAACAGTCACTCTATCGCCATTGCCTGGAAGTAGCTGTATTTGGTACCTGGCTGTTCTATCACGCTTGGCAGGCCGGACGCTTGCCGTTATCCAAGGAGGCCGATCCCGTGCCGGCGCTCCAGACCTTGTTCGCCATCGCCTTCGCTCATGACGCTGACAAGCGTGTCGGTGGGCCATCGCGCAATCCGTCCCAGAACGACGTGCAAGCGGTTTATCAGGAACTGGGCATGGGGGCTTGGTCCGGCCTGACTCTCGGTGAACTGCACGCCGCCGTCAGTCGCGTGGAAAATCGGGGTCTCGGCCAAGTCCTATTCGGGGATGCTTTACTTGATTCCTTGACCGCCAGGCTGGCCGAATTCATCGGCTGGGGCGACAACCTGTTGAGTCGGGCGGCCAGGAAAGGCGGAACCGCAAAGGATTTCATTAAGATCCATAACGAAGACCTAGTCCAGCTGCATGCGCTTTATGCGGTGCCCCACCAACCTTTACACCACGTGCACTTTCATCATCACCCCATTGTTTTGCATAGGCTACAGGGATTCTTGGGACGTTGGTTCGCTGCGAACGAGTTTTACCCGCTGGTATTTGCGCGCCAGGGGGAATGGCTGGAAATCGGCGTGCCCGAAACGCTGGATTTCGGAGCTTGGCTGGACCGGTTTGAAGGCTATCTGGCCGCCAGTGAACCGTCCTTAAAAGTGGCGGCCACCACGGGTACCATCACGCTGTTTCATGTTGCCGGTGCCGATGACGTCATTACAGCGGTTCGAAATGCCGAGCGGCAAGCTCAACTCCTGCTTCGGGTCACCGCCAGAAATTGGGAGACGGTGGCGCCGTTGGTGAGTTTCTGGGTCATGCAGGGCGGCGCACCGTTCAGCACAACGCCGATGAAAGGCAGCCTTTGCCCCGTGCTCAAGGTCAATGGCGAGATTCCTAGATCGCATCCTTTTTGGCGCGCCGCGGCTTTGGCGGCCGTTCAGATGGATCGACAGGCCATCACCAAATTATTGGCGGTGGAAAATGGCGCCGTAGAGGCCAGCCTCCGGCACAACGGCATTGATCCAGAACAACTCGATGAATCGAGCCTGCGTACCGCTGCAGCGCTGCAAGCTTCCCTTCTGATCGAGGAGGATCGACTGCCAACTCTTCTGGACCACATTCATGGTCCTTGGCCGGCGAGAATCGACATCGATCCCGGTGCCCGTGCCATCGTGCAGAGCCTCAAAGCCCAAGTCGAACTCCTCCCTGACATCGACGACATGGCACTTCCCTATACGCCGCCCAAGCGGGGAGGAACTTGTCTCCTGTGCGGCACGCCCACCGAACAAATCATCGAAAGCAGCCGCATGAAACTGGCAGGCATCAAAGCCTCCAGTTTTTATAACGGCATCGGGCATGAGAAACACCTCTGGTCAGAAAAAGGGGAGAACTACCTGTGCCCGGCCTGTGTCAAGATTCAGAGCCTGCTGTTGGAAAACCAGCCCACTCTGCGCAGCAATCCCATACTGATCGCCACGCCGGTACGCCATCTCTTGGAAACCCGTACCGATGACGTCTCTAAAGATATCCTGCGCAGCTTCGATGCGATCTCCAAGGACAACCGGAAGAAAATTCTCCCGTGGGAAGCCGATGCCTGCTTCGATGAACCGCTGTTGTTCGAGGAACGGCCCACCGCCCTGGAGGAAGTCATCGATCACATGTACCGACTGGCTTGCTACGCGGCGTTGAGTGGCGAGCCGGTGCATGCCTTTCTCGCCAATCAACGGGCATGCAAGGCTGCCTTTCTTTACGAAGGGACACCGGAACTGCTCAAGGAATTGCTCCGTGATCTCACCGATAAGGAAGGTGGAATCAGCCGGGCATTCCTCACCCAGCTTATTGAACGCCTCGAACTGTTCAAGGCCATGCTCGCCGAAAACGACGGCATGGCCAGCCTGCAAGCCCTGCCTCGCTTCGGCTGGTGGGCCACTGCCTTTGTCATGGCGCGAGCCGCCAACGGCCAGAAAGACGGCTGGAATGCTCGAATGACCTATTTTATTGAACTCGCCCGTAAGGAATACCCGATGACTGAATACGATACCTGGCTGGACACCCTGGTCAAACGCGCTGTGGCAACCCACCGACCGAAGCGAGACGCCAGCGGCGCCGAATGGACCCTGATGCTACGGATCGCCCTGGAGACTTACCAGAAGCACTATGCGTTCGGACCGGAGGCTACGTGCGATGCTATCACCCAGCGTTTGCGGGGGGATTTGTCCCGCCGTTACTCAGATCTTTTCCAAAAAGACTTAGACGAACGCCTGCGCGCCTTCGCCAAAGCCGCCTATGCCCTATTGGCCAAAGCCGATGAGGAATTCGAGCTGGAATCAGGATTTATCCGCTTCCTTTTGGCCGCCTACGAGGGTGGTTTACGCCGGGCGGTCACGGAATTCTGGAAACAGCGGGAGACCTTGCCGGAAACCGAAGCAGCCGAGACCGTTATTGAATCCGTCGCTTGATCACTAATAAAAACCAGGAAAACGCCATGACCACGTCCATCGAAACCCTGTACGCCCAGCTGGCCAACGACATCCAAACCCACTACGAGTGGGCCAAGAAACCCTACGATATCCCTGCCTTGCCGGAGGCGCAGTGCATCGTGATTCCGCTGGTCCGGGAAGCCATTGCGCCTATCCTGGTGCGCAACAACGACGCGGACGAAATCACCGACATGGTACTCGCGGGGCACAACCGAGTCCGCATCATTGCCTCCAAAACTAAGGGCGTCGAGCGGCGGCGGGGCGCGCAAATCCTGCGGGCACTCGGCATGGGCGGGCGGGCCGCGGCCAACAAGGCCTTCGTGCCTAAAGGCAAAAAGCCGAGCGATGTGTTCGATCTCAATTCTTTTGTATTCGGCGATTCCGGCACCGGTATTGTCAGCGGCAAGGAGTTCGTATTTCCCATCCATGCCGCTGCGCTCTATAGCGATGCTGTGTCGATTCAGCCCAAGCGGAACAGTGCTCATAGCGTGTTCCGTCAGGGCGGCATCTCTGAGGACGGCGGCAATTTCGACGCCGAAAAACAGCAAAGCAGCAGCAACATTTTCACAACGTATGCGGTCAACCCCGGCACCCTATTCGTGCAATGCATCGTGCTGCCAGGGCGGCGGTTGACTCAAGCCGCATTCGATCATCTTCTGCTCGCCATTGGCCTGACCGGCGCCTATGGCGGGGCGACCGCAGTCACCGGCACGAACCTGCGCACCCGTTGCGCGGGGATTTACTGGGGCCGCTTGGAGCGCGCCATCAACGCGCCCCAGGAAATGCTGAAGGTGATCGGCGAGACGGGAGAGGCGGAAACGGCCTTGGCGACGTTAGAACACGCCTTCACGGACGCTTACCCCCACCACCTGGGCCGCGGCCAAACCGAAAAGGCTATAGCGGATTTAATCGATCGCTTCGAGAGCAATGCGCCGGAACTGCTGGCGCAATATGCCAGCGCCAAGGAACAGGTCGCCAAGTTATTCGATGCTTGGTTCATAGGCGGCAGCGGCAAGGACGTCGCGTGAGAGTGCGCCATGAACGCTACTCTCACCGCCTTTCGCGCGGAAACGCTAACGCCGTTCTACTATCACGGCCTGTATGTTCCGGATGGCGCTGCCACATATCCGGATGTGATTTCCGATACGGCTTTATGTTTCGCTCTGGCCTATGCCTTTGGCATGCCACCGACCGCTCACTTGCGAACTAAGCCGGATTATCGGGAAGACCTGGGCCGCCTGCCTTGGCGGGCCTCGTTGGCCCTGGGTTCTGGCAACCGCAATCTGGGGCCGGTGCGCCATATCATCGACGTGGAGCGGGAAGGTGGTTACTCAACTTCAATGCAGAAAGCCATGGGTTCGGGCTTGTTCAAGAAGACCTTCTACGTCCATGAAGTTGCGCCTGGTGCGCAATATCAGGGGCTTTTGTACGGGCCGGACCCCTTTGTCTTCAGTGAGGAACTCATCGTGCGAGTGGGGGTGGGGCGAATGGGATTGCTGCGGCTGGAGCGATCCGAAGAGATCCCTGACTGTCGCTTGAACACCGCCACGGCTCGCTTGTTTGGACAGACCTTACCCGAGGAAGGGCGGATTCTGGACACGATTCGCCTGAGCCGCCCTTATTCGCCCCAGGAAGCAACCGACATCCTGGGGTTATGGCAATAGAACCGCCGCTTCTCGATGCGCTTTCCAACCTCTTACAAGAAGCGGAGGCGCTGAGCGTACATGGCCTATCGTTCCAGCACATTTTGCTGTGCCCGACTCGAACCTGGCTGCATTACCACCGGCTGGACTGCGCGCATCTCAACCGGCACATGCAGCTAGGACTTTTGCTGCACGGACAAGGCGGCAGCAATTTACTCTCTCAAAACTTATATGGACTGTCACCTGACCGGGTGGATTGGGCGAAACGAGAAGTAAGCGAGATCAAGAAAAGCCGCTCCCACGAGGCCGCTCTGACGAACCAGTTGTTGTTTTACGTGGCCGCTCTGACGATAGCCACGGGGCAGGTCTGGCGAGGCGTCCTGCGCTACACCGCCAGTCGGCGCACGAAAACTATCTTGCTAGATCTGCCTGCTATCTTGCAGTTGCAGCAGAGCTTGACCCGTCTGCGCGAAGTGTTAGCCCTACCCCAGCCGCCGGCCAAGGCCGAAAAATCCGTATGCCAAGGCTGCTCGTATCGCCTGCTGTGCTGGGGACAATCCACCGATGACGAGGACGCCTGATGGATACGGTTTACCTGTTGCGTGGCACCGAAATTAAGCGCGACCAGAATACCCTCGTGGTTGTCACCGAGGACCGCAAGAAACGCCGCCTACCCGTGGAATCCCTGCAACATGTCGTCGTACTCGGTGCCACCCGTCTCAACAGCGAGGTGGCAAGCTTTCTCGGCAAGCATGGCGTGCGGCTGTCGTTCCTAGATTACTACGGACATTTCTCTGGCAGTCTGGAGCCCGCGCGGCACCATCATTCCGGCACCGTCCATTTGGCTCAAGCCAGATTGATCCTGGATGCGGCCAAGCGTCTCGCGATGGCTTCGCGGATCCTGGAAGCTGGAGCACTCAACATGTTGCGCAACCTCAAATATTACGCCTATCGCGGCAATCATGAGTTAGATGTTCCCATTCGCGACCTAGAGCGACAACTCAAAAAGGCCAAGCCCGAAAGCATCGAAGGGTTGATGGGCCAGGAAGGTAATTTTCGACAAGGCTATTACGCGGCCTGGGGCAAGATCAATCCGGCCCTAACTATTACCAAACGCACACGGCGTCCCCCCGCGGATCGTATCAATGCGCTGATTTCCTTCTGCAATGGCCTGATTTACAGCGCCTCTGCTCAAGCGATTGCCCAGACCCATCTTGATCCTACTCTGAGCTTCGTCCATGCGCCGACTCAGGCGCGCAATTCCTTGGCACTTGATTTGGCGGAAGTTTTTAAGCCGCTGATTGCAGATCGATTGATTTTTACCCTCATAAACAAGGCTATGCTCGACGATAGCTGCTATCAGGAAGAAGAAGTAGGCGTCTGTCTGCTAAGCCGGGTAGGACGGGAGCGCGTGCTGAATGAATTCCGCGAACGCATGGACAATGCACAAATTGCCGGAGTAATCGGCTGGCGGCGCATTCTGCTCAAGGAAGCCTTCGCCATCGAGGCGCATTTGTTGGAGCTTTCAGAATATGAACCTTTCGTCGTGAAGGCGTAAAGGCATGTATCTGCTCGTAGCTTACGACGTGCCCGCCGAGCGTACCGAGAAATACCGTAAACTGCTGTCCCGCTATCTTCCGCAATTGCAATACAGCGTATTCTCGGGCGACCTCACGGAAACGAGCTATCGAAAATTGCGTAGAGACATCAAACAGCTTTATATAGATACGGATCGGCTCGTATTCATCCAGACGGCCAATCGACGCAATATCCGTGTGGAAACCATAAAAGAAGGGGCGGTGGAGGAAGATACGTCCCACCTGGGGAGCGGAATCATTTCTTGAAAACTTCGATTGTCAATTGTTGTTTAACCCGATGGAAGCGAAGTCGTGAAGTCCAGTTTTGAGGGATACTTGCAGCATGAATTTGTAAAGCGGGAGGTGTGGACCGCTAGGAATGTAAGAGGTTTCAGTCCGCCATAGGCGGTAGAAAGGGAGCTGACGATGGCAAATTCATTATTCGAACTTGGGTTTCAGTCCGCCATAGGCGGTAGAAAGTTGGTGCCGAACTCGACAAACCGCCCGTAGAAGGCAGTTTCAGTCCGCCATAGGCGGTAGAAAGTCAAATACGGGGCGCGTTTTTTTGAGATCCAGAGCGGTTTCAGTCCGCCATAGGCGGTAGAAAGACTAAATCAGGCTCCACGCTTGCGAGCGACCTCAACGGGTTTCAGTCCGCCATAGGCGGTAGAAAGATGGTTGGTTTTAGAGCAGTCTGAGTGCCAAAATGCGGTTTCAGTCCGCCATAGGCGGTAGAAAGCAGGATCAGGAGGTGCTGTTGTCGGACGCCATCTGGGTTTCAGTCCGCCATAGGCGGTAGAAAGTTGGCTTTCTTCCAGTCGCCGCCAATCGTGAACTCGGGTTTCAGTCCGCCATAGGCGGTAGAAAGCTCGAATACCTTGCGCCACCCGCCCACCGAATCGAGGGTTTCAGTCCGCCATAGGCGGTAGAAAGTCGTTTTACCAGGATGGTACGAACGAAGGCAATATTGTTTCAGTCCGCCATAGGCGGTAGAAAGACGACTTACGATAACCGGACGCACGAATGGCTCAACGGTTTCAGTCCGCCATAGGCGGTAGAAAGAAGAATCCGCCGCCAGCCCCATTGCCTTTAAATATCGTTTCAGTCCGCCATAGGCGGTAGAAAGATCACGACCAGTGCCGTGACATCCATCAAGATGCAGGTTTCAGTCCGCCATAGGCGGTAGAAAGACCGCGCCGGGCGCGAGGACCGTCGAGCCGAAGGCTGTTTCAGTCCGCCATAGGCGGTAGAAAGATTCATACCCATTCGCTTGGTCCCAGGCTTGCTCGGGGTTTCAGTCCGCCATAGGCGGTAGAAAGAAGAGCTGGTCGGCGACCGTGTCGACTTGCTTCGGGTGTTTCAGTCCGCCATAGGCGGTAGAAAGTCTATGGATTCGACGGGTATGTGAAAGTGGTGTTCGGTTTCAGTCCGCCATAGGCGGTAGAAAGCATACTTCAGCCGGGTCTTTCGGGCGCTTCGGATTGGGTTTCAGTCCGCCATAGGCGGTAGAAAGATGGACAAGGAAGGTATCCAGTTCGATTACCTGGGTGTTTCAGTCCGCCATAGGCGGTAGAAAGACCTTAAGGGGGCGCGTAACGGACAAGCAAAGCTCACGTTTCAGTCCGCCATAGGCGGTAGAAAGATTGGTCAGTACCGACTCAAACCACCACAGCCAAAGTTTCAGTCCGCCATAGGCGGTAGAAAGATTTATCTCTGGCATCAATCAGGTTAAGCAGAGCGGTTTCAGTCCGCCATAGGCGGTAGAAAGTTGTCGAATGGTGGCCTTGCACTCAACTGCACCGTTGGTTTCAGTCCGCCATAGGCGGTAGAAAGCTGTCATGCGATCACCACGCACCGAAGCCAAGGCAGTGTTTCAGTCCGCCATAGGCGGTAGAAAGTTCGCCCTTGTCGACGATGACCAATTTGCGTTGCGCGTTTCAGTCCGCCATAGGCGGTAGAAAGCCGATATCCGGCGAGCTGCGAGTTTGGCCGATGATGTGTTTCAGTCCGCCATAGGCGGTAGAAAGATACATCAAGCGGCGCATCGGTAATCGGAAAGTGTAGTTTCAGTCCGCCATAGGCGGTAGAAAGATCGCGGTAGCGCTCCACGATGTCATTAATAAGCTCGGGTTTCAGTCCGCCATAGGCGGTAGAAAGATAGACCTGCGTGGCATTCGCGGGTGTCATCGGCAGGTTTCAGTCCGCCATAGGCGGTAGAAAGAAAGCGGCCGGAGGCGCATTACAAGCACGGGAAGCCGTTTCAGTCCGCCATAGGCGGTAGAAAGTCGAAATTTTCAAAATTTTCCGCGCGGAGGTGAAGAGTTTCAGTCCGCCATAGGCGGTAGAAAGAAACAAGAAAGGCGGTGCGGTATCTCAGGATTTCAAGTTTCAGTCCGCCATAGGCGGTAGAAAGGCAATGTATTCCCGAAACCTCGATTTCCGCTCGGCGGTTTCAGTCCGCCATAGGCGGTAGAAAGTACATGTCGAACGTGGCCAGGCTGGAGCGCCGGGCGGTTTCAGTCCGCCATAGGCGGTAGAAAGCTGGGGCAAGAGGGCTATGCGTTGCGTTTCAGTCCGCCATAGGCGGTAGAAAGTGGTCGGCCCGATCGGTCAGTTTCACGCTCAACTAGGTTTCAGTCCGCCATAGGCGGTAGAAAGAAGACCATCACCCTGCCCGCCGTGGCCACGCCGATCGTTTCAGTCCGCCATAGGCGGTAGAAAGATGGAATCCTGAGTCGCAACAACTTAAAAACGATTTGTTTCAGTCCGCCATAGGCGGTAGAAAGTCGAAAACGGTCTCCGACTCCTGGAGCGCGAAGCTCGGTTTCAGTCCGCCATAGGCGGTAGAAAGTTGATCCAGAACAGAAGCGATTTATGCATCGCATCGAGTTTCAGTCCGCCATAGGCGGTAGAAAGAAGGAAAAGGCCAAGAACAAAAGCGGCTTCGAAGGGGTTTCAGTCCGCCATAGGCGGTAGAAAGACGTTCGTTTCGGGCACGGTCGGTCAAAACGTCGAAAGGTTTCAGTCCGCCATAGGCGGTAGAAAGTTTGGGGCCGGCTGCGCCTTCGATGTTTTCTTCGTAGGTTTCAGTCCGCCATAGGCGGTAGAAAGATGAGCGAAACCCAAGCCGCCGAAGACACCACCGAAGTTTCAGTCCGCCATAGGCGGTAGAAAGCTGTAGGTAGAAAATGGATGGTAGGCACCACAGACGGTTTCAGTCCGCCATAGGCGGTAGAAAGTCAAGCATTTTCATTTCGCCGACGTACGGCACTACGAGTTTCAGTCCGCCATAGGCGGTAGAAAGGTTGATTCTCCGCTGGATGAAGGAGGGCGGCGAGGTGTTTCAGTCCGCCATAGGCGGTAGAAAGTATCCGCCCAGGCATATAGCGCATCCACAGCCCGGCGTTTCAGTCCGCCATAGGCGGTAGAAAGCTTTTCTCCCCGCCCGCGTCCGTGGCGGCAATTACGGGTTTCAGTCCGCCATAGGCGGTAGAAAGAACGAATATGGATACCGGGGCTTCGGCATTGGATAAGTTTCAGTCCGCCATAGGCGGTAGAAAGCTGGGCTCGCGCCTTCTTGAGCTTCCGAGTTTCAGGCTGCTAGGCGGTAGAAAGTCGCCCGGATCGTGCATCAAATCGCACACGTTCATTCAAAGCAAGTAAAGTCTGCAGAATCTCACCCCTTCTCACATCCCATCGGCACGACCCAACTCCCCTCCGGTTTCGTGGTTCTGGCGTCCCTGGTGACGGGTAGCTTCTCTCCCGTTAGCCTCTCAATCTCCTCTATTGTCACGAGATAACTATCTAGCTTTGCTTCAACCGCATCCTTCGTATTCGGCACGATCCAGGCGATAGCCCGGCCATCACCACGTACTACTACCTTCCAGAAGGCATCCGGCGTCTTCACGCCATGGCTCTGCACGAAGTAGTCATCCGCTGGGTTATTCCCCCAGATCACGCCGCCGATGACCAGCAGCTCGTCGATATCCCGGTAGCACTCGACGATTTCCTCGGTGAGCTTCCACGCGCCCCGATTCATCTGCGAAGTCTGCGGCAGGATGTTGGTCATGTAGTTCGACTGCTTGATGGCCACGGCCGAGGCGTCCAGGTGGTTCGCCGGCACCTGATGGCCCCGGTCGTAGCCGTTGCCATAGCCTTTTGCGCTGGTCTGCTGGCAGTCCTTCGGGACGTACGGATCAAACTTGAAGCCATTGGCGCGAGGCAGATTTCCGTCGTCGTGCTGGGCGTTGTAGCGCCACTTCACGGCGCCGCGCTGTTCGCAGTCGAGCCAGACAGTGAAGCCGTCGTAGTTGAGCCGGAGCAGGTGGCCTTCGCGGACGATCTCGGTGGGTGGCAATTCCGCCTTGCTAGGGGATTTGGGCTTCGTGTGAGGTTGGGCAACCGGAGCCGAAGGTGCTTGTTCTTGGGATTTGGCGCGATGATCGCCGGTGCAAGCGGCAAGGAAAGCACAAAGGAGCAGGAAAGGAATGCGGCGCATCGGAAACAACGGGAAAAACCACAAAGTTTATATCAACGGCTAGTCTTTACGAGGTGGTTTCTCGTAACACGAGGCTGTAATCAAGAATGACTCGGACATGTGAAGGATTGTGATGGCTCGCCGGAATCGAAATGAAGGTTTGCTCCATCTTCTGATGGAATCGCCGTGGTGGGTAAGCGTCGTTTTCTCCGGAGTGGTTTACTTCGGTTTGAAATATTGGCTCCCTGGTCTATGGGCTGGGAGCCTTGCTCTTTCCAGTATCGCCAAAGGCCTTGAGCCGAACGCCGGCCTCTTCGCGTTCATTCTTCTGGTACCAGCTCCCATTTCCCTCATTCGATCCCTACACCGGCGGAAGCTCTTGGACACCCAATCCGGGCTCGGCTCGATCCGGGCGATGTCCTGGCGCGAGCTCGAAATGCTCTGTGGCGAGGCTTACCGGCGGAAGAGTTTTGCCGTGCAGGAGAACGGCTTAGGCGGTGCCGACGGCGGTATCGACCTGATTCTCAGGAAAGGCGGCGAGACCTGGATCGTCCAGTGCAAGCGCTGGAAAACCTTCAAGGTCGGGGTAAAAGAAGTCCGGGAGCTCTATGGCATTCTGGTCGCCGAGCGAGCCGACAGGGGCATTTTCATCACCTGTGGCCAATACACAAAGGACGCGCTGGCTTTCGCGGCGGATAAGCCGCTCGACCTGGTGGATGGGCCGGCGCTACTCGAACTCGTGCGCGAAGTGCAGGCCCATCCAATGTCGGCGCCACCTCGTCCAGCCCCTCGGGTAGAACCGTCCTTTCCTTACACGCCCTCCCCTTCTCCATCATCACCACCCTCCTGTCCCCGCTGTGGCGCCTCCATGGTGTTGCGGACTGCTAAGCGCGGCACTAATGCCGGCGGACACTTCTGGGGCTGTTCGAGCTTCCCAAAGTGCCGCGGTATCGTGGAGGCTGGTTAGGACAGGCCAGCCTATTTCCCTTTCAGACTCGAATACTTGGCACATGCCACATCCCGCTTCCGGACCACGACTGAGTCGTGGCGCCCGATTGCGGCGACGATGAGTTGTTCGCATTCATTTTTCGCCCGGTCGAGCGCACTCTCGACCTTAGCCGGTGACCACGCAATGGATACGGTGGTTGGTTTGTAGGTGAGAGCGGCGTTGCAGTACATGTTCTTGAGCTTTTTGTACTGCCAATGCGCCGTCGGATGTTCCTGAAGGTATTGGCAGGATTGCTCGAACAAGGATTTCGCGGCTAGCGTGCATTTCGAGAACTCCGCCAAAGCGTTGTCCTTTAGATTGCCACAGACCGACGCCTCCTTAATCCGCCACAGTTGGTACTGGAAGGAAACCTTCGCGCCCTCGTGTTCCACCACCATGGCTTGGATTTCCGTCCCCATGACATCGCTGAAGTGTTGGTAGACTTGGCTGGAAACCGCATCCAAGTAGGTCGAGAAGAGCAGAGAGGCGAAATTCATTGAGATTGTCCCATTTACAAACAAGAGTCGTTGGCGGTAACCCAGCCGCAGCGCGCTCAAGGGGTATGGCTACCGAGGGTAGTGACCGGTACACGCTAAAGCCTGCGGAATCGAATGAAGCCGTTAAGGCACGAGAAAAGAATAGATGGTCACGGAAAACGGGCGCGATTCAGGAGAGGACACGTTGAGTTTATCCACAAATTTTGTGGAGAACTTTGTGGCTAGGCCATAAATAATCTCTATTTCCGCAGCCTTCCGCCTGTTGTAAAGAAAGTAACCAATTTGTTACATCCGTATGGGAAGCGGTGGACCGGCTGGGTGTATTTTGGAACCGGAGAAGAGAGACGAAATCCCTGCCATCCCCCCGGCTATTTAGCTGGGAGATGTTGCATCGCGATCGCGCGTAGCCGGCGCGCCGCGCGGCGGCTCCAATCGCCATTGACCAACCAATCATCAATCCAGCTCTCCCAGTCCGCCGACCTCAGCCGGCGTACGCCTTGGTCCAAAACATACGTGGCCACGACTTCCGGATGGTCGGCGGGCAATTGGCGGATCGCCCAGCGAGCTGTAGTTTCCAACAGCCACCAGTCCGGAACCGGCCAGTGGGCCAACAACGCCGCCCGGACGTACTGACGGCTATCGCCCTCCGCTTCGTAGGCGTGCCGGATGCAGGCGGCGCGGGTGCCGAAAAACAGCCGGTCATCGTGACCGACCGGATGGATAACGTACCGGGCTGATGAGATCGATGGGATAATGGATGCAGCCATGATTGTGACTCCTGGTTAGTCGTGGTTGTGGTTAGGCCGCGTGCGGGGTGCCCCCCGTTCGTGGCCGCGTTATTGGGCAGTTCATCCTGCCCGATATAGTGGTTGTAACGGCCATCGCTTATTTAGCAAGCCCTGGATTCATCCGATAGATTTCCTCGACCTCCGGATGAAGACTCACTAGGAAGGCCATCATTTCCGTTGCGTCCTTGCTCAGATAGAACCGAACCATCTTCTCGTTGAACGCCTGTGCTTCGGCGGCCGGGATGCTAATTGCGTCAACGCCGGATGACATCAGGATTCCGTTCATCATGAAGCGGGAAGTCCGCTTGTTGCCGTCAAAGAAGAACTGCTGCAACGATCCGAACAGAAAGAACGCGGTCGCCTTCTCGAACGGCTCCGGCGCATATTCGTTGAGCGCCGCCAAGCCCTTCTCGAAAACCCGATTGAGTTCGGGAGCACCCGGCTTGGTCGGCAACGGGTTGTAACGGCCGTGTTCGCCCAAGGCCACAGCCGGCGTAACGTTCGTTTCTTCGCCCTCACCCCGAAAGTGCCCCCATTCCAGCCCTTCTTCTCTGGCAACGCGCATTGAGTTCGCAGAAGGTAAACTTGTTCAGCTCGAACCGACCGTCTTTCACAAGGGCTAGAAGATATTTCGAGCTGTCCGCCAACCTAATGATTTGTTCATGATCGGAAAGCTTGTGTCCGCCGACGGTCACACCGTCCAGGAGCGTTTTCACTTCCTGAAAGGTGAACGGGTTGCCTTCGAGCACGCCGGCATCCCAAACGTACTCCGCCAACATTCGGTGGAACCGGTAGCACGCCCGCTCAACCGAGTGGGTTGGAACAACAGCCGGTACGACCGATCGGTTCCAGCTAAAACCAAGGTCATCAAAAAGTGTCATAACGGCTCGCGATGATGGATGATGGTTAAAAAATTAGCGGCCACGGTCGTTGCTCCGTGTCCTGCTCTTGTCGGGTACTCGCTCGGCCTTCATCTGGCCCTCGTGATAGGTAATCCGTAGGTAATCGCCCGGCACCGGCGCTGCGGCAAAGCGCTCGCGGTCGTGCCGGATGATCTCCTTGCCGTGATCCTGGTAAACGAAATGGCTATCCACTTGGACAACCTTGCCGCTGTATTGGCCTCGATTGATCTCCGGCGCAACACTCTCGATGACCGGCGTGCTCTTTTGTTGAGGCTGAGGCCTCGGCACTGATCCGCCAGGCCTGTCCGGTCTTGTCTGCGCTCTCGCCTGCTGCAGCTCGGCCCTCCGCGCGGCCACGATGGCATTCAGCCGTTGATCGGTGAACTCGACATAGAGCCCCTTTTCAGCGGCCACCCGCGCCACCGTCGCCTTAAAGGCATCGGACCCTTGGATATCGAGCTTTCGGCCAAACTTAGCCCGCGCCAAGCGCAAGCCAGTTTCAATATTGCCGTCATCGGCGTGGAGTACTTTCACAAACCGCCCCTCATCCCGCACAACGACGTTAGCGCCTCGGCGGTAGGTAACGGCCCCGTCTCGATGCACTTGGTAGGACAACCGACTGCCCGTAAGAAAAGGCGCATCCTCTCGATGCTCCTGCGCCGATTCGGCGTGAATCTCTTGATCGTTCGTCCTCTCCTTTTCCTTTCGTTGCATCCGCCGCAGCTCGATCAGCGCGTAAACGTCTCCCTCCTGAGCTTTCAGCGTTAGCCATTCGGCATACTCGTCTTTCAAAGGCCTGCGCTGGGAGGCTTTGAGGTCATCCCGCTCTTTTCGGATGCGTTCCCTTAAAACTCGCTCCTGCTCGATCCACTCCATACGGGCAATGCTGATTTGCGCCTTGCGCTCGGCAGGGCTCAAGCGCCGGTCGCCCATGATCCGCCCTCTTTTGGCGTAAAAGACTTCTCGAATCGCTTTCTTCTGAGCGGCTTCGTTCTTCCGTTGCGCCTCCCATTGCGCTTTGTTCTGAAGCAAACGACCTTGCCGGGACAACCTGAATTGCTCCCATAGCCATTGCCTTGGGCGCTGCTGCCCCATAGCCTGCGGTTCCCGTCCCATCTGTTTGCGATAAGTCTCCCGCAGAATTTTTGCGGCTTCCGCCCACGGGAGATTGAGTTCCTTGGTCAGGAAGTCCGAGACATTAAGGTTCCGGGTTCCCGCCTGAATGCGGTCGCCGCCGTCCTTCCCCTTCGATACCGGGTATTTCTCCGGAATAACGCCGTAGCTGTGGGAAAGCGCTTTCAATAATCGGTCAGCATCCAAATGGCGCCGGATCTCCTGAAACTCTGAAAGCTCGGCGCTACGCGCGGTTGCCCGTTCTTCTCGGTGATCGTGCGCGAGCTGGCCGGTCACATTGTCGGCCTCTCGCTTGCCGCTTAGTTCATCCGTGGTTTCGCGTCCCTCAACAGCTCGGCCTTGATCTCTCGCAAGTCGTTCGACAACGGCTCTAAGAGCGCGGCCAACTCGTCTACGAGCGAGGTTTCCGCTGGCGCGGTCAAGATCGCCAGCAGTTCGGCTTGCTGATTTGATATGGCGGTCAACTGTTCCGAGATTTTCTCTAATACGCTCAAGAGCTCCTGCGGGGTCAGTTCGGTTTTCAAGGTCATCATCTACCTTTCGATGTTTGGCATAAAAACGGTTTTCTCGCTCCACCAGAAACGCGGCCTTTTCCTCAGGTGAAGCGCTTTTATACTCGGCGTATTGCTTTCGATTACCAGAGTTCAGATATTTGATTTCCTTCGCCCGCCGCGCGTGCCAGTCCTTTAGGATCGCTTGATACTCTGCCGGTGTCGGCCTGGTTGGACCTACTGTTTCATACTGAGCGCTTGCGACTTTGCTAAGCTCTTGTCGCTTCTGTTCGGCGGACAATTCCAGAAAGGCCGGCGTAAAGACATACTCCTTTAAATTGATCCCCTTCCCTGCTGGATCTGGTTTGATATTGAAATATTCATTCGAGCGGCCTTCGTTCCGGACTCTGACGCTCCTGTATTCCGAGAGTAGCGCCATGAGGTCATCCTGATTGCCGATATCCCGCTTGAGAATGTCGGCGAGAATCTTTGTCTTCAATTCCTTATGATGGCCGGTGAAAACCTCCCGGCCTATGAAATCATCACCCTTATACCGGCTGACCATTTCCGATTCCGGATTGAACCCGGTTCGCCGGTTATCCTTCGGGCTAGCCAGTCCATATTTGGCGTTTGTCAGTTCTTGAAAGGCATCAATAAACTTTGTTTGCTGTTCAACCCTTCCAAATGGATTCAGATTTGTTCCGCTTAAAAGATTCTTCTCCGGTATCACAATATGGATATGGGGCTTCCGCTCTACAAATCCGCCATTCTGACTGTTAATGTAGCTCTTAATTCTCGGAACATGGGCCTCCGCATAGAAACCATACTCATCGGGGCCATACGCTGAAAAGGCAAAAGCTTTAAAATCCTGCGTAATCGCCTCTAAGGTTTCTCGACTGAGTTCGTCTTCTTTGAAAGCAAGCGTTATATGTAAGTACTTTTCTCCATGATTGCCAATGGATTCGTTAATAGCCCTAATCGAATCAAGATCACCATCCAGAATGATTCGTTCATCTAGTTCGTCTCGGGAATTGTCGCGCCCCTGCTTTTGGCCATTTTCAAGATAATCCTCGATACCAGAATCTGCCCCGCTAACCCTAATCAACATAGTTGAGGCACCCTTTCAGGTAGCGAGACAGATGCTGCAACTCTCTAAGAATTCCACGATAGGTCTCCTCGGATACATCTCCTGATTTATGCGCCACGTTAACCTGTTTTGTCAATTGATTGAGATTATTGCCCGCCTTAGCAAAAAGGTATAACAGACGATTTCTATCGCTGCTGGCGTGGCGCCTGGCAATAACCGATGTTTTATTGAGCAAGACATATTCGCGGACGAATTCAGACATGGATAAGCCCGCCGCACTGACCTTTTCAGTCAAGGCGTCGGCATCTGGCTCGCTCAATCGGAAGCTAAATGGTTTCGACGGAACGCCGGCTCTCAAACTACGTTTTGCCATGTAAATGATTCAAGCCGCGTCGCGGCACATAAGGACTTAAAAAGGCGGTATCTCACCGTCTGGGTTTTAAAGGGGCCACCCTTTGGCACAGGGATATGAAAACGTTGGAGCGTAGCGCAAATGTTTACATATCCGTCGTGCCTATGTTTTCGCCACTCTTCTCGGCGAGAATATTACACTGGTTGTTTATTGTTGTTTTGTGATTGTCGTCACATTTTCTATAGTTGTTTTTAGTTGTTTATGGTTGTTTTCAGATTTATTATGTTTTTCAATCAGTTGTTTACCGTTGTTACACCTGTCCACTGAGGCTACTATGCCCATTTTTAACCACTGAGCCTCATCCATGGACATCGAAGAATTCGAAAAGCGAGTACCGCCAAAGGCGAAGAAATCACGCCTTGAGCCGTTCCATGAACAAATTTTCAGACTCAGGGAAAAGGGATATGCGTTATGGCAAATACGCGAATTCCTAAAAGAGAATTCGTTAGATATATCAGCGGAATCAATACGCAAATATATTAAGAGCAGGACAAAGAATAAATATGATATATCGGAGGACAACGGCGAAGAATCAAAAAGCAGCTCAAAAACGAGTTCCACTCACCCTGAAACAGAAAAAACAACAGAGCACTATGAAGATATAAATCTAGAAGGATTAAGCGCCAAGCAACGGCGAGAAAAGCTCGCTGATCGCTTCATCAAACCAGACAATACTAATCCGCTTCTCAAATCTTTAAAGGAGAATAAAAAATGATAGTTGCCGTGATTAACTTTTCAGGCAATGTAGGCAAAAGCACGGTCGCTCGCCATTTGCTGGCTCCTCGTTTGAATCATGCGAGGATTATTCCGGTGGAAAGCATTAATTCGGACGGGACGCAAGACGAGTCGATTAGAGGCAAGCAGTTTGGCGAGTTACAGGAAGCACTCGCTTTAATGGATGACGCGGTTATCGATGTGGGCGCATCGAACGTGGAGGACTTCGTTAACCTCATGCGACAGTACAAAGGCAGCCACGAGGATTATGACTATTTTGTTATTCCAACCGTACCGAAGGAAAAGCAGCAGCGGGATACGATTGCAACCCTCGATGCGCTGTCGGATCTGGGTATTCCGGCCAAAAAACTCCGCCTGGTCTTCAACATGGTGGAACTGGATGACAGCCCAGAACGCCTATTCTCGGGGCTCTTTGAATACCACGCCAGCGAGAAGAACTACACCCTGAAAAAAGACACGGTTATCCATGTCAATGATATCTACGGCAAGCTCAAGGGCGCGGAACAAAGTATCTCGGACATTCTGAATGATCCGACCGATTTAAAAGCGAGGTTAAAGACCGCCAATGATCCTGAAGAGAAACTGCATTACAGCCGATTGATAAGCATAAAGCGCTTGGCGGCAGGTGTTTCAGATGAACTGGATGGCGTCTTTAAAACCCTCTTTCAATAGGACTAGACATGGCCCAAAGCACCGCCCTTGAAGCACTGACCGCCGAACTGCTGGGAGACGTTGGATTACTCCATGATGCCGTCAAGGCTTTGCGCAGGGACATGCCTAGCGTATTGGACGGATATGTTAAGCAAGCGATTGAAGAAATACAGCAAGGGGCGCGAGAGATAGAGATACAAACTGGGGAAAATATCGCCAAGGTCAGAGAAATTGAAAACAGGATTGACGCCATAAGGAAGGAGACCGGGGACTATGTCAGGGAAAAAACCCGTCTGGAGGTGGAGTCCGCCACGCTCGACCTAAAAAAAGCGGCGGCGGATGCCGTAACGGAAACGGCAACGCGGGCGGCGCGAGAGTTAGCCGCCTCCATCGGTAAAACGCTCGATGACCAGCTATCGGCACAAATCGCAACGATAAACGCGGCAGGCGATGAGTTGCGAGCGAAAATAAATAACTCACGATCAGAGTACAGCGCGTTAATACGGTCAATTACCAATGCCACGGAAATGGCCGATGAAATTAAATCCGTCAATAAGTGGGAAATATTCATGTTTGGCCTATTGGGCGGCAGTATAGGAGGAATCATTATGGTCATCATAATGTCACTACGCGGAACGATATAATATATTGCAAAGCCGCGACTATATACTAGTATTTGATTAGGGTATTTGAAAAAATGATAACCTATAAACAGGCGGCCTAACCATGACTGAAAGCATCCTAAATACGCGATATGTAATTTTCGCGGGCGCGAAAATCGTTCTAGCGGGTTCACTGGTCTTTTCGTCGGAGGTCAAGGCGTTTGCCTATGCCTCCGAGCCGACGCAGATCATGAACAACATCGAGTTGATTAGCATTTTTGAAAACGGCGTGTCGCAACTCTCCACGCTGTCCAACGTGCTCGACAACGAGATTACGCAGACCACCCAGCAAATCATGATGGTCGAAAACCAACTCCGGGATTTGATGAGTTTTGGCGATGTCATCATGGCGCCATGGGCCAAGGTTTCAGGGCTTCTCTATAAGCTCCAAGGATTGGTTTCTAGGGGGCAGTCGTTATCGTACACCCTAGAAAACATGGACTCCGTGTTTATGGAGAGATACCGCGGGTTTGGCAATTTCGCCACCGGTGGCAGCTATGCCAGCCAATACAGAAGCTGGAGCCAATCCAGTTTGGATGGCATTCGCGCGGCGCTGCAAGCCCAAGGATTGCAAGCAAGCGACTTTGAGAGCGAGCAAGAGACTATGGATAGCCTTAACAACTTGTCATCGAGCGCGGGAGGGACAGTGCAAGCCGTACAAGCCGGCAACGCGATTGCCGCTCAGCAAGTCGCCCAACTTCAAAAATTACGTCAGTTAGAGATGGAGCAGTTCAATGCCTATGCGGGCTATATGGCGGGGCAGCAGGCAAAGCAGGATGCCGATATAGAGGCGGTCAAAAGGTTCCTCGATCAGGGCGATGGAACGGTACGAAAACCCAATACCAGTGGGTTTAAAGGGTTTTAAGGTAATCAGCAGGTATAAAAATGAACAAAAAAATCATTGCCATCATAATTGCTGCTGTAATCGGTACGGGAAGCACTACGTACGTGCTGTGTAAGTCGCACACCGATGAGGCACAAAAACAAAAAGAGGCGGATCGCAAGTTTCTTAATCAGGGCGACGGGGCGGTGAGAAAACCCAATACCAGTGGGTTCAAAGGGTTTTGATATGGCGAAAAACACCGCAATATTTACCGCCGCGTTGCTACTGCTTATATCGCAATCGTCTGTAGCAGCCCCAAGCGTGGGCGACGTGGGAGATATCATAGAGATATACCGGGATGTCGCGAAGGAATTCAGGGCCGTTATCATCGACACCGCCCGATACCTGATAGTAACGCTGGCCATTATCTCGCTGATCTGGTCTACCCTTAAAATCCTCTTCAAGCAAGCCGATTTTTCTCAAATCGCAATTTTCGTATTGGCCTCCGCAGTGACATGGGGGCTGCAATGGCAGCTGATTAATTCAGATTGGCTATCCACCGGCGTCGAGGGATTCATCTGGATCGGCCAAAAAGCCACCAACATGACTGACCTATCCCCCTCGGATGTGTTGTGGCAGGGATTCGACCTGGTACTGGTCATGCTGAAGATTTACTCGAAGGACGACTGGCTCAGCATTATCTCCCACCCGCTCGTGGCGCTGGTACTCGCGTTTTGTGTGATCGCTGTGTTGGCCGCGTTCATCGTGCTCATGGCGCAGATCGCGATCACATTTGCACAACTCTATTTTTATTTGGCCGTTGCGCCACTACTGATCGCGTTCGGTGTGCTGGGCCAAACCAGGGATATCGCCGCCAAAGCGATCTCCAGCGTGATTTCATACGGCCTCAGGTTTTTGGCCATCTATTTTGTGGTTTACGTCGCCCAACACACAGTGCCGCTAATTGCGGACCTGCTCAAGGCCGCGAAAGTCGGCGACGCGGCTGATCTGGCCGTCTACATGCCATTGCTAGGCGCAGTTGCAATGGGATCGCTAATCGGCTGGCTCGCGCTAAAAGCGCCGGCATTCGCCGATGGTGTGCTCCAGGGCGTCTCATCGTTGTCCGCAAGCGACTCATTAGTTCCTGGCTCGTCGGCGGCAGCCGGCGCAATTGCCGGCGCCGTGGCGGGCGGCATGGTGTCAGGATTCCAGGAGATCGTCGCAAGAATGCCGGACGGTCCCATGAAAAGTGCCTTGGATTCAGCGGCCGCGTTGAACGACGTCACGGATTTAGGGCAACAGGCGGGTATGGAGCCGATGGGAGCGGTGATGAACGGGTTTGGTTCTGGTGGTGGTTCTGATGCCAGCGGCTCAGGAGCGCCAGACCTAACCCCCTCGTGGATGACCGAACCGAATCCTATGGGCGCTAAGGATTTCGCGGGCGCGAAAACCGCTCAGGGTTCGAGCGACGGCGGACACGCCGGATCAATTGGCGGGGTTGGATCGGAGCAATCCGCCTCACGCTTCGGCGCAGCCGTAGCCGAGCATGTCCGGGGCGGGCTACAGGAGTTCGCGCAAGCGGAAAAATCGCCGGGGGCAGGCGTCAATATCTCACTCCACAATAATGAGTATGAATTTTGAGGGCTACATCGATGCGAACAAGTGAATTGTTGCCACCTGAAACCATGACCTGCGGCTGTTGCCGTAACTCAGTTTCGTTCGGCTCAAATTGGTGCCCGGCCTGCGGGGCAGGAATCGAATACCGCCGAAATACGCCTATGCGGGTCATAGCGGGTACTGGGATGATGTTTGTACTCCCGTTCGTCCAGGTGCTGTTGTTCCCGGAGCTTGTCCAGCGTTTAGGCTGGCCCGCAGTTATCGGTATCTCGCTGGGCCTGAGTGGCGTGGTAGCGTGGTGGGCGTTTCGGAGTTTTTGGCCCACGCGAAATAATGTCCGCGTGAAATTCTACCGCCTCACCTATGCCGGCTATTCCCCGAAATCGACCGACGAGGAGGACGCCGAAAACGATTTGCCGCTAACCCTACTCGTCGCGGTGCCTGTGGCGGCGGCTATTATGTTTTTGGCCAATCAATTGAGTCACGCCCTATTGGGTTTTTTTGATGCGGACACGGGCGATCTCGCCTTCCGGCTGATGGGCTGTATCGCGATTTATGCCACGGTGGTGGCAATGATAGTTGCAGAAAAAAGAGGCGTTTTCGACTGGCTCAAGCACCGGCGCAGGAACCGGTTTTTTGCATAAAAGGCCAAGGCGGGGTGATCTCGGCTGCGCCTGGCTATGTGCCTGCGGGGGGCATCCTCGCCATCATCAACCGATAGAAAAAGACACTACGCCATGAAAAAACAAAGAGGGTTCGGACTGCTCGAAGTGCTCGGGGCCTTGGCTGTTGGAACCATCATCTTCGCGGGCTATGCCCGCATGGCCGGGGATGCTCAAAAACAAACGCGGGATACCGTTACCGCTCAACATTTCAAGCAAGTGTCGGATGCGGCCACACGGTGCATTCAAGACAATTGGGCGGCAATTCAGGCAACGGCGACACCCACGGCTCCAGCCGTCATCACAACAGCGATGTTAACCGCCACCGGGTATTTGCCGGCTACCTTTATGGGGACGAACCCGTACGGGCAAACACTGCGAGTTGAGGTCCTGGAACCCAGCGCCGGAAACCTCCAAGCGGTGGTATTGTCCGTGAACGGAACCGCAATACCCCAGGCCCAAGCGCCGCGCATTGCGGCTAAAGTAGGGGCGGGCGGCGGGTATACTCCCAGCGCGAGTCCCACAACTGCACAAGGCGCATTTGGTGGGTGGTCGATGCCCCTAACCTATAACACGCAGCCGGGCGCGGGGCATTTGGCGGGATTGCTGTATTTCAGCAATGGCCAGCTGGTACCGGACTATCTACGCCGGCATTCAGTACCGGGCCATCCCGAAGTGAACCAAATGTTCACCACGCTCGATATGAACGGCCAGGACCTGAGCAATGCAAATCAGGTCAACGGTGCCACGGTAACGGCATCGCAAACGGTTACGGCGGGCTCCGGGAATGTGCAACTGACCAACCAACCTGGGGACGGAGGGTTAATTAAAACCATAGGTGCGAACGGACAGGTCGTTTGGTTCGAGAACGTGAACGGGACACTCCGGACCATCAACAGCCCATGGACTGCACAAACGTGGAGCGTCGACCAAAGCGGCAATACGTCCAATCCGGGCCAAGCCTCTTCCGGTTCTGTGAGAACCCAAATCGTGTATGACAGCAATAATTCCGGCTACTACAGCGATCCGAACGGCACAAGCCGGACCAATTACACGATTCAGGACAACAACTATACGTACGGCTGGACACAGGCCGATATCTACTACGACCGCTGGAACAATGGGTACTACATGCAACCCAGGGGAACGACTCGCCTGGCAACGGTTCAAGCGGACAACCTAACGACGTTTGGTAACAGCACGACGTATGGCAACAACGCCGCGAACACGTTCCAGGTGAACGGAGTAGCAATGGCAGGTGCGGGATGTGCGCCGAATGGGCTTGTCGCGAGAGATGCGGCGGGCGCACTGTTGTCATGTAAATCCGGCGTATGGACAGCGGCAGCGGCGCAACCAAGTGGTGGTTTCCAGACGTATAGGACGACTGGGGCCTGCCTTTGGGCAAATCCGAGAACAGGAGGGTGTTCCTGCCCAGCTCCAACCATGCCGTTTTTATCCGGGCAGGGATATTTATGGGACCCGTGGGACAGGGTGCATTGGATGTGCGGATGATACGCGACGACAAGGAAACGAATACCAATGATTAGCGACCATGCATTGGTCAAGCTGTCCGATTACCCCATCCTGGAAGAGCTGGCGCGGCGGCGCACGAAGGCCAAGCGGCTCGACCGTAGGGCCTGCCGCTACATCTATCAAACTGGCCTGTCGAACCCAAGTTCCGCAGTTAGTCGCGTACCTGATTGATTTGTCGATGGCGCGACAAGTAAAAATGACACTACATGCCGGTTTCAGGGCTTGGGGATGTCCAGCGCGGCGAACAAGTCGAGTTGTTCCTGG
>Ga0196971_1000416_pt1 | contig 33276 bp, 25 predicted proteins | sample S1v_1013CmetaG_FD_148660 | JGI IMG/M metagenome (GOLD analysis project Ga0196971, IMG submission 148660) | Soil microbial communities from Anza Borrego desert, Southern California, United States - S1+v_10-13C | ecosystem: Environmental > Terrestrial > Soil > Desert | place: USA: California...
ACATCCCTGCCGGTCAAGCGCGAGGCGGCGGCAACGATCGCGTCGGCCTGCGGCAGGAAGGCCTGCTCCAGCAGGTAGCTGGACGGCGCCGGCGCGTCCGGACCGGTCAGGCGCATCACCGGCGCGCGCAGCGCGTCGAACGCGTGCTCGGCGACGATGGCGCTGATCTCGGCGCCGACGCCGCACATGCGGCTGGCTTCATGCACCACCAGTACGCGCCCGGTCTTGCGCGCCGAACGCAGGATCGCTTCCTCGTCGAGCGGCTTCAAGGTGCGCAAGTCGATCACCTCGGCGTCGATGCCGTTTTCCGCCAGCCGGCCGGCCGCCTGCAGGCAGGTGTCGACCATCTTGGCATAGGAAATGATGGTGACATCGGCGCCTTCGCGGCGCACCGCCGCCTTGCCGAGCGGGATCACGACTTCGCCCTCCGGCACCTCGCCCGGCACGTAGCCAAGTGCGAGGTCGGTGAAGAACAGCACGGGATTGTCGTCGCGGATGGCGGCCTTCAGCAGGCCCTTGAAGTCGGCGGCATTGGACGGCATGACCACCTTGAGTCCGGGGCTGTGCACAAACCAGGCTTCGAGGTTGTGGTTGTGCTGCGCGCCGACCGTCCAGCCGGCGCCGGTCATCGCCATCACGACCATCGGGAATTCGAACTGGCCGCCGGAAATGTAGCGCAGCTTGCCGGCGCTGTTGACGATCTCGTCCATCGCAAAGCACAGGAAGGGCGCGAACAGCAGGTCGACCACCGGGCGCAGGCCGGTCGCCGCCGCGCCGGCCGCGGTGCCGGCGATGATGCCCTCGGCCAGCGGCGTATTGCGCACGCGCAGCTTGCCGAATTCATCGACGAGTTCGCGGCGCTTGGTGGCGACGCCTTCGCCGAACATCAGCACCCGCGCGTCGCGGCGCATCTCTTCGGCGAGCGCCTCGCCGATGGCTTCATTGACGGTCATTTGCGGCATGGCAGTGCTCCTTATGCGTAGACATCGGTAGTGAGTTCGGCGGGCGCCGGGAAGGGCGACGCCGCCGCGAACGCGCCGGCGCGCTCGATCTGTTCATTGACGCGGCGCTGCATGTCGGCCAGATCCGCTTCGCCAAGCACGCCGCGCGCGAGCAGCCGCTGCTGCAGCGTGGCGATCGGATCGCGGGCGCGCCATGCCGCCAGTTCCTGCGGATCGACATACGCCTGGTCGTCCGGCTCGAAATGGCCGCGCAGCCGATAGGTGTAGGTCTCCAGCAGATAAGGCTTGCCGGTGGCGCGGATCGTGGCGACCGCTTCGACCGCGGCCGCATGCACCGCCTCGGCGTCGTTGCCGTCGACCGTGCGCGAGGGCATGCCGTAGCGCTCCGCCCATGCGCTCACATGGTCGCCGCGCATGGTTTCGTTGCGGTGGACGAATGCCTGCCACTGGTTGTTTTCGCAGACATAGAGAATCGGCAGCTCCCACACCGCGGCGAGGTTCAGCGATTCATGGAAGATGCCTTCGCAGGCCGCGCCGTCGCCGAAGAAGCAGGCGGCGATGCCGTCCTGCGCCAGCATTTTCAGCGACAGCGCGACGCCGGTCGCCAGCGACAGTTCGCCGCCGACGATGGTCGAGGTGAGGACCACGCCCAGCTCCTTCGCGGAGATATGCAGGGAGCCGCTCTTGCCCTTGCAGTAGCCGGTGCTGCGGCCCATCACCTCGGCCAGCATGCGGCCCGGTTCCGCGCCGCGCGCGAGCAGGTGGCCGGCGCTGCGGTGGTTGGTGAGGATGCGGTCGGACTCGCGCAGCGCGCGCACCACGCCCACCGCCGATGCCTCCTGGCCCACCGAGGTGCAGGTGCCGGCGGCCTGTCCGGCGGCATGCATCGCGGCGAGTCTTTCCTCGTAGGCCCGGATCAGCATCATGCATTCCAGCATGGCAGCGGGCGAATTTCCTGTCGTGCGTTGATTCATGTTCGTCCTTTCGAATCGCGCGAAATGCGCTGACGGACGAAGTCTAATGCGGCGCCGGGCGGAAAAGACGGGGCGAAAAAAGGCTTAAGATTTTTTTAAGGATTATTGAATGAAGTTTTAAGAAAGCGGGGAGCGGAAGTTTCCGACGGGTTCGGAAACAGGGGGCGAGGGGCTTGCTGAGTGGATTTGGAGGGAGCGGCATCCCGGCGCGCACCGGGATGCCGAAAAGAGCCTGTTCGCGACAGGTATGCGGCTCAGCCGTCGGCGTTGATCTTCGCGATCAGTTCCTGCAGCACCTGTTCCGCCTTGTCGTTGTCGACCTGGCAGGTGCCGGCGTTCTCGTGGCCGCCGCCGCCGTACTTCAGCATCAGCTCGCCGATGTTGGTGTTGGACGTGCGGTTGAGGATGGACTTGCCGGTGGCGAACACGGTGTTCTGGTTCTTCAGTCCCCACAGCACGTGGATGGAGATGTTGGTCTCGGGGAACAGCGCGTAGATCATGAAGCGGTTGCCGGCAAAGATCGTCTCCTCGTTGCGCAAGTCGAGCACCGCGAGGTTCTTGTGCACCACCGTGCAGCGCTTCAACTGCTCCTTGAATTTCTGCTCGTGCTCGAAATACAGGTCGACGCGCTCCCGCACGTCAGGCAGTTCCATGATCTGGTCGATCGTGTGGTTACGGCAGTAGTCGATCAGGTCCATCATCAGGTTGTAGTTGGAGATCCGGAACTCGCGGAAGCGGCCCAGGCCGGTGCGCGCATCCATCAGGAAATTGAGCAGGTCCCATTTTCGCGGGTGCAGGATTTCGTCCCGGTTGAACTGCGCGGCGTCGCCCTTGTCGACCGCGTCCATCATTTCGTTCCACGCGGCCGGGAAGGCGGCCGAGCCGCCGTAGTAGTCGTACACCACGCGCGCGGCCGACGGCGCATGCGGATTGATCACATGGTTGCCGCGGTCGCCGGTATTGCGCAGCGTCTCCGAGTAGTGGTGGTCGAACGCGATATGCGCGCCGGGGACGTAGGGCAGGTTGGTGGTGATGTCGCGGCCGGTGATCTCGATTTTCCCGTCCTGCATGTCCTTCGGGTGGACGAATTTGATGTCGTCGATCAGGTCCAGGTGCTTGAGCAGAACCGCGCACACCAGGCCGTCGAAGTCGCTGCGGGTGACGAGACGATATTTTTGCTGTGTTGCAGACATGAAGGCTCCTTGAACGGATAACGGGCTTGGGCGGAATGCCGGGCGCGCCTCAATGCACCGCCCGGTTGAATTGCCAAAAAGAAAGATCTTACGCCCGGGCGCCGCTGTTTTTCAAGCCGCCGGATCAAGGAGTCCGCGAGAAGCCTATTCGTCCAGCAGCCGGATCGGCCGCTCCACGCACAGCCGGAAGCGGCCGCGGCCGGTTTTCTCGATGTGCACCGGCGCCTTGCGGTCGGCCAGGCGCTTGCTGAGCAGGATCAGGCGCGCTTCGAGATTGTCGCTCACGTCGGGCAGGCGGATGCGGGCGTCCAGCCGCAGCTCGCGGTTGGTGAATTCGGTGCGTTCTTTTTCAAGGAAGTCGCGCAACAGCGTCCAGAAGATCGAGCCGGCCACGCCCTTGATCAGGTAGTCGTCGTCCAGGAAGATGCTGTCGTTCTCGCGGTAATGGCGGATCGCCAGCGGCGTGCCATCCTGCTGCAGCGGCGGTTCGCAGCCGTCCTGCGATTCGTCGGGCGCGTCCGCCGGCGCGTTCTGCAGCAGATGCATCGCCATGCCGAGCTGGCCGGCGAGCGCGACCAGCGCGTCTTCGTCATCGTAGGTGAAGCGCAGGTCCAGCGGGCTTTCGACATACAGCACGCCGAGCAGGCGCTGGCCGGCGCTGATCGGCACCGCGAGCTGGCTGCGCGGCGCCGCCAGCCCGGGCAGCGGGATTTCGGTCTCCAGCGCGCTGGCCCAGTCGCTGTCCTGCGCGCTTTCGCGCACCGCGCGGCTGTACGCGTATTCGGAAGTCATGTGGCCGATGCGGATCGGGGTCCTTTCCCGCGCCGCTACGCCGATCACGCCCTGGCCGAGCGGAATCTCGGAGCCGGCGCCGGACGCTTCGTAGCCGTGGCTGGCCACCGTGTACAGGCGCCCGCCCGGCTGGTCCAGCATCAGCACCATCGCATGCCGGATGCCGAAGTGGCGTTCCAGGCAGGACAGGGTTTCCGCCAGCAGGCGGTCGAGGTCGCCGCACGCGGCCAGGCGCTCCGTCGTCGTGCGCAAGCCGGCCAGCAGGTTGCGCTGCGGCGGTTGCGCCGGCAGCGATTCGCCGGGGATCTTCTGGATATTGAGCACGCGGTACACATCCGAGCCGAGCAGGCGGAACACACCGCCCATGCCGGTGTGCGACGCGATGCCCGCCAGTTTCGCCTTCATCGCCTCGAACAGCGGGCCCGCCGTTTCGGTGCGCAGGTATTCGAGCGCGAGGCGGTACTGGGTGACCGTCACCGGATGCACCAGCACCAGCGCCACGCGCGGGTTGACCATCACGTTCTGGCGCGTCTTGTTGAAGAACTGGTAAGAAAGGGCGACATGTTCGCTGTCGACGAACTGCACCTGGGACAGCAGCGCGATATTGGGCATGCCGTCCGGCGAGGCGGTGGCAATGGTCGCCGGGATCACGCCCTCGAAGCATTCGCGGATGGCGTCGAGCTTGATCGTCATGGGTTTTTCCGCAGGGGTTCGCCGGCGCGCGGGCCGGGTGTCTGGGAATAGGCTTCGCCAGGCGCAAAGCTGATACTGACGATGTCGGCCGGCGGAAAGGAGAGCAGGGTGCGGATCAGCACTTCCGGGTAGCCGAGCGGCTCCAGTTCGCGCGCGAACGCCGTCCGGTACGCGGCAACCGTCTGCAGATCGCCTTCGGTCAGCGCGCCGACTTCCGCATGGCTGCCCTTGACCTGCACCGTGCGGTGGGTGGACGGCTCGCTGAAGACCACGGCAATCGAGCCGTTGTCGCGCAGGCATTTCAGCAGCGGCGCACCCTGGGTGGCCGATATGAACACCGTGACCCGGCGCCGGTCCGGCGAGACCCGGCAGCCGGTGGCGCGCACCAGCGTCGGCAGCGCATCGGCGCCGCAGGTTGCCACGTTGATGGAAACGCCGCGCTGCATGAAGGCGGCGTGGGTCGCGTCAATCGGGGGTTCTGGCTGGGCTGTCATCGAGGCCGGCGAGCGGGAAAATACGGATTCCTGGTGTCGTTATCTGTCCGACAAATCATACCCGCGAAATCCGCGCGCGTCATGCGCGTCGCGGCGATTCCCGCCGGGCCTGCGCTTCTGGTAGAGTCCCGGAATGGCTAAGACGACATGGGACCGGATACTGCAATCGCAAGGATTTGGCAGCCGGAAATGGTGCCGCGAACTGATCGCGGATGGCGAAGTGAGCAGCAATGGCGAGCCGGTGCGCGATTACCGCGCCGGCGCCGACACCGACGGGCTGGAGTTCACGGTGTTCGGCGAGACCTGGCGCTACCGCGAGCATGTCTACCTTGCGCTCAACAAGCCGCCCGGCTTCGAGTGCTCGCGCAAGCCGAGCCACCATCCCGGCGTGCTGACGCTGCTGCCCGAGCAGTTCGGCTGGCGCGACGTGCAGCCGGTCGGGCGCCTGGACCACGACACCACCGGCCTGCTGTTGCTGTCCGACGACGGCGCCTTCATCCATGCGCAGTCCTCGCCGCGCAGGCACGTGCCCAAGCTGTATCTGGCGACCACCCACGCGCCGGCCGACGACGCACTGGTCGCGCGCCTGCTGGAGGGCGTGCAGCTGCACGACGAGCCGGCGCCGCTGGCGGCGACGCACTGCCGCGCGGTGGAAAGCCACCGCATTGAAATCGTGCTGGAACAGGGCAAGTACCATCAGGTCAAGCGCATGCTTGCCGCCGCCGGCAACCACTGTGTTGCGTTGCAGCGCACCGCGATCGGCGCCCTGCGCCTCGATGCGCTTGGCCTGGAAGAGGGCGAGTGGCGCTACCTCGAGCAGGACGACCTGGCGCTGCTGGCGCGGGAAACCGCCGAGGCGCCGCCCGGATCTTTTTCAGCGACTGCTGACGTCAGTCAATGAATTGCGATTGTTTCCCGGCGGACTGGAAAACAACTTCCGGTTTTCCTAATAATATATAGCCCCATCTTCATTACGCACCTTGACGCATGGCTGACACTGAGTACAAGCGCTTGATTCAGGCGGCGAAAGACCGCGCTCTGTTCGGTTATCTTGCTGTTGTACAACGCGCAATGCAGGATGCGGACAAGAGCATCGTCGATCTGCTGTCGGAAGCAAAATCGGCGATCGACCGCTCGACGCTGACCGCGGTGCGCCATTTCCTGCGCCAGGACGGCAACGTGTTCCTGCGCCGCGTCGACATGCTGTTCCGTGCCGGGCTGGAGCGGGCGATGCAAACCATGTACGTCGACCTGCGCCCGGGGATGCGCCAGGTGTCCGCGGACGAGCTGTCGCTGATCGACGACGAGGTGGTGACCCACCAGATCGAGGTCGGCAGGCTGGCGCAGCGCATGCGCGATGCGAACGAGGAAAGCATCGGCCGCCTGAACGTGATCATCGCCAGGCTGCACGGACAGCATGAGGCGAAGGAGCGGGAAAACCCGTTCCGGCCCTACCTGCTGGCGCGCACGCTGTACGACGCGATCAAGGAAACGGTCGACGACGAGGCCAAGGCGAAGGTATTGTTCGAACACCTGTCGACCACGCTCGCGCACCATCTGCCCGGGTATTACAACGCGATCCGGGAGGTATTCGAATCTTCCGGCGTGGTCGGCAAGTTCCAGGCGCAGCGTTCCCGAGCGGCGCACAACCAGCGCTATTTCGGCGCCCCCGTATCGGACCCGGCGATGTCGGCGCAGCTGTCGGCACGGGTGATGCCGGGGCTGCAGCGCGTGCTCGAGACCCTGCAGTCCAGCCAGGGAGGGGCAGCTGCCGGCGCGGCGTCTTTCGGCGCAGGCGGCCAGGCGGAAGCGCCGGGCGCCGCCGCGCCGGGCGCCGCCGCGCCGCCGTCGGTGCAGGAATTCATCCGCACCATGTTCAGCCCGGCGCGCTCGCCGGGCGCGCGCAGCGACGAGGAGCGGCGCGCGGCCGCGCATGCCAATCCGCTGGTCGCCCAGCTCGACGCATTCCAGAAAAAGGCCGTGGCGGGAGGCGGCGCCGATGCCGGCACCGCGCTGCGCGACCGGATGGACCTGTCCAAGGCATCGACGATGGACCGCATGACGGTCGACGTCGTGTCCATGCTGTTCGAATTCATCCTCGAGGACGACCACGTGCCGGCGGCGCTGCGCGCGCAGATCGCCCGCCTGCAGATCCCGATGCTCAAGGCGGCGGTGATGGAGCCGGCGCTGATGCATGACGAGGAGCATCCGGCGCGCCGGCTGCTGAACCGGATGAGCACCGCGGCGGTGGCCGCCGATCCGGCTTCCGCCGCCGGCAAGAAGCTCGCCGCCGAGATCGAGCGCGTCGTCAACAAGGTGCTGGCTGATTTCGACACCGACAGCGCGGTGTTCGAGGACAGCGTGCGCGAATTCGACCAGTTCATGTCGGACTTCCTGCGCCAGGACGATGCGAAGGTGTCGCGCGGCATCGAAGCGGTGGAAGACGCCGAACGCTTCAGTGTGCTGCTCGGCAACGCGGCCAGGGACCTGATGGATGTCTTGCTGCCGCTGAATGCCGACAAGCGTATCTCCGACTTCCTGATCATGCTGTGGCCGCATGTGCTGGTGCGCGCCGCCTGGCTGGACCAGCAGGCGGGGCTGGGGCCGGACCATGCGCAAAGCCTGTACCGGCAGTTCCATGCGGCGCTGCCCGAGCTGCTGTGGAGCGTGCAGGACAAGACGGCGCAGGACCGCGGCGCGCTGATGCGGCTTTTGCCCGACCTCGTGCGCCGCATCCGGAAGGCGCTGGAAATCATCCAGTTGCCGGAAGAGGAGGCCAAGGGCATCCTCGACCTGCTGATGGAAATGCACACCCAGGTGCTGCGCGGCGCACCGAAGGCGGGAGCGCCGGCGCCGGCGGCGCTGGACGATCTGCGGCAGCAGTTCGCGCGGCTGGTGGTCCACTGGGAGCGCGCGTCATGGAACCAGGCCGAGCCGCCGCCGCCGCGCGAAGACCTGATCGAGGAAATCCTCGGGGGCAAGGCAGTCGGCGCCGAACTTCACTTCGGACTCAATATGCCGGCCGCGAGCGCCGCGGACCGCGAATTCCTCGCGCAGACCTATCTGCTCGGCACCCGCGTCGCATTCCGCGCCGCCGACGGCAGCAACCGCGCCGGACAACTGGTGTGGATCAGCACCCACCGCTCGCTGTACCTGTTCCGGCAGGAGCGCGGCGCGGCGCTTGCGATCTATACGCCGGCGTCGCTGCTTGCCGCGCTGCAGGCGGAAGAAATCGTACCGGTCGAATATGCGCCGGTATTCGAGCGCGCGGTCGAGTCCCTGCTCTTTGGCGCGGGCAGCCTCCAATAGAACAAGCATGTCCCGGCAGCGCCGGGACATCGGTTACTTGATGATGCGATAGCAGGGGTTGTATTTCTTGCCCGGCAGCTTCATCCGGTGCTGCGCGACGAATGACGACAGAAGCGCGTCGAGGTGTTCCATCAGGTCGGCGTCGCCGCGGATTTCGAAGCGCCCGTGCTGTTCGATCGCGCGGATGCCCTGGTCCTTCACATTTCCCGCCACCACGCCGGAGAACGCGCGCCGCAGGTTCGCCGCCAGCAGGTGCCGCTCCTGGTTCTTGTGCAGGTGCAGGTTGCGCATGTTTTCATGCGTCGGCTGGAAGGGCATCTGGAATTCGTGGTCGATTTTCAGTGACCAGTTGTAGTAATAGGCATCGCTGCGCTCCTTGCGGTATTCGCGCACCAGCTTGATGCCCGCCAGCATTTCGCGTGCGACCTCTTCCGGGTCGTTGACGATGATCTTGTAGCGCTTCTGTGCCGCCGGCCCGAGCGTTTCACCGATGAAGCGGTCGATCTGGGTGAAATACTCCTTCGCCGCTTCCGGTCCGGTAAAGATCAGGGGGAAGGGCTGGGTTGCATTGTCGGGATGCAGCAGGATGCCGAGCACGTAGAGAATTTCCTCCGCAGTGCCCGCGCCGCCGGGAAACACCACGATGCCGTGCCCCACGCGCACGAAGGCTTCGAGGCGCTTTTCGATGTCCGGCATGATGACCAGGTCATTGACGATCGGGTTCGGCGACTCGGCGGCGATGATGCCCGGTTCGGTCAGGCCGAGGTAGCGGCCGTTGCCGATGCGCTGCTTCGAGTGCGCGATCGCCGCGCCTTTCATCGGTCCCTTCATCGCGCCCGGCCCGCAGCCGGTGCAGATGTCCAGCCCGCGCAGGCCGAGTTCATAGCCGACCTTCTTCGAATAATCGTATTCCTCGCGCGAAATCGAATGCCCGCCCCAGCACACCACCAGGTTCGGGTTGGTGGTCGGCCGCAGCACGGCGGCGTTGCGCAGGATGTGGAATACCGAGTCGGTGACGCCCTCCGAGGTCGACAGGTCGAATTTCGGATTGTCCTTGATCTCGTCGTTGACGTAGATCACGTCGCGCAGCACCGCGAACAGGTGTTCGTGGATGCCCTTGATCATTTTGCCGTCGACGAAGGCATTCGCCGGCGCGCCCTTGATATCGAGCTTGATGCCGCGCTCGCGCTGGATGATCGAGATGTCGAAGGATTTGTAGCGTTCCAGCAGTTCCTTGCCGTCGTCGAGCGCGTTTCCGCAGTTCAGGACGGCCAGCGAGCAATTGCGGAAGATGTTGTAGAGGCCGCCCTGGCTGGTATCGAGCAGCTTCGCGACCTCCGCCTTGGACAGGATGTCGAGGCGGCCTTCAGGGGAAATCTGGATATCGACGACGTCGTGTTTCATAGTGATATAGAACGCTTCATCAAAGAAAAGTGGAACATGCCTGCGTAGTTTCTTTTCATCCAGCTTACACGGATAACGGCGAGTTGCGTAGTCCGGCGTCAATAACCGTTTGCTTTGTGGAAGGCCGGGAAGGCCGGCGAACGTTCGACAAGCGCCTGCGTCGAATGACTTGCGTGCGATTTATTAAACGGATGACAGCTAAATGATGGATACGATGGTCACGCCGGACGAAGTGACGCGACTGGAGACCCTGGGGCGGTACCGGATCATGGATACCGCCGCCGAGCCCGCATTCGACGACATCGTGGCCCTTGCCGCCGGCATCTGCGGCACGCCAATGGCAGTCGTTTCGCTGCTCGATGATAAACGGCAATGGTTCAAGTCCAGGATAGGGCTGGCGGTGCAGGAGACCGCGCGCGACATCGCGTTCTGCCACCATACGATCCGCCAGGATGCGCTCTTCATCGTCCACAATGCGTCCGCCGATCCGCGCTTTGCGCACAATCCCCTGGTGACCGGCCCGCCTTTCATCAACTTCTACGCCGGCGCGCCGCTGCTTACCCGGGACGGCCACGCGCTGGGCAGCCTCGCAGTTCTCGACCACGTGCCGCGCGAGCTGAGCGAGTTCCAGCAGGCGGCACTGCGCACCCTCGGCCGCGAAGTGGTGGCGCAGATTGAATTGCGCAAGAACCTGGATGATTTGAAGCAAGCGGTTTCTGCACGGGATCAAGCCGCGAACCTGCTGAAGGCGTCCTACCGCCATCTCGAGCAGCGCGTCGCCGAGCGCACCGCCGAGCTGCAGGTCGCCCACGCGACGCTGCAGGCAGAGTTCGAACGGCGAACCCGGGAAGCGAGCCTGTCGCAGAACATCATCGACAGCCTGCCGGGCATCGTCTACGTATTCGACCAGGGCGGGCGGTTCCTGCGCTGGAACCGGAATTTCGAGATCGTCACCGGGTACAGCCATGAAGAGATGGCGCGCTCGCATCCGCTGGATTTCTTCGGCACCGAGGAGGAAAAGGAGCTGGTCGCCGACCGGATCGCCGAGGTGCTGGGGCGCGGCAGCGCGGCCGTCGAAGCCGCGCTGAGAACGGCGGACGGGCGCCGCATCCCGTATTACTTCAATGGCGTGCGCATCGAGCTGGACGGGCGCTCCTGCATCGCCGGCATGGGCGTGGACATCACCGAGCGGCGCCGCGCAGAGGAAACGCTGCGGCTGCGCAACCGGGCGATCCAGGCGAGTGTGAACGCGATCATCATCACCGACCTTGACGGCAACATCGAATACGCGAACCCGGCTTTCGAGCGGATCACCGGCTATTCGCCCGCGGAAACGCTGGGACGCAACTGCCGCTTCCTGCAGGGAGACGATAGCGAGCAGCCCGGGGTCGACGCGATCCGGGCGGCGATCCGCCGCCGCGACGAAGCATCGGTGCTGCTGCGCAATTACCGCAAGGACGGCAGCCTGTTCTGGAACGATGTGCACATCGCGCCGGTACGCGGGCCCGATGGGGTCGTATCGCACTTTGTCGGCGTGCTCAACGACATCACCGAGGTCAAGCATTACGAGAAGGAACTGGAACGACAGACCAATTTCGATGCGCTGACCGCGCTGGCCAACCGCAAGGTGCTCAAGGAGCGCATCCGGGATGCGATCGCCACGACGCAGCATTTCGGCGGCTCGGTGGCGGTCGGTTTCATGGACCTCGACAACTTCAAGTTCATCAATGACAGCCTCGGGCACAACGTCGGCGATGAATTGCTCAAGCAGGTGGCCGAGCGCCTGGTGTCCTGCCTGCGCGGCCAGGACACGGTCGCACGCTACGGCGGCGACGAATTCGCGTTCGTGCTGGCGGAGCAGAAGGATGAAAAGGCGGTGGGCGCGCTGATGGAACGGATCCTGAAGACCATCGACCGGCCGTTCCGGGTCGGCAGCCACAAGTTTTTCGTCAGCTGCAGCATCGGCCTGAGCTTCTATCCGCGCGACGGCGCGGACGCCGACACGCTGCTCAAGAATGCCGACGCGGCGATGTACCGGGCCAAGGACAGGGGAAGGAACAACTTCCAGTTCTACGCGCCGTCAATGAACCGGTACGCCACCGAAAGGCTGTCGCTCGAATCACAGCTGCGCCAGGCGCTGGCGGCCGACGAATTCGCGCTGCACTATCAGCCGAAGGTGGATCTGCGTACCGGCGAGATGGTCGGCGCCGAGGCGCTGCTGCGCTGGTATCCCGGCAAAGGCAAGGCGGCGGTGCCGCCATCGGCATTCATCCCGCTGGCGGAAGAGACCGGCCTGATCGTCCCGATCGGCGAGTGGGTGCTGCAAACCGCCTGCGCGCAGATCCGGGCGCTGCAGGACGCCGGCCTGCCGCCGCTGCGTGTGGCGGTCAACCTGTCGGCACGCCAGTTCAAGCCGGCAACGATCACCACCGTGGTGGGCGATGCGCTCGCCGCTTCCGGCCTCGACCCCGGCATGCTGGAACTGGAGCTGACCGAAAGCGTGGTGATGCAGGACCCGGAGGAAGCGGCGGGCGTGCTGCGCGACCTGAAGGACATGGGGCTGCACCTGTCGATCGACGACTTCGGCACCGGCTATTCCAGCCTGTCCTACCTGCAGCGCTTTCCGGTCGATCATCTGAAGATCGACCAGTCCTTCGTGCGCGACATCGGCGCCGACCCGAACGACGCCATTATCGCGCGCGCCGTCATCTCGCTCGGCCACAGCCTCGGCATGAAAGTCATCGCCGAGGGCGTTTCCAGCCGGGAGCAGCTCGACTTCCTGCGTCAAAACGGCTGCGACGAACTGCAGGGCTTCCTGTTCAGTTGCCCGGTACCCGTTGAAGACCTGAGGCGGATGCTGCAGAACCGGCAGACGCTGTCGTTGCATTAGCGGCCTTGCTGCCCGCCTTGGCGATTGCCTTCTTGTGCGCGGATGTGATGGTCCAGTAGTAGATCGTCTTGTGTCCGACGCGCTCCGTCTTTTCCGGCGGCCATTCCGGGCCCATGTCAAAGTCATGCGAGACCACCCGCGTGCCGACCTTGAGCTGCTTCCATAATTGCGGGCGCAGCGCACGGTTGACATCCGGCAGCAGGTACAGCGTTACCACGCTTGCCTCGGAAAAGTTCGCGGTAAACAAGTCGCCGACCATGAACTTGACCTTGCCGTCTACTCCCGCGCTTTCTGCGTTGGCCTTCGCCTCGGCAATGCGCTGCGGGTTGATGTCGATGCCGACGCCGCGCGCGCCGCGCTCCTTGGCGGCGGTGATCACGATGCGGCCGTCGCCGCAGCCGAGGTCATAGAGCACGTCGTCCTTGCCGACCTTGGCCATGTCGAGCATCTTCTCCACGATCGGTTCCGGCGTCGGCACATAGGGCACGTCGGGCTTGCGCGCCGGTTCCTGCTGCGCGAACGCGGGCAGGCCGGACAGCGCCAGCAGGGCGGCGACCAGGAACATCGCGAGCACCGGACTGAAGAGCAGGGTGAAGGGATCTGGGTGGTGGCTAGGTTTCATTTACGTCTCCTTTGGAAAGGTGCTCGGTTTGCATGGCGCCGATGCGCGCCGAGCGCATACGCATCAGCCACAACAGCACGCAACCGGCGGCCAGCACCGCCACGCCCATCCAGGCCGCGTTTATCCCGCCCAGGGACTGGCTGGAAACGTACGAAAGGCTGGACCACAGCATGTAGGCGCAGGTCGCGCAGAAAATCGCCGGCAGCAGCGGGTACAACGGCACCCTGAACGGACGGACGGCAGCCGGCTCGCGCAGGCGCAGCAGGAACAGCGATATGCCGGAAAGCAGGAAGAACAGCCAGAATACCGGTGCGGTGAACTCGACCATCGCATTGAAGCCGCTGCCGGTCATGCTGCCGGCGGCGACCAGCAGCAGCGCTGCGATGCCCTGCACGCGCAGCGCATTGACCGGCGCGCCGCGGCGGCTGTCCCACAGGCCGAGAGACGCCAGCGCCGGCCAGTCGCGCCCCATCGCGTAGCTGGTGCGGGCGCCGACGATCATGGTGGCATTGAGCGAGGTCAGCGCGGCAACCGCGACGATCGCGGAAATCACTTTTTCCCCGGCCGGGCCGAATGCGACGCGCAGCAGGTCGGCCGCCGGCGCCTCGGTCCGCGCGAGGGCGGTGACGCCGAGGCCGTGCCAGTAGGCCCAGTTGACCAGCAGATACAGCGCCGTAATGATGAGGATGGACCAGACCAGCGACCTGACCATGCCGCGCCGCACGTCCTTCAGTTCGGCGCTGATGTAGGCGGCTTCGTTCCAGCCGCCATAGGTCAGCAGCACGAACACCATCGCCAGGCCGAGCGCCTGCGGCCCCGGCGAGGGCACGGCTGCGGCGGCCGCGGTTCCCGCGCCGGCTTCCGGCGCCAGCAGGCCGGCGGCAGCGACCAGCAGCAGGCCGCCGGCTTCGATTGCGGTCAGCCAGGCTTGGGCGGCGATGCCGGTACGGGTGCCGCGCAGGTTGATCCAGGAAATCCCGGCCACCGCGAGCGCCGCATACCATGCTGAACCGCCGAACGGCAGCGGCAGCAGGCGGTTCATGTAGTCGCCGAACACGAATGCAAGCAGCGCGATGGAACCGGTTGTCACCACGGAAAAACGTGCCCACCAGAACAGGAAGGATACCGAAGGCCCGTACGCGCGCTGCAGGAAATGGTAATCCCCGCCGGCGTGCGCGAAGGCGGTCGCGAGTTCCGCATAGCACAATGCGCCGACCAGCGAAATCACGCCGCCGAGCAGCCAGAGAGCGAATATCCAGGTGGGGTCGCCTGCCAGCCCGGCAACCGTTGCCGGCGCCTTGAAGATGCCGGCGCCGACCACGATGCCTACGATCACCGCGGTCGCATCCCGGACGCGCAGCACCTGCTGCGGCGAACCGGGTAACGGCGCCGCGTTGTCATGAGGCTTTGTATGCATGGACATCCTTTAGGTGGACCGAAGGTGCGAAAGCGGCGCGATGAAAAAGTTTCGGCAGGGTGTCGCAAGGTTCGCGCTTGCTCAATAGTCGCAGAGCTTTCGCTCCCGGTAGTCACCGGTGGGCGAACGGAAACATCGAACCGGGAGGATGCCTGCAGTCTAACTACTTGCCTTCTGCATTATTGCCTGGGAAATCCAACCATCGACCAACATAGGAGGAAGCATGAAGAAGCTACCATTGGCGGTATTCATTTCTTTGCTTGGAGCAAGTGCGGCAACATTTGCGCAAGGCAGCAGCTCCTCGTCTTCTGCCACGCCGGACCGGGGGACGACAGGCTCGATGAGCTCCGACAGCCCGGCGGCTGCCGGTTCATCGGCCGGCTCCGGCATGTCGCCGGGCGCCGGCAGCACCGGCGGCGGAAGCGGCATGCCGGGCGGCGCGTCATCCACCGGTAGCGCGGCCGGCAGCAGTGGCGCTTCCGGCACGACCGGAACCGGTGCCAGCGGAACAGGGGCCAGCGGAACAGGGGCCAGCGGAACAGGGGCGACCGGTGGTGCGGATGCATCCGGTTCGAGCGCCGCCAATCCCGCGTCGGGCGGCGCGTCATCCGCGGGTAGCGCTACGGGCGGCAGCGGCGCCTCCGGCACGACCGGAACCGGCGCTGGCGGCGGCGCGGCGGGCAGCGCCTCGGCGAGCGGCGGGATGAGCAGCGGTTCGGGCTCCGGCGCGGGGAGCAGTGGCGCGGGCAACGCCAGCGGCATGGGCGCGGCGACGACCACCGGGCCGGGTGGTACGCCGAGCAACATCAGTACGGAGGAGGAAAGGCGGCGCCAGATGAACTCGATCGGCGGCGCGACGGGCGGAGGCTCGGGCGGCGCCGGTTCGTCGGGCAGCGGTGCCACGGGCGGCACCGCCGGCAGCTCGAGCCTGCCGGGACCGACCGGCACCAGCAGCGATACCGGCATGGGCAGCAGCGGCGCCGGCTCCGCATCGGGCAGCGGCGCGTCGGGCTCCGGTTCTTCCCCGGGCATGAACAGCACCGGCAGCGGGCCCGGCATGAGCGGGCCGACCGGAACCAGCACCGGCCGCTAGGACGACAGGCGTCGGCCCCGAAGCAGGAACCCGGGCGGGTGCGGGGCACTCCCACCCGCATGAATCAAACGATGCGAGTCGAGGAGGGGTGATGCTTACCGCGGTATTGATCTTGCTGGTCTTGCACGGTCTGCTGGGCGGCGCCGACGTGCTGTTCAATCACGAGTGGCGCGAGCGCCTGCCTTCGCAGGTCTGGGCAAGAACCGAGCAGGCCCTGCACAGCGGGCGCGAACTCGTGTTCGCGCTGCTTTTCGGCAGCATGGCATGGCTGCAGTTCGGCGGCGCGCTGGCCTGGACGCCGGTTGTGCTGCTCCTGGTGGAAATCTCGATCTCGCTCCGCGATACCCTGCTCGAGGACCGGACCAGGCCGGTGTCGGCCGTCGAGCGCACCATGCATACGCTGCTCTTCATCAACTTCGGCGCGTATTCGGCATTGCTGGTGCCGGTGCTGCTGGAATGGCGGGCACTGCCCACCGGTATCGCCATCGAGTACCGCGGCATCCTGACCTGGATGCTGTCGGCGCTTTCGCTGCTGGCGCTCGGGTGGAGCGTGCGCGACTGGCTGAGCTACGTGCTGCTCGGAAAGCGAGAGGCCAGTCAGCATGCGGCCGCGGCAGCAGGATGATTGCCTCACGGCATGGATAACGACGGTGCGTCAAAGTCTGGAACTATTGTCGTCCTTCATGATCTTTTGTCTACGTAGCGGAAATCACAGAACGGCGTAACGCGGACGGATCGTGCCGTCCGGAGTTCGGCGCCCTCCCGGCATCGCTGCCTGTCGCGGGTAGCGCCTCTCCTTGCCAGTACGGGAAGGGGCAGGCGACCGCCGGAACGGTTCCGCGTTTCGCCGTCTGGACTGCCGCTGCGCTCCGACAGTCAACGGACCTTTCCATGCCATTCCGATCATTCCGACTTACCCTGCGCTTCGTAGTGCCCCTGGCTCTCGTGCTCGGTCTGTTTGCGTACGCAGTGGTGCCACTGATGGATAACCTGACGCTGCGCTGGTTCGTGCGCGACCTCGATACCCGATCGCAGTCGCTTGCCAATGCCTTGCAGGATCCGCTGCTCGAATACGTGCCGCAGCGCGCCGAGCGGCGTATCACGCAGCTGTTCGACCGCGTCATGCGCGACGAGCGGCTTTATGCAATCGCGTTCTGCGATATGCAGGGGAACGTGCTCTACAAGACCGCCACCTATCCGCTCTCGCTCGGTTGCCGCCCGCTGGACGGCAGGGCCGGCGGGCCGCAGTCGCTGGTGACGGTACCGAAGGGGCCGCTGCATGTGTCGGAGAGCGCGCTCGAACAGGACATGCAGTCGCTCGGCAAGCTGATCCTGGTGCATGACATGAGCTTCATCGAAAGGCGCAGCGCGGATACCAAGAAATACGTGATCCTGCTGTTCGCGACCCTGGCGGTGGTCATTTCCCTGATTACCGTGTTCGTCGCGCACCTGAGCTGGCGCGACTGGATTTCCTCGGTCAAGAGCCTCCTGCGCCGCGAGGCCGGCGCGCGCGCGCCGCCGCAGGCGACGCCGTCTGAAATCCATCCGCTGGAAGGCGACTTGCGCGCCTTGCTCTACGAATTCAACGTCGACCGCCATACGCGCGACGACGGCACCCACCTCTGGACCCCGGAAAAGCTGCGCGTGCTGCTGCATGAGGAACTGGCCGGCGATGAAATCCTGGTCGTCTCGAACCGCGAGCCGTATTCGCACACCCATGGCCGCGGCGGCATCGAAGTGCAGCGTCCGGCCAGCGGCCTGGTCACCGCGGTCGAGCCGGTGATGCGGGCCTGTTCCGGCACCTGGATCGCGCACGGGAGCGGCTCGGCCGACCGCGAGACCGTCGACCGCAATGACCGGGTGCCGGTGCCTCCCGCCAGCCCGAGCTACACGCTGCGCCGGGTGTGGCTGTCGAAAGAGGAAGAGGCGGGCTATTACTTCGGATTCGCCAATGAAGGCTTGTGGCCGCTGTGCCACATCGCGCACGTGCGCCCGGTGTTCCGTTCCTCGGACTGGGAGCAGTACGAAGCGGTCAACCAGCGTTTCGCGGATGCGGTGATCAAGGAAGCGCGCACCGACGACCCGGTCGTGCTGGTGCAGGACTATCACTTCGCGCTGCTGCCGCGCATGGTGCGCGACGTGCTGCCGAAGGCGACCATCATTACCTTCTGGCATATTCCCTGGCCGAATCCGGAATCCTTCGGCATCTGCCCGTGGCGCGAAGAAATCCTGGAAGGCCTGCTCGGCAGCACCATCCTCGGCTTCCATACGACCTTCCACTGCAAGAACTTCCTGGAAACCGTGGACCGCTACCTGGAAGCCCGCATCGAGCACGAGTCATCGACCATTTCCTACGGCGGCAAGCTCACTCAGGTCGAGCACTACCCGATCTCGATCGCCTGGCCGGAAGCGCAGCCCGAGTTGCCGGGCGTCGAGGAATGCCGGCTGTCCGTGCGCGAAGAGCACAACCTGCCGTCCGACCATCTGGTAGGCATCGGCGTGGACCGGCTGGACTACACCAAGGGCATCATCGAGCGTTTCCAGGCGGTGGAGCGGATGCTCGAAGCGCATCCCAACCTGGTCGGCAAATTTACGATGATCCAGATCGCGGCGCCGACCCGGTCCTCGCTCGACGAATACCAGAACTTCGAGGCGCGGGTGCGCGCGCTGGTGCAGCGGATCAACAGCCGCTTCGGCAGCGGCAGCTACCAGCCGATCATCCTGAAGGTCGAGCATCACAATGCGGAGCAGGTGAACCGCTATTTCCGCGCGGCTGAAGTCTGCCTGGTCACCAGCCTGCATGACGGCATGAACCTGGTGGCCAAGGAATTCATCGCCGCGCGCGACGACGAACACGGGGTGCTGGTGCTGAGCCAGTTCACCGGCGCCGCGCGCGAACTGCACGAGGCGCTGGTCGTCAATCCCTATCACATCGAGCAAAGCGCCGAGGCGCTGTACCGCGCGCTGACGATGCCCGAGCTCGAGCAGCGCGACCGCATGCGCAGCATGCGCGCGCTGGTAAAGGACTTCAACATCTACCGCTGGGCCGGCCGCATGCTGCTCGACGCCGCCCGGCTGCGGCAGCGGGAGCGGATCATGACGCGCATCCGTTCGCACAGCCGCAAGGCCTTGCGCCGGGTGGTATGAGCATGACGCCGCTGTTTTCCGCGGACGGAATGCGCCGCCTGCAGGAGGTCGCCCGGCCGGGGCTGCTGTGCGCCTTCGATTTCGACGGCACGCTGGCGCCGATCGTGACAGTCCCGGGACAGGCGGGCATGCCGCAGCCGATCGCACAGAAGCTGCAACGGCTGGCGTCGCTGGCGCCGATTGCGATCATTACCGGGCGCGCGCTCGACGACATTCGCCCGCGCCTGCCGTTTGCGCCGGACTTCCTGGTCGGCAATCATGGCCTGGAAGGACTGCCGGGCTGGGAAGCGCACGCCGCGGACCACGAGCGCTTGTGCGCGGCCTGGCTGCGGCAACTCACCGAGGCGCTGCATGGACGGCCGGAGGCGGAAGGCATCGCGCTCGAAGACAAGCGCTACTCGCTCTCGGTCCACTACCGCGTCGCGCCCAGCGCGCAGCGCGCGCGCAGCTTCCTCGATACCGTCTTTGCCGCTCTTTCGCCGCAGCCGCGCGTGGTCAGCGGCAAGTGCGTCTACAACCTGGTTCCCGAAGCCGCATGCCACAAGGGCGCGGCGCTGGAGCGCCTGATCGCTTCCTGCGGAGCCCGGGCCGCGCTGTACGCGGGCGATGACGTGACCGACGAGGATGCGTTCCGCGTCAAGCGCCCGGACCTGCTGTCGGTCCGGGTCGAGGCTTCCGCCGAAAGCGAGGCCGACTGCTACCTGCCGTCCTTCGACGACATGGCCGGCCTGCTCGACGAACTGATCGCGCGGCTGGAGGCGCAGGGCGCTGCCAACTGGATGAGAGCGGCGGGCGCCGCCGGCCGGACGGCGCCTGCGCGATAATGCGGGAAAGCGACAGCAAGGATGCAAGGATGGACCGCGCATGGCACGCGAACTGAAAGGGCTTGCAGCATGAACACGGAATTCATCGCCGCACTCGATATCGGCGGCACCAAGATGGCGGCAACGGTGGCCGGGCCGGATGGCCCGCTGGTGCGGCTGTCGCAGCCGGTGGTCAAGACCGGTCCGGTGCGGGCGCTGCCGGAGCAGGCGCTGGCGCTGATCGATGCGGCATGCGCCCAGGCGGGTATCGAACCGGACGCGGTCGCCGCCGTCGGCGTCGCGTCCTGCGGGCCGTTCGTACTCGAGGACGAAATGATCGCGCTGGCTGCCCCCAACCTGTGCGGCGCGCGCGCGCTTGCGGCCGACCTGCCGAACGACTGGGAAACCATTCCGCTCGAGCAGGTGCTGCGCGAGCGCTTCGACAAGGTGGCGATCGAAAACGACTGCGTGGCCGCGCTCGCGGCCGAGCTCGGTTTCGGCGCGGTGATCGGCGAAACCGATTGCGTGTACGTGACATGGAGCACTGGCGTCGGCTTCGGGCTGTGCGTGGACGGCCGCATCCTGCGCGGCAAGAACGGCAACGCCGGCCATGCGGGACACATGCTCCTCTCCGACAACGGGGAGGCGGTCTGCGGCTGCGGCAACCGCGGCGATGTCGAAGCGCTGGCTTCCGGGCGCAATATCGGCAACCGGCTCGGGAAGCCGGCCAGCGAACTGTTCCGGGCCGCGCGCGAGGGCGACCAGGCGGCGCGCGAGGCCGCGCTGCAGGCCGCGCGATGGTTCGGACGGGGCCTCTACAATGTGGTCGCGGCGCTCGATACCCGCGTCTTCGTGATCGGCGGCAGCGTCTGGCAGCATCACGGCGACTGGCTGGCGCCGGTCGTGCTGGAAGAGATCACGTCGCGGCTGCCGGCGCTGACCGCCGGCGTGAAGATCCTGCCGGCGGCGCTCGGCCCGCTGGTGGCCGATGTCGGCGCGCTTGCGCTGGTGGTGCCGCCGGCGTGGGGCGAGGAATGGCGGCGTACCGCGCCGTGGCAGAAGCTGGCGGGCTGACCGTACCGGGCCGGCCGATGCGCATCCTGATGCTCGGCGCCAGCCGATCCGGCTGTTTCACCCGGCGTGGTTACGACGCCGAGATTCCTCAAAGGAACCTTTGCCCGGGCGCTGCATCTTATTGCTTTCCCTGACAGAAGCGATAAGCAGCCCATGAACAAGACGGCATTGCCCTCCCTGCCGGTTCCCTGGCAAACCTGGATCAACGACAACCTGGCGCGCGGCTGCGAACCGGCGACCATGGCGCAGATCATGGTGCGGGACGGGAAATTCGAAGCGACCCTGGCCCGCGCCGCGATCGAGGAAGCGCGCAGCGCGGGTTTCGGCCACCTGCCGGCTGCGCCCGTGCTGCAGCCGCTGCCCCGCATCGACACCGCGTCCAACGTCGTGCGCACGCCGGACCGCGATGTCCAGATCCTGGCGGCGCTGCGCGCGCCGCGCATCGTCGTGCTCGGCAGCCTGCTCAGCGATGAGGAATGCGATGCGCTGATCGCGTACGGCCGCGAGCGCCTGGTGCGCTCGCCGGTGGTATCCGAGAGCGACGGCAACACGCAGCTGCACGCCCATCGCACCAGCCGCGGCGCGATGCTGCAGCGGGCCGAATGCGAACTGGTGGCGCGCATCGAGGCGCGGATTGCCGCGCTGGTCCAGTGGCCGGCGGAGAACGGCGAGGGCATGCAATTGCTGCAATACGAGAAAGGCAACGAATACCGTCCGCATTACGACTGGTTCGATGCCTCGCGTCCCGGGCCGCGCAAGCACCTGGAACGCGGCGGCCAGCGCGTGGCCACCGTCGTCATGTACCTCTCCGACGTGGAGCAGGGCGGCGGCACCTCCTTCCCCAACGTGGGCCTGCAGGTGCAGCCGAAGAAGGGGAGCGCTGTCTTCTTTGCCAACACCGATGCGTACCGCGTGCCCGACCCGCAAACCCTGCATGCCGGCGAGCCGGTGGTGCAGGGCGTGAAATACATCGCCACCAAGTGGCTGCGCGAACGAGCCTACGTCTGACGCCGTCTTGAGACGGCGGGCGCCGGCCCGCGCGTTTTTCCCCCAGCCTGTACAATGTTGTTTACACTACAAAAACAGCAGCAGCGTTGGGGGAGAACCAGATGGGTCGGCACCGTTTTGACGGGCAGCTGCCTTTCGCGCAGTCGCTAGCGCAAGAACCGCCTTCCGGGACCGTCGACCGACGGTCCTCTGTCATTCCATTTCCCCACGCATTTCCGGACGACGTCACGTTTTCCGGACAACCCGGCGAAGCCCCGTGCGGATTTTCATCCATCCCGGCCCCGGTGTTGCGCCTGCAACGCGCGATTTTCCCCTTGATTCCTCAGTTTCGCAGCAAGAAGCCGTATGGCACGGTATCTGCTTATTGGCAACATCGCAATAAGCGTTTCGATAACAACCCTTAAGGAGAGAAGGATGAGACTTGGATTCTTACGTCGTATCGCGGTCGTCGCAGGCATTGCGCTGGCAGCAGCCGTCCCGGCCCAGGCGCAGCAGCAGTTTGTCAACGTGCTGACCGGCGGAACAAGTGGCGTGTATTACCCGATGGGCGTGGCGCTGTCGCAGATCTACGGCAAGGCCATCCCGAATGTGAAGACGTCGGTGCAGGCGACCAAGGCATCCGCCGAAAACCTCAACCTGCTGCAGGCAGGCCGCGGCGAGATCGGCTTCACGCTGGGCGACGCGCTGTCGGACGCATGGAAGGGTGACGAGGAGGCCGGCTTCAAGGTGCCGCTGAAGAAACTGCGCGGCATCGCCGGCATCTACCCGAACTATATCCAGATCGTCGCCTCCGCCGATTCCGGCATCAGGACGCTGGCCGACCTGAAAGGCAAGCGCATTTCCGTCGGCGCGCCGAAGTCCGGCACCGAGCTGAACGCGCGCGCCATCTTCAAGGCCGCCGGCCTGACCTACAAGGACTTCGCCAAGGTGGAATACCTGCCGTTCGGCGAGTCGGTGGAACTGATGAAGAACCGCCAGCTGGACGTGACGCTGCAGTCGGCCGGCCTCGGCGTGGCCTCGCTGCGCGACCTGGCGACCGCGCTGAAGATCGTGGTCGTGCCGATTCCGCCGGAGGTGGTGCAGAAGGTCGGCGATCCGGCTTACCAGTCGGGAACCGTGCCTGCAAACACCTATGAAGGCCAGACTGCCGGGGTCCCCACCGCCTTCGTGCAGAACTTCCTGGTAACGCATGAAGGCGTGCCGGCCGACACGGTGTACACGATGACCAAGTCCATGTTCGAAAACCTGGACCAGCTGCTGGCGGCGCACGCGGCCGCGAAATCGATCCGGAAGGAAACGGCGGCGGCTGGCATGCCGATCCCCCTGCACCCCGGCGCGGAAAAGTACTACCGCGAGATCGGCGTGCTCAAGTAATCCGCGTCAGCGGCCACACCACGACATAACACGGAAGCACGGACGGCCGGACGGCCGATCCGTGCCGCTTTGACGATTCTGAGGAGCAGGCATGTCCCAATTCAATCTGCACGCCGCGGTACCCGGTGAAGCGGCGGCAACCGGGGAGGAGTTTCAGGAGCATGGCGTGCAGCGCAAGCTGCAGGGCGTCTCGCTGAAGCTGCTGCTCGCCGCGGCATTGGCGTTTTCCACCTATCAGCTGGTGGTCGCCGCATTTCATCCTTTATCGAGTCTTGTGATCCGGTCGCTGCACGTGGGTTTCCTGCTTGCCATGACCTTCCTGTTGTACCCGGCGGCCCGCAGCGGCAAGCTGTCGTCGGTCGCATGGTATGACTGGATCCTGGCAGTGGCGGGCTTCGGGCTGTCGACCTACCACTGGATTTTCGAGGCCGACCTGATCATGCGGGCGGGGGATCCGAGTACGGCCGACCTGGTGGTCGGGACGGTCATGGTGGTGATGGTGTTCGAGGCGGCGCGGCGCATCCTTGGGCTGGCCTTGCCGCTGGTGTGCGGGACCTTCCTGCTGTACGGCATGTTCGGCGAATACCTGCCCGGCGCGCTCGCGCATCGCGGCTACGGCTTCGACCAGATCGTCAGCCAGCTGTTTACCGGCACGGAAGGCATCTACGGCATTCCGACCATGGTGTCGGCCACCTACATCTTCCTGTTCATCCTGTTCGGCGCATTCCTGGAGCATGCCGGGATGATCAACCTGTTCAATTCGCTCGCGCTCGGGCTGGTCGGGCATGCGAAGGGCGGGCCGGCGAAGGTGGCGGTGATTTCGTCCGGTTTCATGGGCACGATTTCCGGTTCGGGCGTGGCCAACGTGTTGACCGTCGGCCAGTTCACGATTCCGCTGATGAAGCGATTCGGCTACAGCGGCGTGTTCGCCGGCGCCGTCGAAGCGACAGCGTCGATGGGCGGGCAGATCATGCCGCCGGTGATGGGCGCGGTCGCCTTCATCATGGCCGAGACGCTGAACGTGCCCTACGTGGAGATCGTCAAGGCAGCGGTCATACCCGCGGTCCTGTATTACGTCACCGCATTCTGGATGGTGCATCTGGAAGCGTCGCGCGCGGGCCTCACCGGCCTGCCGAAGGAGCAGTGCCCGAACCCCTGGCGCGCGCTGAAGGAAAGCTGGTACCTGGTGCTGCCGCTGGCGGCGCTGGTGGCGATGCTGTTCCACGGCTTCACGCCGATGTTCGCCGGCATGACCGGGCTGGCGCTGACGGCAATCCTGATTCTCGGCGCGGCGCTGGCGGCAAGGCTGTCCTCGCGGGCGTTCCGCTATGTGTTCTGGATTGCGATAGGCCTGGGCGCGGCGAGCTTCGTCCAGTTCGGCATCTATTCGGTGCTGGCTCTCATCGCCGCGCTGGTGGCCGCCTGCTTCTTCATCAAGGGCGGCAGGACGACGCTGCACTCCATCCGCAGCAGCCTGGTGGACGGCGCCAGGCAGGCGCTGCCGGTGGGGGTGGCATGCGCGATCGTCGGGATCATCATCGGCACGCTCACGCTGACCGGCGCCGCGTCCAGCTTCGCCGGGTTCATTCTCGAGATCGGCGAGCGGAGCCTGTTCCTGTCGCTGCTGCTGACGATGATCGTCTGCCTGATCCTCGGCATGGGCATCCCGACCATTCCGAACTACATCATCACCAGTTCGATCGCAGCACCCGCGCTGCTCAAGCTCGGCGTACCGCTGATCGTCAGCCACATGTTCGTGTTCTATTTCGGCATCATGGCCGACCTTACGCCGCCGGTCGCGCTGGCCGCGTTTGCGGCGGCATCGATCGCAAAGGAATCGCCGATGAAGATCGGCATCAAGGCAACGCATATTGCGGTCGCCGGCTTCGTGATTCCGTATATGGCCGTCTATGATCCGGCGCTGATGCTGCAGGGCGAATGGACCTTGCCGGCAGTCGCTTATGTGGTCGGCAAGGCGCTGCTGGCAATCACCTTGTGGGGCGGCGCGGCGGTCGGTTTCCTGTTCGCGCCGTTGAACCTGGTGGAGCGCGGCCTTGCGATCGTTTCCGCCAGCATGCTGGTCGCTGCGCTCCCGCTGACCGATGAGATCGGCTTCGCGATGTCGGCCGCCTTCTTCGGCTGGCATCTGTGGCAGAAACGCCGCCTGGCGCCGGCATGACGGGACTGTGCCTGGCAGCGGCGGCGCTGTCGCTGAGCCTGCCGCTGCAGCACTTCACGCTGGCCTGGACGCATTCCATCGAAAAGATCCGGTGGGAGGAAGACTACCGGGTCAGCGCCGCCGGGCTGGAGCTGGCCGAGGCGCGCATCCGCGGTTCCGGCGCCGGGATGGAGCCGCCGCAAGGCGCGCTGCTGAAAGACGGGGTGTGGCATTACCGGCCGGCGTTGCGGCCGCTGCCCGCGCTGACACTGAACCGGTCCGGCTTTGTTGCCGACTATGAAATCTGCGGCGGCGGGCGCTGCCGCCCGCTCGCCGAACTCCTCGGCCCCGAAGCTGCGGCCCCCGTGGTCACGCTTGCTCCCTGCGCGGCACGCTAAGTGCCGCCCCGCGCCCGCCATACAGCCATCCCTTGCGTATCAGCAGCTTCTCCGCCTCCGCCAGGAAGAACGGTATGGATGCCAGCGCCAGGCAGGCGCCGAGCTGGGCCACCGACAGCGGCTCGGTCCGGAATACGGTATTGAGGAAGGGAACATACACCACGGCTATCTGCAGCAGGAAGGTCAGGACGACGGCGCCCAGCAGCGGCAGGTTGGAGCGCAGGCCCTGGGAAAACAACGATTCGGTTTCGGAGCGGATCGCCAGCACCAGCCCCATCTGCGCAAAGGTCAGCACGGTGAAAACCATGGTCTGCCAGGCGCCGATGCCGGCCGAAATCGCCCACGCCTGCACGGACAGGGCCACCGCCGCGATCGCCAGCCCGACCGCCAGCATGTGCTGCCACATGCCCTGGGCGAAGATGCTTTCGCCGGGCGGGCGCGGCGGGCGTTGCATGATGCCTTTTTCAGCCGGCTCGGCTGCCAGTGCGAGGCCGGGCAGGCCGTCGGTCAGCAGGTTGATCCAGAGAATATGGATGGGCAGGAGCGGAATCGGCAGGCCGAGGAAGGGGGCGAGGAAGATCGTCAGGATCTTCGCGGAATTGCCGGTCATCGAATAGCGGATGAACTTGCGGATATTGTCGTAGATGCGGCGCCCCTCACGCACCGCGCCGACGATGGTGGCGAAATTGTCGTCCAGCAGCACCAGGCTGGACGCTTCCCGCGCCACATCGGTGCCGCCCTTGCCCATGGCCACGCCGATGTCGGCGCGGCGCAGCGCCGGAGCGTCATTGACGCCGTCGCCGGTCATCGCGACGAACTCGCCGCGCGCCTGCAACGCGGTCACGATCCGGATCTTCTGCGCCGGGTCGACCCGCGCATATACCCGGACCTCCGCCACCTTCTGGCGCAGCGCCGCATCGTCGAGCGCCGCGAGCTCGGCGCCGGTGAGCACCGCGGCGTCGCCGCGGGCAATGCCGAGCCGGCGTGCAATCGCCAGCGCGGTCGCCGCGTGGTCGCCGGTGATCATCACCGGCGTGATGCCCGCGGTGCGGCACAGCGCGACCGCTTGCTGCGCTTCCGGTCGCGGCGGGTCGATCAGGCCGGCCAGGCCGATGAATTCCAGGCCGGATTCGATGCGCGCCGCGTCCGGTTCGGCCGGAACCACTGTCCAGGACCGGCGCGCGACCGCCAGCACCCGCAATCCGCGGGCCGCCATCGCTTCCGCCCGCGCCAGGATTTCCTCCTGCGAAAACGGCAGGCTGACGGCCGCGCCGGCTGTGCTGGCGCAGCGCGGCAGCACGCTTTCCGGCGCCCCCTTGGTATACGCGACCAGGCCTTCGCGCCCGCGGTGGAAGGTGGTCATCCGCTTCCGTTCGGAATCGAAGGGCAGTTCGAACACGCGCGGCGCATCTTGCTGCAGCGCTTCCTTGTCGAAGCCGGCCGCCGCAGCTGCCGTATAGAGCGCCAGTTCGGTCGATTCGCCGCACGGCATGCCGTCCTGGTCGCGCGCCGCGTCGTTGGACAACGCCAGCGCCTGGAACAGTGCGATCCAAGGCTGCTGCATGGGGAGTGACTGCCAGTCGGTACGCATCTCGTTGCCGGCAAATATTTCGGCCACATGCATCCGGTTCTGGGTCAGCGTGCCGGTCTTGTCGGAACAGATGTAGGTGACCGAGCCCAGCGTCTCGACCGCTGGCAGGCGGCGGATCAGCGCTTGCCGGCGTACCATCTTGTGCGCGCCGATTGCCAGCGAGATCGTGACGATCGCCGGCAATGCTTCCGGAATAGCGGCTACCACCAGGCTGACCGCGGTCAGGAACATCAGGCCGGCCGGTTCGCCGCGCAGCAGTCCGACCACGAAAATGATCACGCAGATTGCCAGCACCGCGAGCCCGAGGCGCCGGCCGAAGGCGGCAAGACGTTTCTGCAGGGGCGTCTTCATTTCCTCGCCGGCGTCCAGCAGCGTGGCAATCTTGCCAAGTTCGGTTGCCATGCCGGTCGCCACCACGATGCCCAGGCCGCGGCCAGCGGTCGCGGTCGTGCCCTTGAACGCCATGTTGCGGCGATCGCCGGGTGCCAGTTCGCGTGCTTGCATCGGGTCGGACGTCTTTTCCGCCGCAACCGCTTCGCCGGTCAGGATCGCTTCATCCGTCTTCAGCTGGATTGCCTCGATCAGGCGGAGGTCGGCCGGCATCACGTTTCCCGCTTCCAGTACCACGATATCGCCCGGTACCACTTCGGCCGCCGGCACCAGCTGGCGGCGGCCGTTGCGCACGACCATTGCGCCGGTCGCCGCCATCTGCTTGAGCGCGGTCATTGCCCGCTCGGCACGGGCTTCCTGTACGAACCCGATGGCGGCATTGAGCACCACGATCGCCGCGATGACCAGGGTGTCTTGCAGGTCGCCGACCACGCCTGACACGATCGCCGCCGCGATCAGAATGAGGATCATGACATCCGAGAACTGGTCGAGGAGCATGCGCCAGGCCTGGCGCGGCGGTTTTTCGCGGATTGCGTTCGCGCCGTGCTGTTCCAGGCGGCGTGCTGCTTCCAGCTGGGACAGGCCGGCGGCCGGATTGACCGCGAGCCGGCCGGATACCTCGGTACCGTCCAGCGTGTGCCAGTGGATCGTTGCGGATGTGTTGTCGGGGCGGGCGTGTGAACCGTTCTGCATGAAGTGGGCAGCGGCAAAGTGGGCGCAAGCGGCGCGGATCTGCTCCGCTTGCCGGAAAGCACCGAGGCGTGCCCGGCGCGTGGCTTATTTCACAAGCGTGACCGGCACCTGGACCAGGTGGACGACCTTGTAGGCGACCGAGCCCATCATCAGGTTGGTGACGGCGCCGAGCCCGCGCGTGCCCATCACGATGCCTTCGCACTCGATTTCCTGCGCATATGCGGCGATGGTCGAAGCGACATCGCCCACGCGCCATTCGGTCCGGTAGGGGACGCCGGCATCGTCCAGGATCGCCATCGCGGCCTGCAGCACGCGCTGCGAATCCGCCGTCTGGATCGTCTTGATCTCCTGTTGCGACATATAGGCGTGGGCGCGCGTGTCCAGCGGTTCCTGGATGTTAAGCAGGTGCAGCTGCAGCGACGGCGTGTCGGCGACCAGTTTGGCGGCGTAGCGGACTGCGTGCTCGGCGCTCTTCGACGCATCCACGGGTACGAGAATCTTGCGCATCGGGGTTCCCCTGTTGGTTGTTCATCCTTTCCGCGCAGGCTACCGTTGCGCAGCAAGAATTCATTTGATTTGCGTCAAAGCGAACCAGAATCCCTGCCTGCGGTGCCCGCGCTGTGCGACCCGTGAAGCGCCGGTGCCAGACTGTTTTCTACCGGTTGTTTTCGTCCGCCGTTTGCGCGCCGTCGCGCGTGCGACGCCGTATGTGAAAAGAGTTCAAGACCTCTTCGCAACAGCAAAGAAATATTTTTGATATTCAATGCGTTCAGGCAAACGTTACATGTCATTAACACGCTATGATTAATGCCGTAGTACAACTTTTGCCTGTTACGCCGTATGTTCAAGAAAACCGTACTGGCGCTGCTGATGAGCACAGCAGCGTCCGTTTTTGCCATGCCGTTCAGTTCCCAGCACGCCGTCGTGTTCGAGGAAGCGACCGGCACGGTACTGCTCGAAAAGAATGCGCACGCGATCGTGCCGATCGCGTCGCTGACCAAGCTGATGACCGCGATGGTCGTCCTCGATGCCAGGCAGGACATGAACGAGCTGATCACCATCGATGAAAGCGACGTCGATACGCTCAAGTTCAGCTCCTCCCGCGTGCCGGTCGGTACGGTGCTGCCGCGCAGCGCCGTGCTGGAACTGGCGCTGATGTCTTCCGACAACCGCGCCGCCGCCGCGCTCGGACGTACCTATCCGGGCGGGCACGGCGCGTTCGTGCGTGCCGTGCAGGACAAGCTGGATGGGCTCGGCATGCGCCATACCGAGATCGAGGAGCCAACCGGGCTGTCGCCGCGTAATCGCTCGACCGCGGCGGATCTGGTCAAGATGGCAAGCGCCGCCTCTCAGTATCCGGACATCGTGCGGTTGAGCACCGGCACCGAAGACCTGATCGACATGAACGGGCGCCTCGTCGCCTACCGCAACACCAATCGCCTGGTCGGGCGCAGCGACTGGGATATTCAGTTGTCCAAGACCGGTTTCACGCGCGAAGCCGGACGCTGCCTGATCATGCGTTTCCAGGCAGCGGGCAAGAACGTGATCATGGTGCTGCTGAACGCAAAGGAGAGCGCGCAGCGCATGCTGGATGCGGAAAACGTGCAGCGCTTCATCAGCGGCCAGCCTCTGCTGGCTGCCAAGCCGGCGCCGCAGCTGGCGCGCAAGGGCAAGGGCGGCAAGGGCGGCATCATGCTGGCCAAGGCCAAGAGCGGCGGCAAGGCACACAAGAAACGACGCACCGTCTGACACCCGCCGGCGTATCGCCCGGCAGTGCGCAAACCCCCGTCCTTCCCCGAAGACGGGGGTTTTTTCTTGGGCGTCCGCATCCGCACCCGGGCTCCTTTGCACAATTACCACATTCCAGCCTGTCAACGCTGACAGGTTTGCACCTGCCAGGCGCAATTGTCTTTGACGCGACATTTCCTGCGATCAATAGTGTTCTTGAGGGCGCTGCACTGCGAAAGCCGCGGCGGTGCCTTCGGAGCCGCGCGCCCGCTGTCTGCCGGCACGCATGTCCGCAACCAGGAAAGGAGTCCCATGAAAATCCGTCTCAGCATCCTCGCCGCCATGCTGGCGGCATCCGCCAGCCTGACCGTTTCCGCATCGGAGTCATTCCCGCCGCCGCTGCAGCAGAAAGTCGACAAGTACAAGCAGAAGCTCGTTGAATGGGCGGCCAATCCCGTGATCGTCGATGCGGTCAAGGAGGCCAATGCGCGCGGTGCCGCGAGCGGCATGAGCAACAGCAAATGGCTGGAAGTGGATGAAAAGAGCGCTGCCGCCCAGGTCTATTCGACCAGCAAGGCCGGCGTACTGGTGACCAGATGGGAAGAAGACAAGAGCATCAACAAGCTGGTGGTGCGCGATGAAAAGGGCAACCTGGTCGCCGCCAGCACCAAACCGCTGCTGTACAACAACGCAGTGCGTCCGGTGTACATCAATGCGATGAAAGGGCAGGCATGGGCGGCGGGCGCGGTGGCGCCGGACCCGACCACGCAGGTCAAGAGTGTGCAGGCGTCAGCGCCTGTGATGGACGGCGGCAAGGTGATCGGCGTGATCCACGCCGGGATCAGCGCCGAATGACAACTGCCGGCCGCATCCCCCGCAGGCGGCACACCGAATGGAGACGCCCATGAAATTCATCGAGAGCATGAAGGTCGGCACGCGGCTGGCCGTTGGTTTCGGCACCGTCCTGGTGCTGATGACTGTCCTGACCGGCGTGGCGATCAGCCGGATGGGATTCATCCGTGCCAGCCTGGACGGGATCGTGCAGGACGATGCCGCCAAGCTCAGGCTGGTCAATGCGATGCGCGACCTGGTGCGTTACCAGTCCGTCACCGTGCGCGACGTCGTGATGCAGGAGGATTTCGCGTTCAAGAAAAAGGAATTGCTGCTGGCCAGGCAATCGAAGGAAACCTATCGCGCCGCCGCCGCCGAGCTGGACAAGCTGTTGACCGATACGCAGGGCGGCGCGGCATTGGCGAAGATCGCCAGGCTCGACGCCCGCGCGCTGGCCGCGATGGACAAGGCGGTCGACCTGTCGCTGTCGGGCGACAAGGAAGCGGCCGCGGCGATGATCCGGGACGAAGTGCGGCCGGCCCAGATCGAGCTGATCGGCGCGCTCGAAGCGCTGCTGCAGCAGGTGGAAGCCGAGTCGCGCCGCGCCGCCGACGACGCCGGGCAGACCTACCGCAACGCAGTGGCCGCGATGATGCTCGTCGGCGGCCTCGCGCTGCTGGTTGGCGTTGCCGCGGCGGTACTGATCACGCGCAACCTGCTGCGCCAGCTCGGCGGCGAGCCGGACTACGCGGGCCGCATTGCCGGCCGCATCGCCGCCGGCGATCTGGCGGTCGATATTCCCGCCAGGCAGGGCGACCACGGCAGTCTGATGTTCGCGATGAAGGAAATGCGCGACAGCCTGGCGCGCATCGTCGGCGAGGTGCGCAGCGGCACCGACGCCATCAACAACGCGGCGGAGGAAATCGCGTCCGGAAATCTCGACCTGTCGTCCCGCACCGAGCAGCAGGCCGGCGCACTGGAAGAAAGCGCATCGTCGATGGAAGAGCTGACCTCCATCGTGCGGCAGAACGCCGACAACGCACGCCAGGCCGACGCGCTCGCCAATTCCGCGGCCGAGGTCGCGCGCAAGGGCGGCAACGTCGTCTCCGAGGTGGTGCGCACGATGGGGGCGATCAACGACTCGGCGCGCCGGATCGCGGACATCATCGGCGTGATCGACGGAATCGCCTTCCAGACCAACATCCTGGCGCTCAACGCGGCGGTGGAAGCCGCCCGCGCCGGCGAGCAGGGGCGCGGCTTTGCCGTGGTCGCGTCGGAAGTGCGGGCGCTGGCGCAGCGCTCGGCCGCCGCCGCGCGCGAGATCAAGTCGCTGATCGACGATTCCGTCGACAAGGTCGGCGCCGGCGCGCGCCTGGTCGACACCGCCGGCAGCACGATGAACGACATCGTCGACAGCGTCGGCCGGGTCACGCAGATCATCGGCGAGATCGCCGCCGCCGGCGTCGAGCAGGCGTCCCGCATCGAGCAGGTCAACGGCGCGGTGTCGCAGATGGATCAGGTCACGCAGCAGAACGCGGCGCTGGTAGAGCAATCCGCGGCTGCCGCCGCGTCGATGCGCGAACAGGCGGCGCGCCTGTCGCAGATGGTCGGCGTGTTCCGGCTGGACGCGCGGCAGCTGCCTGTCGTGCAGAAAGCGCAGGCACGACAAGATCCGCCGCGCCGCGCGAGCGTCGTCCGGCCGCCGGACAGGGTGCTGCCGCCGGCGCCGCTCCAGGCGCCGCGGGCGATGTCCGCGCCGCGTCGCGACCGGTCGGCGGAAGCGCGCCGGCAGGCGGTGATGATGGCGGAATGGGAAGAATTCTGAGTACCGAGCAACCAGCAACGGGGCGCGTCCCCGGGAAAGCAGACGAATGAGCATGAATGCATCGAACCTGGACGAGAACATCGCCGCGCCCGAGCGCGAGGCGGGGGCGCCCCCGAACGTCTACTGGCATGCCGGCATGATTTCGCAGCGCTACCGGCAGGAGCAGTTCGGCCACCGGCCGGCGACCGTGTGGCTGACCGGCCTGAGCGGCGCGGGCAAATCCACCATTGCCTACCAGCTGGAAAGGATGCTGCTGGCAGAAGGACATCCGTGTTATGTGCTGGATGGCGACAACCTGCGCCACCGGCTCAACCGCGACCTCAGTTTTTCCGCGGCGGACAGGAAGGAAAACCTGCGGCGCGCGGCGGAGGTCGCGCGCCTGATGAATGAAGCCGGGCTGATCGTGCTGGCCT
>Ga0196971_1000417_pt1 | contig 33157 bp, 27 predicted proteins | sample S1v_1013CmetaG_FD_148660 | JGI IMG/M metagenome (GOLD analysis project Ga0196971, IMG submission 148660) | Soil microbial communities from Anza Borrego desert, Southern California, United States - S1+v_10-13C | ecosystem: Environmental > Terrestrial > Soil > Desert | place: USA: California...
GATTTCCTGCATGCGGGCGTTTCCCGCATCCTGACCCAGGATCCAACTCCGGGACACCAATCCGTAGATCACGGCGATGACGCCGCAGGCTACGGCCAACCACAAACCTGTTGCCATATCGACTCCTCCAAGTGTTTCACGACAAAGTTAAAACAACGACGTTCCGGAGGACGGCGACGGCATACGCCCGCACTGCACAAAAGGTATTTGCTGTCGTCGTCCCGCGAGTACTACGCACTGCAAACTTCTTGCGCTACTTGTTACTGAAGAGATTCGGCTGGCCCGTATTGTTGCATACGGGATAATGTCTGGATACTGGCTCGGGCTCCCCCTGGCAATATGTTGATCTGGGACAGGCCGCAGGCCCGAAAAAAAAGCGGACACAAAGTCCGCTTTCCTTTTTACTCCGACAAGGCCGCGAAGGCTTTGTCGCGGATCGTTTCGACCGGTCCGACACCCGAAATCTTGCGGTATTTCGGCGCGCCCGCCTGACCGGACTGGGCCCACTTGTTGTAGTAGTCGACCAGGACTTCGGTCTGGTCGTGATAGACGGCGAGACGCTTCTGGACGGTTTCTTCCTTGTCGTCATCGCGCTGGATCAGTTCTTCACCGGTCACGTCGTCCTTGCCTTCCACCTTCGGCGGATTGAACTTGACGTGGTACGTGCGGCCCGAAGGCTGGTGCACGCGCCGGCCGCTCATGCGCTCGATGATGGACTCGTCGGGCACGTCGATCTCGAGCACGTAGTCGATCGCGACGCCGGCATCCTTCATCGCATCGGCCTGCGGAATGGTGCGCGGAAAGCCGTCGAACAGGTAGCCGTTGGCGCAGTCGGGCTGCTTGAGGCGGTCCTTCACCAGGCCGATGATGATGTCGTCGGACACCAACCCGCCCGCATCCATCACCTTCTTGGCCTCGATGCCGAGCGGCGTACCTGCCTTGACCGCGGCGCGCAGCATGTCACCGGTGGAAATCTGCGGGATGTTGAATTTTTCCTTGATGAAATTCGCTTGCGTGCCTTTGCCGGCACCTGGCGGTCCTAGAAGGATGAGGCGCATGGTGTGTCCTAGACTGGTTTTAAATTTGTAATCGGTGACGAGGATGTCCGCCAGGGCGGGCGAATTTACCTCAAAGACATGCTTTTATCACACTAAGTTTTCATGAAACTTACCACAGAATGTCGCCGGACCGGAATCCTGCACCGCAATTCTTCTAATTTTCCTGTCCGAACGCGCGCTGTACGCGCTGCAGGTCTTCCGGGGTATCCACGCCCGCAGCCGGCGCATCCGGCGTGACATGGACGGCGATCGGATATCCGTGCCACAACACCCGAAGCTGCTCCAGGGCTTCGATCTGTTCCAGGGGCGACAGCGCCAGGCGCGGGTAATCCTGCAGGAAAGCGTTGCTGTAGGCGTACAGTCCGATATGCCGTAGTGGCGTGTAGCCGGCGGGCACCGCTTGCGTAGTCTGCGCGAAGGCATCGCGGTGCCAGGGAATGGTGGCGCGGGAAAAGTAAAGCGCCCTGCCCGCCTTGTCGAGCACGACCTTCACCACGTTGGGGTTGAAGATTTCCGCGACGTTCGAAATCGGATGCGCCGCGGTCGCCATCGGCACACCGGAATTGATGAGGCCGGCGGTGGCGGCAATCAATGCAGGTGAAATCAGCGGCTCGTCGCCCTGCACGTTGACGACCACCGCGTCGCCGGGCAGGGACATCGCGGCCGCCACTTCCGCGATGCGGTCCGTGCCGGAAGGATGGTCCGCGCGGGTCATGTGCGCGACGACCCCATGCTCGCTGCACGCGGCAAGGATGTCCGCATGGTCGGTTGCGACGACCACTTGCGCGGCACCGGACTGCAACGCTCGTTCGGCGACGCGGACCACCATCGGTTTTCCGCCGAGGTCGGCCAGCGGCTTGTTGGGCAGCCGGGTCGACGCCAGCCGTGCGGGGATGATGACGGTGAAGCTCATGAAACAGCGCGACGCGTCAGATCAGCATCAAGGATTGAGGGGAGCCGGCGGCGCGTTCAGGTCGCGTGCCTGGTCGGCCCACATGATGGGGATGCCGTCGCGGATGGGATAGGCAAGCTTGTCGGGATTGCAGATGAGTTCCTGCGCATTCTTGTCGTATTCAAGCGGTCCCTTGCAGATCGGGCAGACTAGGATATCAAGCAGTCGGGCGTCCACGACATTTCTCCACTATTCGTTCGGCCAGCGCGCGGTCGATGCGCGCCGTGACCGGGACGACCCAGATGCGCGGGTCGTTGTTGATCGTATCAATTCGTGCACATTTTACTGCATCCTTCTCGGTGATCAGGATGAGATCGGCGGCGATTTTCGCGAAAGGGTTGTCCGCGAAGTCGTAGTGGTCGGGCAGCGGCAGTTCTTCCACATCGAGGCCGGCCCGCTTCAGCATCGCGAAAAAGCGCGAAGGATTGCCGATGCCGGCGGCGGCGGCGATGCGCACACCCTGTCCGCCAAGTTCGTGCAGCGGGCGTGCACCAGCGGTGCCGGACAACGGCTCGGCCATGCCGCCGATGAGCTCCATGCGCACGGCCTGCGCCGGTATGCCCTTCGGCAAATGCCCGGCATTGAACACCGTAAAATCGCGCGGCCGGCCCGCCGGTTCACGCAGTGGGCCTGCGGGCAGGAGCCATCCATTGCCGTTGCCGCGCTCGTCGCACAACACGATTTCGACATCGCGCTGCAAGGCGTAATGCTGCAGGCCATCGTCGGACACGATGACATTGACCTCGGGATGCGCCGCAAGCAGGCTGAGCGCGGCATCGGCGCGGCGGCGGCCGACCACCACCGGGCATTTCGCGCGGCGAGCAATCAGCGCCGGTTCGTCGCCCACCTGATCGGGAGAGGATTCCGGACGCACTTCCACCGGAGCCGCGTTCTTCGCGCCATAGCCGCGCGATACGACGCCCGGCACCAGGCCGGCACGACGCAATTCCTCGACGAGCCAGATGGTGAGCGGGGTCTTTCCGGTGCCGCCGACAAAGATATTGCCGACGACAATGACCGGAACAGGCAATCGCGTCGAGCGCAGCAGCCCGGCGCGGTAGGCCGCGCGGCGGGCGGAAACAAGCGCATGGAAGGCCAGTGAGACCGGCCAGAGAGTGGTGGCAAGCAAGCCGCGGCTTAGCCACGCCTGCGGGAGGGTCGTTTCAGCGCCGCGCGTCATTTCCCGCCGCTGGTCTGGGCGGCAAAGGTGACTTTCTCGAACCCGGCCAGGCGCGCGGCTTCCAGCACGTTGATCACGGACTGGTGCGCAGCGGTCGCATCGGCGTTGATGATGATGACCGGGTCCTTCTTCGAAGGGCTCTTGGCATTGGCCGTCGACTTCAGTTCCTCGGCGAGGCCAGTGGCGTCGCGCGCGGCAACCTGCTGGTTGTCGATCGCATACAAACCCTGCGCGTTGACGCCGACATTGATTTCGAAGGGCTGCTCCACCGCCTTCTCGGCATCGGCCGTGGGCAGGGAAATCTGCAGCGCGGTGAACTTGCTGTAGGTGGTCGTGACCATCAGGAAGATCAGGATCACCAGCAGGACATCGATGAAGGGAATCAGGTTGATGTCCGGATCGTCGCGGCGCTTGCCTTTGCGGAAGTCCATAAAGCGCCTTACTTGCGGTTGCCGTGCACGAGGTCGACGAACTTCACGGCCTGCTGTTCCATGTCGACGATGAAGCTGTCCACCAATGCGCGGAAGTGGCGGTAGAACACGAGGGCGGGCATCGCGATCGCGAGGCCGAAGCCGGTGTTGTACAGCGCGACGGAAATGCCATGCGCGAGCTGCGCCGGATTGGTGCCGGTGGCGTTCTGCGCACCGAAAATCTCGATCATGCCGACCACTGTGCCGAACAGGCCCATCAGCGGTGCCAGCGTGGCGATCGTGCCCAGCGTGGTGAGGAAACGCTCGAGGTCGTGCGCGGTGCCGCGGCCGGCCTCCTCGATCGACTCCTTCATCACATCGCGCGGCGCGTTGACATTGCGCAGCCCCGCGGCGAGCACGCGGCCCAGCGGCGAATTGTTTTCCAGGTTACCCAGCACCTCGGGGCTGATCTTGCCATTGTGATAAACGCGGATCACTTCTTCCAGCAGGCTGGGCGGCAGGATGCGCCGGCGGCGCAGGTACAATACGCGCTCGATAATGAGTGCCAATCCGATAACGGAAGCGATCAGCAACGGCCAGATCGGCCAGCCGGCAGCTTGAATGATGGCGAGCAAAGCAGGCTCCTTGGGGATGAATTCGATCGGATGCAGAATGTATCCTGTTGGGACGCTGCGGGCAAGCACGCACAGCGGCGATACCACGCCGAAAATTCTGCACAGGGCTTGTGGATAACTTTGTGGGCAAGTTTGCACAACCCACCAAAGTGCTTGATTCAAAAGGATTTTCAGGACAGGCGCGCTGCCGGCAATGAAATAGTTTTCCGAATGAAATCAGGCACTTATGTTTACGCCCGGACCTTTGTAACCAAGTGTGACTGCAAGATGACGATTTGGCGCGCCTGTGGAAAGGTTTTGCCTTGGAATACCGCATGAATACTGGAAGTCCTTCTGAAAACGCAGGCGCGGCGCCGCCTGTGCTGACGGTCTCGGCCCTGAACCAGGCCGTGGCGCGCATGCTCGAACGCAGCTTTCCGCTCGCCTGGGTATCCGGCGAAATTTCGAACTTCACCAAGGCCGCCTCCGGCCACTGGTACTTCACCTTGAAGGACGACGCGGCGCAGGTGCGTGCCGTCATGTTCCGCGGCCGCGCGCAGTACGCAGGCTTCACGCCGCGCGAAGGCGACAAGGTGGAAGTGCGCGCGCTCGTGACGCTGTACGCGCCGCGCGGCGACTACCAGCTCAACGTCGAGGCGATCCGCCGTGCCGGCGTGGGCAACCTGTACGAAGCCTTCTTGCGGCTCAAGGAAAAGCTGAACGCCGAAGGCTTGTTCGACCCCGCGCGCAAGCGTCCGCTGGCGCTCTTTGCGCGCACGGTCGGCATCGTCACCAGCCCGCAGGCCGCCGCCTTGCGCGACATCCTGACCACGCTGCGCAGGCGGGCACCGCATGTGCGCGTGATCCTCTACCCCGCCCCGGTGCAAGGCGCAGGGTCGGCCGAGAAAATCGCGCAGGCCATCGATACCGCATCGGCACGCGCCGAATGCGACGTCCTGCTCGTCTGCCGCGGCGGCGGCAGCATCGAAGACTTGTGGTCCTTCAACGAGGAAGTGGTGGCCCGGGCCATCGTTGCGTGCTCCATGCCGGTGATCTCCGGCGTCGGCCACGAGACCGATGTCACCATCGCCGACTTCGCTGCCGACCTGCGCGCACCGACGCCGACCGCGGCCGCGGAAATGGCGGCCGCGCCGCGCGCCGACTGGATGGCCACGCTGGGCGCGCACGCCGACGATCTGACCCGAGCATTCAAGCGCCGGCTCGGCGAAAACGCGCAGACCCTGGACTGGTACGCCCGGCGGCTGGTCAGCCCCGCGGCCTACATCGCGCATGAGCGGCTCAAGCTGAAGGGACTGGAGACCCGGCTTGCGCATGCAACGCGGACACCGCTCAGCCAGGCGCGCTACGCGCTGTCCCACCTGCAGACCCGGCTCGCCGCGCAGCTCCCGAAAACCGCACCTGCCCGTGCCCGCCTGAAAGACGATGCGCGACGCGTCGCCGCGCGCATGGAAGCAACGCTGGCGCACCGCAGGCAGGCGCTGGCCTCGCTGGAGGCCCAGCTCGAACTGCTGAACCCGCAGCGCACGCTGGAGCGCGGCTATGCAATGGTGCTCGACGGTAAAGGCCGCATCGTGCGCGCGCCGAAGGACCTGCATCCACGGGAAACCGTCACCGTCAGGCTGGCGGAAGGTTCGGCCGAAGTCGGCATCGCCAGCGTACAGCCCACGCTGGAATAGCTTTGCGGACAGACTCCTGCGCGAATTTGCGCTGCATCGCGAAAGCAATCATGCAACCTGTCGGCATCCGTCTTACAATTAACGTCTTTCAAAAACAACATCGACCGTAACGAAGAAAGGAAAACGCCATGGAACACACCCTGCCGCCCCTACCCTACCCGATGGACGCACTGCAGCCGCACATGTCCAAGGAAACGCTGGAATACCACTACGGCAAGCATCACCAGACCTACGTCACCAACCTGAACAACCTGATCAAGGGCACCGAGTTTGAAAACGCGCCTTTGGAAGACATCATCAAGAAGTCCTCCGGCGGCCTGTTCAACAACTCCGCCCAGGTGTGGAACCACACCTTCTTCTGGAACTGCATGAAGCCCAACGGCGGCGGCGCACCGACCGGCGCAGTGGCCGACGCGATCAACGCCAAGTGGGGCTCCTTCGACAAGTTCAAGGAAGAATTCAACAAGTCCGCCGCCACCAACTTCGGTTCGGGCTGGACCTGGCTGGTGAAGAAGGCCGACGGCTCCGTCGACATCGTCAACACCTCCAACGCCGGCACGCCGCTGACCTCCGCCGACAAGCCGCTGATGACCTGCGACGTGTGGGAACACGCCTACTACATCGACTATCGCAATGCCCGTCCGAAGTTCCTGGAAGCCTTCTGGAATCTCGTGAACTGGGATTTCGTCGCGAAGAACTTCGCGTAAGCAATCGTCCCGCCATTGCTCCTGCGATGGCGGGCTTCCCCCTGAGTTGACGAAAACCCCCAGGGGTATATACTCGGTTGAAACAGCCACCACCCGCATAGCCGCGCCTTGAACAAGTCCTGCATTCCTGCAATCCGTAATTGTGCATCCCTGCACGAGGAAGGCATGGCTGTATCCGCATTCCCTATTTCTGCCCGTCTTCAGTGCCGCCTTTCGTACGGACCCGCTGTCCGTCACGTGTCCACTCGAGACCTCGCCCGGCTCTCCTAGGCTCGGCAGGCGCCTAGGAAAACCTCTCCGGTTTTTCCCGTCCTGCCGAGCACCCGCCTCCTGAATCCCGATCCGCCCTGGCGCACTGGCCTTGCCTGACGCCGGATGTCTTTTTCCGGTGATTGCCGCTGGCAATCGCCGCGGGGGAGCTTTTGCCATGAAAACCGAGCGTTACCTGTCTCAAACGGATGCCGCCATCCTCGGCCGCCTCGCCGAGCATCTGCTGCGTAAGGGCGGCGTCAATATCCCGTTCGCGGAGCAACTGATCGCGATCATTGAAACCTCGATCCTCCTGCCCGCGAATGCACCGCGCGAGGATTGCGTTGCCCTGTACTCGACGGTCGTCTGCCGCGATCTTGAATCGGACCGGCAAATGTCGTTATGCATCGTCTGCCCGCACGACGTCCACGACGGCCTTGCGCAGGTGTCCATACTCGCGCCGCTGGCGCTGGCCCTCGTCGGCCGCATGGTCGGCAGCCTTGTCGAAGTCAAGCTGCCGTTCCTTCAAACCATGTTCATTGAAATCGTCGGCACCGAGTCGCCGGTGCATCAAGGAACCTGACAAGGCCAGGAGGAAAAATGGATCGCATCAAAACGATTTTGGTGGCTACCGACCACACGGCACATTCGCGCCGCGCGGAGTTGCGCGCCGCCATGCTCGGCGTAGAGCTGAAGGTGGAAACAGTAGAGGTGATGAGCACCCAGCCGGAGGCTGCCCCGGCACTGCACCAGGCGACCGGCACCGACGGGCAGGCAAGGATGCGCCGCACCTATGGTGCGCCGACGGACATCGCCGGGCGTGCCGAAAAGATCCGCGCCGATCTGACCGTCGTCGCCGCCAGGCGGGAAAACTTCTTTGCGGGCCTCGTCGCGCGATTCCGGAACGACGAGCTGATCCGGCGCAGCGAACGCCCCGTTCTGCTGGTGAACCGTGAAGCGGTGATGCCATACAAGAAGGTTGTCGTCGGTGTCGACTTTTCGGCGGAGTCGCGACAGGCAGCCCGGGTGGCGCTTGCCCTCGCGCCCACGGCGCATTTCACGTTTCTCCATGCCTTCCGGGTCGCGAACGAAGAAATGATGCTGGCGCACGAAGTGCCGGCCAGCACCATCCATGAATACCGCATCCACGCGCGCAACGCGGCGCGGCTCAGACTCAACAGCTTTATCGATGCACTCGGCCCGCGGCGGCAGCTCATCTCGCGCTCGGTCGAGCACGGCCTGGCGGGACCGACCATCGACACGCGGGCAAGAGAGATCGATGCCGACCTCATTGCACTGGGCAAGCACGGCAAGTCCCGCTTCGTCGAGCTGTTTCTCGGGAGCGTCACGCAACGCCTCAGCGAGATCGACCACTGCGATCTGCTGGTGACCACCACGCCGTACGAGGATGACCTTGACCTGCCTCCCGCTGCGTAACGCCTTACCTGCCACCGCAGCACCACTACTTCACCCTTTGAAAGGTACAACATGAAACCAGAGATCATCGTCACCACCACTGACATCGAACGACTGGAAGCGCTGATCGATTCGATGCCTCCCATGGCCGCCGGCGTCGAATTGCTTGAGGAACTGCAACGGGCGGAAGTGGTGGAACCCGACGAGGTTCCTCCCACCGTCGTCACCATGGACTCGACGGTGCGGTTCCGCATCGGCCCCGGGAATCAGGAATTCTGCCGCCGCCTGGTCTATCCGCGCGAGGTCACCGATTCCTCGACGATTTCCGTGCTCTCCCCGGTGGGCAGCGCCCTGCTTGGTTTGTCCGTGGGCAGCAGCATCGAATGGCCTGGTCCCACAGGCGAACGCCTCGTCGTGCAGATCGTGGACGTCATTCACCAACCCGAACGCACGACATCCACCGAGGACTGAACGGCCGGCAAGATTTGATGCAGGAAGGATCCACTGCCATGGAATGCTTCAGCGTCCGCGGGACGCACTTTGACATCGGCGAGGCACTCGGACGCATCGCCAGGCCACTCGCCGGCCATATTGCAGCTACGGTAGAGCGCGATGCGTCCCGCACGCGTGCGGCAGACATGCCAGCGCTCCTGGAGCGCGTTCAGGAACAGTTTCCGCAGCAGTGGGATGAACTGCGGGGCATGAGTGCCGCCATGCGGCTGGACATCGAAGACGTGTTCCTCTGGAACTGGCTGCAGGAGCAAGCCTGCGACGCGGCCAATGCATCCGTCGTCGTCAACCGGCTCGGCTACCGTCTCATCCTGAACAAGCGCGTCGTGGGGCCTTCGCTTGCCCCGCGTTGCAGGATCGTGGAAGCGCATCCCGAGGGCACGCCCGGTTTTCTCGGGCTGCACGTCCCGGGCTGCCTGCCCGGCACGGCATTCGGTGCGAGCCATGCCGGGGTGGCGCATGTTGCCGATCCCATTCCACAGGAAACACCGGGCAACGGACTGCCCGGATTTGTCATCAGCCGCGCCGTGCTCGATGCCGGCTCGCTTGCCGAGGCGCTCGATATCGTGATGGCCTGCGAGCGCATCGGCTCGGGCCATCACATCCTCGCTTCCACGCAGGAGTTTGTCACGGTCGCCGTAACCGCCTCGCCGGAGGAACGAAAGCTTGCGCCCATCCCCAACACTTACTGGACCGCGAAAGCTTCCCGCCGCACCGATGCGGCACTCGGCGAGTTGATGAGTCACCTTCCGCGCCATCCCGCGGAGGAGGACATGCTGTCCCTGCTTGAACCAGGCGCGGACGCTTCAGTCATCTCTCCGGCGGAAGGGAATATCGGCACCGCGCTGATCAAGCTCACCGCGGGACGGATCGACCTCCGGCTGTTCCGCGCCGAGGGCGTGCACCGGTACACTGTGAAGGTTCGGCACTGAGGTCGAGTAGCGCAATGGCAACAAGGATTTTTGCTGCCCGAGCCGGGAATGCAAGCCTGCTGTCAGCATCCGGTCGTAGGGTGAGGTACCTGTTGAAAAACTTTCACTCCAGCGCAATCCCGTTGCCGTATCCTTGCGCGAGCCGAATTCTTAACTTTGCACGCCAACCACATGAAGACGCCCCAGCAACGTCATCCCATCCGCAAGATCCTGGTCGCCAACCGTTCCGAAATTGCCATCCGCGTGATGCGCGCCGCCGCGGAACTCGGCATTCGCACCGTGGCGATTTACGCCAACGAAGACAAGTTCGCCCTGCACCGCTTCAAGGCGGACGAGAGCTATCTCGTCGGCGAAGGCAGGAAGCCGATCGCGGCCTACCTCGACATCGACGACATCATCCGCATCGCCAAGGAAGCGCATGTGGATGCGATCCATCCGGGTTACGGTTTCCTGTCCGAGAACCCCGACTTTGCCGAAGCCTGCGCGAAGAACGGCATCACCTTCATCGGCCCGCAGCCGGAGGTGATGCGCACGCTCGGCAACAAGGTGGCGGCGCGCAATGCGGCCATCGCCGCCGGTGTCCCCGTCGTGCCCGCGACGAAGGCGCTGCCACACGACATCGCGCTGGCGAAGGAGATGGCAGCCGAAATCGGCTACCCGCTGATGCTCAAGGCAAGCTGGGGCGGCGGCGGCCGCGGCATGCGCGTGATCGAGTCGGAAGCGGAACTGCCGGGCCAGCTGGAAGTCGCCCGGCGCGAGGCGCTGGCCGCGTTCGGCAACGACGAGATGTATCTCGAGAAGCTGGTGCGCCGCGCGCGCCACGTCGAGGTGCAGCTGATGGGCGACATGCACGGCAATCTCGTGCACCTGTTCGAGCGCGACTGTTCGGTTCAGCGGCGCAACCAGAAGGTCGTGGAGCGCGCGCCCGCCCCCTACCTCGACGACGCGACCCGCGCCGAACTATGCGAGGCGGCATTGCGACTCGGCCGCGCGGTCAGCTACACCCACGCCGGCACCGTCGAATTCCTGATGGATGCCGACACCAACAAGTTCTACTTCATCGAGGTCAATCCGCGCATCCAGGTGGAACACACCGTGACCGAACAGGTGACCGGCATCGATATCGTGAAGGCGCAGATCCGCGTCTCGGAAGGCATGCGCATCGGCGAAAAGGATGCGCACGGCGCCGGCATTCCCGCGCAGGAAGACATCCATCTGAACGGCCACGCGCTGCAATGCCGCGTGACCACGGAAGATCCGGAAAACAATTTCACGCCCGACTACGGCCGTCTCGTTGCCTATCGCAGTGCGGCCGGCTTCGGCGTGCGCCTCGATGGCGGCACCGCCTACTCGGGCGCGGTTATCACGCCTTACTACGACTCGCTGCTGGTCAAGGTCACGGCCTGGGCGCCGACTTCGGACGAAGCGATCGCGCGCATGGACCGCGCGCTGCGCGAGTTCCGTATCCGCGGTGTGTCCACCAACCTGCCCTTCCTTGAAAACGTCATCAACCACGACTTGTTCAAGTCGGGCGCATGCACCACGCGCTTCATCGATACCACGCCGGAGCTGTTCCAGTTCGCCAAGCGGCGCGACCGCGCGACGCGCCTGCTGCGCTTCATCGGCGATGTGGCGGTCAACGGCAATCCGGAGATGAAGGGGCGCAAGTTAATCGACGGCGACATCGCCGCACCGCTGCTGCCGGCCATGCACCGCTCCGCGCCCATCCTTCCCGGATCGCGCGACAAGCTCAAGGAACTCGGCGCGGAAAAGTTTGCGCAGTGGATGAAGGAACAGCCGCAGGTGCTGCTCACCGACACCACCATGCGCGACGCGCACCAGTCACTGTTCGCCACGCGCATGCGCACCGCCGACATGCGCGCCATTGCGCCCTACTATGCGCGCATGCTGCCTAACCTGTTCTCGATGGAATGCTGGGGCGGCGCCACCTTCGACGTGGCGATGCGCTTCCTGAAGGAAGATCCGTGGGAGCGCCTGTCGCAATTGCGTGGGGAAGTGCCCAATATCCTGTTCCAGATGCTGCTGCGCGCATCCAACGCCGTCGGCTATACCAACTATGCGGACAACGTGGTGAAGCACTTCGTCGCGCAGGCAGCCAGTGGCGGCGTCGACCTGTTCCGCGTGTTCGATTCGCTGAACTGGGTGGAGAACATGCGGGTGGCCATCGACGCGGTGCGTGAATCGGGCGCGCTGTGCGAAGGCGCGATCTGCTACACCGGCGATCCCTTCGATCCGTCGCGCTCGAAGTACAGCCTCAAGTACTACGTCGACATGGCGAAGGAACTGGAGAAGGCCGGCGTGAACATCCTCGGCATCAAGGACATGGCCGGCGTGTGCAAGCCGCACGCGGCGCGCGCGCTGGTCAAGGCACTGAAGGAAGAGGTCGGCCTGCCGATCCACTTCCATACGCACGATACGAGCGGCATCGCCGCCGCCTCCGTGCTGGCCGCGGTCGAAGCAGGATGCGACGCAGTGGACGGCGCGATGGATGCGATGAGCGGCCTCACCTCGCAGCCCAACCTCGGTTCCATCGCCGCTGCGCTGCAAGGCACGGCACGCGATCCGGGCATGGACAAGCAAGCGATGTTCGCGATCTCGCAGTACTGGGAAGGCGTGCGCCGCCAGTACGAACCCTTTGAGGCCGACATGCGTTCCGGCACCTCGGACGTGTACCGCCACGAAATGCCCGGCGGCCAGTACACCAACCTGCGCGAGCAGGCGCGCGCGATGGGCATCGATCACCGCTGGACGGAAGTGGCGCAGGCCTACGCGGACGTCAACCAGTTGTTCGGCGACATCGTGAAGGTGACGCCGACCTCCAAGGTGGTCGGCGACATGGCGTTGTTCATGGTGGCCAACGACCTGACGCCGGAGGACGTGAAGAATCCGGACAAGGAAATCGCCTTCCCCGAATCGGTGATCTCGCTGTTCAAGGGCGAACTCGGGTTCCCGCCGGACGGCTTCCCGAAGGAGCTTGAGAAAAAGGTCCTCAAGGGCGAAAAGCCGATGGTCGGCCGCCCGGGCGCCAACCTGCCGCCGGTCGATCTCGCCAAGGCAAAGGAAGACGCGGAGAAGGCGGTCGGACGTTCGATCTCCGAGCAGGAACTGGCTTCCTACCTGATGTATCCGAAGGTGTTCCGCGACTATGCGGAGCATCGCCGCACTTACGGCGACGTGAGCGTGCTGCCGACGCCGGTGTTCTTCTACGGCCTGAAGGAAGGCAAGGAGATCTCGGTGGACATCGACCAGGGCAAGACCCTCGTGGTCCGCCTGCAGGGCCGCACCGAGCTGGAAGAGGAAGGCCAGAGCAAGCTGTTCTTCGAGCTCAACGGCCAGGCGCGCATGGTGCGCATCGACAAGGCCGGCGCGGTCAAGCTGGTCACGCATCCGCGGGCGCAGGACGGCAACGCAAACCATGTCGGCGCACCGATGCCGGGCATGATCGTCACGCTGGCGGTGAAGCCCGGGCAGAAGGTGGCCAAGGGCGATCCCCTGGTGTCCATCGAAGCGATGAAGATGGAAACCATGATCCGCGCCGAACGGGATGCGGTGGTGAAACAGACGCACGTCAAACCGGGTGCGGTAGTCGCGGCGAAGGACTTGCTGGTCGAACTTGCCGACTGATTCCGTAGCAACGCCGTCATTCCTGCGAAAGCAGGAATCCAGCGTCGTTATTCGACGCACGCACGACGCTGGATCCCGACTTTCGTCGGGATGACGGCGCTTTTTCCAATCTGGCAAGATTCGTCATGCAATACTGAATCAATGTGACTGGCGCTGGTGCTTTAATTAGAATACAAGCTTTTTCCGAGCATCCTCGCCAGACATGACACGACCGAACCTCTCCTCCTCCTTCAAACAACTCCTGCAACTGACCGTCGCCGCGGCCGCGATTGCCCTCGCCGGCGTCGCGCACGCGCAGCAAGTCTTGCGCGTATCGGCGATTCCCGACGAGGCGCCGACGGAACTGCAGCGCAAGTTCAAGCCGCTGGGCAGCTATCTCGAGCAGAAGCTGGGCATGAAGGTGGAGTTCGTGCCGGTCACCGATTACGCCGCCTCCGTGGAAGGCCTGGTGAACAACAAGCTCGACATGGTGTGGTTCGGCGGCTTTACCTTCGTGCAGGCGAAGATCCGCAGCAATAACAAGGTGCTGCCCATCGTGCAGCGCGAAGAAGACGAGAAGTTCCGTTCGGTCTTCATCACGACCGACAAGTCGATCAACCGGCTGGAAGACCTGAAGGGCAAGACCTTCGCCTTCGGCTCCGAATCCTCCACCTCGGGCCACCTGATGCCGCGCTCCTTCCTGCTCGCCGCCAAGGTCAGTCCGGATGCCGACATGAAGCGCGTCGCTTTCTCGGGCGCGCATGATGCCACGGTTGCCGCGGTGGCAGGCGGCAAGGTCGATGCCGGCGCGCTGAACATTTCGGTATGGGAAAAGCTTATCGCGCAAGGCAAGGTAGACCCGAAGACGGTGCGCGTCTTCTACACGACGCCCGGCTACTTCGACTACAACTGGACCGTGCGCTCGGACATGGACCCGGCTCTGCGCAAGAAGCTGACCGACGCCTTCCTCGCATTGAACGCAACAGACGCACAGGGCAAGGAAATCCTTGAACTGCAGCGCGCAACGCGCTTCATCCCGACCCGCACCGAGAACTACGAACAGATCGAGAAAGCGGCACGCAACGCGGGCCTGCTGAAGTAACAATGACGTTTGAACTGCGCGGCGTCTCGGTACGCCATACCGCTGCCGCTGCCGGCCCTGCGGCGCTGCAGGACCTGACGCTGTCGATCGCGCAGGGCGAGCAGCTTGCGCTGATCGGACCTTCCGGCGCCGGCAAGACGACCCTGCTGCACACGCTTGCCTGCGCCCATCGTCCCGACGCCGGGCAGTTCACGCTCTTCGGCGATGCTCCCTGGGCTGCCGGCGATGTCCGGCGACGCGCCTTGCGCGCTCGCCTGTTCCTGGCGCCGCAGACGCCGCCGCTGCCGCCGCGGCAACGCGTGGTGACGGCCGTCCTCGCCGGCCGTCTGCCGCACTGGAGCCTGTGGCAGGCGCTTGCCTCCCTGGTCAAGCCTGCCGATCCGGAGTCCGCCTATGCGGCGCTGGCGCGCTTCAATCTGCAGGACAAGCTCTACGCGCGAGTGGACCGCCTCTCCGGCGGCGAGAGGCAGCGCTGCAGCATGGCGCGCCTGCTGGTGTCGCGCGCGGAAGCCTTCCTGGTCGACGAGCCGCTGTCTGCGCTCGATCCCGCACTCGCCGTCCAGGCACTCGGTGTCTTGCAGGAGGAAGCGTCCGCGCGCAAGGCCACGCTGGTGTGCAGTCTGCACCAGGTCGACCTGGCGCGCGCCCATTTCCCGCGCATCGTTGGCGTACGTGCAGGCCGCATCGTGTTCGATGCGGCACGCGAGGCCGTCACCGACGAGATGATCGCCACGCTTTACCGTCATTCCGATCGCGGTGCGCCTGCAGAGTCCGTGCCAGAGGCACCGGCAACGCCCTCGTTGATCACGCGCTGCTTCTGATTCGCACATGGCCTTTTTTTCCACGCATGAAACACATCCGGACCCGGCATGGCGCGGGCGGCTCGCTGCCGCCGCCATCGCCCTTGCCCTGCTGTGGCCGATGCTGCTGTGGAGCGAGTTCAATCCGTGGCTGCTGCTGGATGCGCAAAGCCTGAATGCGACAGGACGCTTCCTCGCCGATTTCTTCCCGCCCGCGCATTCAGTGGAGTTCCTGCAGCTCGTGGCGCAGGCGACATGGGAGACCATCGCCATCGCGACCGCCGGCATGACGCTCGCCCTGCTCGGCGCGGTCCCGATGACGCTGGTCGTGACGGAGCGGCTGTCGCTCTCGCGAATCGGTACCGGGCGTATCAGCCTGCCCGGACGCGCACTGCGGCAGGCAGTGCGCTGGATACTGGTCGTGCTGCGCAGCGTGCCGGAACTGGTCTGGGCACTGCTGCTGGTCCGCATCGTCGGGCTCGGGCCGACCGCGGGCGTGCTCGCGATTGCGCTCACCTACTGCGGCATGCTCGGCAAGGTGTATGCAGAGATCCTCGAATCGGCCGACGCGCATGCGAGCGACAGCCTGCTGCGCAACGGCAGCGGCCGCCTCGGCGCGCTGCTCTACGGAGCGCTACCCGAATCGGCTTCGGAGCTTGTCTCCTACACGGTCTATCGTTGGGAATGCGCGATTCGCGGATCGGTCGTCATGGGCTTCGTCGGCGCCGGCGGCCTCGGGCAACGGATGGATGAGTCGATGAAGATGCTGTCCGGCGGAGAAGTGTCGACCATGCTGCTGGTCTTCGTGCTGCTGGTCGCATGTGCGGATGGCGTGAGCAAGGTGTGCCGGAGGATACTCGCATGAGCCGTCCAGTGTTGCCGGCGCCGCCGCGCGTGCGGCCCGCCGCCATCGCGCTGCTGATCGGAATAGGCGCGCTCGTCATCGCCAGCTTTGCGACGCTGCCGCTGCAGTGGAAGGCTTTCTTCACTCTCGACGCCGCTCGCACTACAGGCGAATTCCTGCTCGGCTTTGCACCGCCGGAACTCGCTCCGGCCTTCCTGGAAAAGACGGCGTGGGCAACGGCGGAAACCCTGGCGATGTCCGCGCTCGGCACCGGCATCGCGGCTCTCCTCGGCCTGGCCCTGGCCCTTCCCGCCAGCGGCCGTTTCGGCATCGCCGCGCGTGCAGGCACCCGCCTGGTGCTGAACGTATCGCGCTCGATTCCGGAACTGGTTTGGGCCGCCATCCTGCTGATCGCGGCCGGCCTCGGCCCATTCGCCGGGACGCTCGCGCTCGCCGCGCATACTGCCGGCGTACTCGGCCGCCTGTTCGCCGATGCACTCGAAAACAGTTCACCGCTGCCCGAATCCGCGCTGCGCATCAACGGCGCGCGCCCTGCCGCGGCATTCCTCTATGCGACCCTGCCGCAGGCCGTGCCGCAGATGGTGTCCTATACGCTGTACCGCTGGGAAAACAATATCCGCGCCGCGGCCGTCCTTGGAGTGGTCGGTGCGGGGGGATTGGGGCAGATGCTGAAGTACCACCTGTCGCTGTTCCAGATGCAGCAGGCGGCGACGGTCATCATCGGGATGCTGCTGCTGGTGGCGGTAGTCGATGCCGTCAGCTTCTGGCTGCGGCGGAGGATGACGCGCTGAGCGCAAAAATGAAAAAAGGCAACGCGCGTTTCCGCTGCGTCGCCCCTCGATGATGCATTTGCCGGCGCATGCGCCTGGCAGGATCAGCCGTTGACGGCGTCCTTGAATGCCTTGCCTGCGGAGAACTTGACCGTCTTGGCTGCGGCGATCTTGATCTCTTCGCCGGTGCGCGGGTTGCGGCCGGTGCGCTCGGCGCGCTTGCCGCATGCGAAACTGCCGAAACCGACGAGCTGCACGGTCTTGCCTTCTGCAACGGACTTGACGATGTTGTTGATCACGGAGTCGAGTGCACGTTGTGCGGCGACCTTCGACAGATCGCAGTCTGCTGCAATTGCATCAACCAGTTCAGTCTTGTTCATTAATGTTCCTCCTGAGAAAAGGCACAGATTCTAGCATCAGGGCTTGACGCAGTCTGTAGGTATTTTTCCACAACCGCAAGGGCGGCGGGACGCTCCCATTGTCGTTCAAATGCCCGCCAGACGGGAACTATAGGATAAAACAAACCGGTATTTTGTATCAGTAACGATACGCCCGGTCATTTTCCACCCTGACCCGCGCCCCCACCTGGAGGTCCGCCGCGCTTTCCTGCACGATCGTCCGGTAGCTGCCGTTATCCATGCGCAGGCCGAGCTGGTAGGCATTGCGCCCCTGTGCATTGCGCTCCATCTGGTGGCCGACCATGGCGCCGCCGATTACACCGGCAACCGTGGCCGCCTTCTTCCCGCGCCCGCCGCCGACCTGGTTGCCCAGGAGGCCGCCGACGACGCCGCCGACCACCGCTCCGGTGCCGATGCCCTCATTTCCGCCCCCCTGGACCAGCTGGATCGACTCGACGATGCCGTAGCTGCTGCCATAGGCGCCGTAGACCGGGGAGGATGCCGGGTAAGTCTGCACCGGGGCGGGATAGGATGGGCCGACGACCGGATAGCCGGGACCGGTGCTCGCGCATCCGGTGATGAAGATGGTCGCGGCAATAGTGGCGGAGAGGAGAATTCGGGAAGAAGTTTTCATGGCAGACCTCATTGTGTGTGCGGTCATTAAACGCCAAAAGGGGAAGCCGCAGCCAGTGTCGGCAGGTAACGAGTGCAACAAGATGTTTCGCTGGCGACGGCAGCGCGAGTTGGCTTTTGTCATGGAAGCGCGGGCGCACCAAAAAGATAATCGAAACAGGAACACAGCGCGCCCGACTTCCCCCATGGAACATTCCCACGACAAGCCGCACACATTCATGCAGCGCCTGCGAAGGCTGCTGGTCGGCGCGGTGGAGGAATGGATCAACGACCGTGCTTCCAGCAAGGGTGCGGCGCTGGCCTTCTACACGCTGTTCTCGCTTGCCCCGGTGCTCGTCATGGTGCTGGCGATCGCCGGCGCGATTTTCGGCGAGGCCGCGGCACGCGGTGCGATCTTCGACGAACTGAACGCGCTGGTCGGGCCGGCAGGCGCCGAGGCCATCCAGTTGCTGCTGGCAAATGCGCGCAATACGGAAGCGGGGGTCCTGGCAACGTTGACGGCGATCGGCCTGCTCATCGTCGGCGCCACCACCGTGTTCGGGGAACTGAAAGACAGCCTCGACGAAATCTGGGAAGTACCGCAAGCCCATCAGCCTGGCATCATCCTCTTCATCCGCAGCCGCCTGCTTTCATTCAGCCTGATCCTGGTGCTGGCCTTTCTGCTGCTGATCTCCCTGTCCATCAATGCGGCGCTCGCCGTGCTGGAGAAATACATCGGCGCATTCTGGGGCGACGCCACCTATATCCTCCTCCCCCTGTCGTCCGCGATCTCCTTCGGCGTGATCGCGACCTTGTTCGCCGCCATCTACAAACTCTTGCCGCAAGTACGGCTGCCGTGGCGCGATGTCTGGGTCGGCGCCATCGTCACCGCCGCCCTGTTCCAGATTGGACGAAAGCTCATCGGCGCCTACCTGGGCAACAGCGAGTTCGTCACCAGCTTCGGCGCGGCCAGCTCCATCATCGCGCTCATGATGTGGGTCTACTATTCCGCGCAGATATTCTTTCTCGGTGCGGAACTGACGCGCCAGTATGCGCTGTGGTTCGGCAGCATGAGCACGCGGGAAGCGAAGACCCAAGGATCGTAGGGTGGGTAGAGCGAAGCGAAATCCGCCGAAATAACGTTCGGAGGAGCGCAGGTGGGTTTCGCTGCGCTCTACCCACCCTACCGACCTTTAATCAACTGGAACGTGGGCCGGTGCCGTTGGCGAGCTGGCTGTGATAATGCACGATGCGTTCGATCGCATATTCGGCGCCTGCCTTGCGCACCGCGTTACGGTCGCCGTCGAAGCGCCGGGTTTCCGAAAACACGAGCGTCGTGCCTTCATGCTCGAAGCCCCAGGCGAAGCAGATGGTGCCGGGCGGAATGCCGTCCGCCGGCGTCGGCCCGGCAATGCCGGTGTTGGCGACGGCCGCGGTTGCGTGGCTGTTGCGCAGCGCGCCGTGCACCATCTCGCGCGCCACGGCCTCGCTCGTGAGGTTGTACTTCTCGATGGTGGCGGGGTTCACGCCGAGGAGCCGGCACTTCGCCTCCGGTGCGTAGGTCACGAAACTGCATTCGAGCCAGCTGCCGCAGCCCGGCACATCGCCGAGCGTGGCGACGACCAGCCCGGCGGTGCAGGACTCGGCGGTGACAAGCCGCAGCTTGTGGCGGTCGAAATAGTCGGCAATGCGTTCGAGGTTTTCCATTCGTCTCCCTCATGATGGGGTCATACGAAGGATAGACAAGCGTTCGCGGTTTTCGTTTCGCGCCGGCGGAGTTACTTGGTCTCGAAAGTCGTCACGCCGTCCCAATCCGCGCCAGGGGGATTGGCGCGCAGGTGCTCGATGCGCTTCAGGTAGAGCTGGTACAGCACTTCGTCCGGATGCACCGCGAGGAGTCCGTTGAGCAGGGCCTCGGCCTTGTCCCAATCCTGCGCACGGACCAGGGCCAGCGCCGCATGCCACTGTTCGACCTCTGCCCTGCGGGCCGCATCCAGTTCTGCATCCAGCGCCAGCGGCTCGAAAATCGGCACGGGTTCGTTCTTGCCCTTGACCCGCACGCGGTCGAGTTCGCGATAGGCAAACTGCGGCGCCGCGCGCCTGGTCGCGTCGCCCACGGCGACGCCGACGCCATAGACCTTGGTGATCCCTTCCAGGCGCGAGGACAGGTTCACCGCGTCGCCCATCACCGTGTAGGCGCGGCGGATCTTGGAACCCATGTCGCCCACGCGCATCTCGCCGGTGTTGAGGCCGATGCCGATCTTCAGCGGCGGCCAGTTGCGTGCCATGAAATCGGTGTTCAGCGCCTTGGCCGTTGCCTGCATCTTCAACGCGGTGGCCACGGCGCGCGACGCATGGTCGGGCAGGTCCACCGGCGCGCCCCAGAAGGCCATGACGGCGTCGCCGATGTACTTGTCCAGCGTGCCGCGGTTGCCGCGGATGTCTTCCGACATCGCAGTGAGGTAGATGTTGATGTATTCGCGCAGCGCATTCGGATCGAGGCCTTCCGAGATTGTGGTGAAGCCGCGCACGTCGCAGAAGAGCACCGTCAGTTCGCGGCTTTCGCCTTCCATGCTGTAGTTCTCGGGATTGGCCGCCATGACAGCCACGAGCTCCGGCGCCACGTACTCACCGAACAGGTTGACCATCGCCCTGCCCTTGCGGTACTCGAACAGGTAGCCCCAGGCAATGTTGAAGATGAACAGCGCCGCCACCAGCAGGAGCGATACCGCAATCGGCACTACCCAGTTCAGGTACTGGTACATCGCGAAGTTGGCGCCGACCACGCCCGCCATTGCCAGCACGGACGCCAGGATGGAGGGCAGCGGCGTCAGTACCGGCAGCAGGAGCCCGAGGGTGAGGCCGATGAGAACCACCTGCGCCAGCTGCAGGCCGATGCTGAAGTCCGGCTCCTGCTTGAATTCGCCGTCCATGATGGAGGCGATGATGTTGGCATGCATTTCGACGCCGGGGTAATCGGTGTTCACCGGCGAGGGACGCAAGTCCTTCAAGCCGGCCGAGGTGGTGCCGACCAGCACGATGGTATCCGCGAGGTGCTCCATCGGTACCTTTTCCTGCAGCACGTCGACCGCCGACACGTAGCGGAACTGTCCGCCGCGCGGGCCGCCGGGCCCGCGGTAGTTGATCAGCGCCGTCATGTGGCGCTCGAGCGGAATGGTGGTCGCCTTGGGCTTGCTGTTGAGGCGCAACGCCTTGAGCGCGCCGTAGGTGCGATGGTTTTCACCGCTCAGCTGCGTTTCATCTTCGGTGTAGAAGATTGGCTTGATCTTGCTCGCACCCAGGCCCACGCGTGCCGTCGCCAGCGCGAGGGATTCGTAATAGTTGTCACCCACGCGCGCCAGCAGGCTCAGGCGGCGGATCGTGCCGTCCGGGTCCTGGGTCGGGTTCATGAAGCCGCCGGCCCGCGCGGCGGACTGCAGGTCTTCCAGGTTGCCGGCATAGGATTTGTATGCGGTGGAGTCGATTTCCATGCCGCCCAGTTCGGAGATGGAAAAGGCCGGCGCCGGCAGCATTCCCTTCGTCACCGCGTCCGGTTCGTTCGACAGGAAATAGCCAAGGATGGTGGCGCGCCCGTCGAGTGCGGCCGCGAATTTGTGGTCGTAGTCGAAGCGCGGCTTGAGCGCGCGTATCCGCTCCGGGAATCCGGCGATGTCCCTGAACTCCTTGCGCGCCAGCGATTCGAGCGTGCCGTAGCCGGAACTGGTGTCGGCTTCGGAAAAGATCACGTCGAAGCTCACCGACTTGGCGAAATACTTCTGGTCGAGCTTGTCGACGAGCCTGGCCACCACATCGCGGCTCCACGGCCAGCGTCCGATCTCGGCGATGCTTTTCTCATCGATATCGACGATCACGATGCGCGGGTCGAGGCCGCCGTTCTGCACGCGCATGCGCATGTCGTAGGCCAGCACGTCGAGGCGCTCGATGAAAGGCAGCGGCGGGAAATACGCGATCTGCAGCGCAGCGAGCAGTGTCAGGCACAGGGCCACCGCCCAGCGCGAACCGAACTTCGATAGGAAACGCAAGATGACTCTCCCTGGTGCGCCGGTCAGGGCGTATAGCCCGGGATCCGGCTTTCATCGACATCGTCGATCTGCGCCGGGTCCATGAAGCGCTGCGCGTACTGCAGATAGACTTTCTTGCGCACGAAGATGTCGAAGAGATCCGGGTCGATGTGGTTGCGCAGCCTGAAGCCGCCGAGGATTTCCAGCGATTCGCTGAGGGTCTTGCCCTTCTTGTACGGCCTGTCCTTCGCCGTCAGCGCCTCGAAGATGTCGGCGATCGCCATCATGCGCGCCTGCACCGACATCTGATCGCCGCGCAAGCCGCGCGGGTATCCGTTGCCATCCATCCGCTCATGGTGGCCGCCGGCGTATTCGGGCACCTGCTGCAAGTGCTTCGGCCATGGCAGCGACTCCAGCATGCGGATCGTGACGGAGATATGGTTGTTGATGATTTCCCGTTCCTGCGCATTGAGGGTGCCGGCGCGAATGGTGAGGTTGGTGACCTCATCCTCGCTCAGCAGGTCGCGCTCATAGCCGTCCGGCCCGATCCAGCGGGTGCGCGCAATGTCGGTCACGCGCTTCTGCGCCTCCGGGGACATCGCTTCGGATCCGATATTGGCAAAGCGCAGGAACTCGCGGTCGTCGTCGAGCCGCGCGAGCTCTTCGCTCAGGCCACGGTTGATTTCCTCGTGCCGCTTCGGGTCGTTGCCGGCCGCGAGCTTCTCCTTGAGCGAGCGGATTTCCGCATCGCGCTTGAGCACTTCGAATCGCGTATCGACGAGGTGGATGCGGTCGAACAGGCTTTCCAGCTTGGTCGCCTTCTCGACCACATGCACCGGCGTCGTGATCTTGCCGCAGTCGTGCAGCAGGCCAGCAATCCAGAGTTGCTTGCGGTCGGCCGGCGTCATCCGGAATTCCGTGAGCGGGCCCTTGTCGGTGTCGTGCGCGGCATCGGCCAGCATCATCGTCAGTTCGGGCACGTGCTCGCAATGGCGGCCGGTGTGCGGCGATTTTTCGTCGATGCCGATGTTGATCAACTTGACGAAGGATTCGAACAGGTTCTCCAGCAACTGGATCAGCTGCTGGTTGGTGAGCGCGATCGCAGCCTGCGAGGCCAGTGCCTCGATGAAGCGCTGGTCGGTATCGGAAAAGGCCCGCGTCTTGCCGGTCGCCGGGTCCTTGGCGTTGATGAGCTGCAGCACGCCGATGACTTCGCGCTCGTGGTCCATCATCGGCACAGTGAGGAAGGACTGCGAGTGGTAGTTGAACGTCTCGTCGAACTTCCGCATGCCCGAGAAGTTGAAGGCTTCGACCTGGTAGACGTCCTGGATGTTTACCGACGTGCCGGTGTTGGCGGCATAGGCGGCCACGGCGCTGAGGTTGCGCTCGCCGGACGCTGTAACCAGCGGGATATCGGGAATCTCGATCTTGTGGCCGCTGGTGCCGCCCTGGTACATGCCCAGTGTGTCGTTGATCGAGATGTTGAAGCACAGAGCCTGCTTGTCTTCGCGTGTGCGGTACAGCGTTCCGCCGTCCGCGTGCGTCATGGCCTTTGCCGCCTTCAGTATCCTTTCCAGGAGCAGCGGCATGTCGTGGTTGGTGCTGAGCTCGACGCTGAGTTCGGTCAGTTGCTCCAGCCGCTGTGCGATATCGGTGTAACTCGAGTCACTCATTATTGTCCGGTTGCCCCGGCATCCCGGCAGTGGTTGCAGTTGCAGTGCGGCAGGCGCATCGACGCAACCTCGCTGGCTGCCGCAGCATCAATCAAAAAGTTGAATCAGAAGACGAATTCGTCTCCGCATTTGAGCGCGCGGAAGGGACGGCCGCCGCCTTCCTCCGCCAGTTCGCGCATGATCTGGTCTTCCTGTCCCGGCTTCAGGTGATAAATCAGGAACTCGATGGAATGCGCGGTGCCGCGGATGTCTTCGATCAGGGAACGCGGGCAGAAATGCATGGACTTGGCGGCCAGCTCCATGTCCGCATTGGTGAACGAGCAATCGACGATGACCTTGGCAAGCTTTTTCTCGGATTCGAGGGCGGTCCAGAGTTCCGGCGTGGACGACATGTCGCCGGAGAACAGGAACCCTGACTTTGCGTTCGTCACCATGTAGGCGACCGAGCCGACCGTATGGTTGACGGAATGGGGGGCGAGGCGTCGGCCATCGATGTCGATAAACTCTCCCGGCTCCACGGTTTCCCAGCGCAGCGACGGGTTCTCGCTGCTCGGGATGGCGGCGAAGTCCGGCCACAGGACCCAGTTGAACAGGTGCTTCTTGAGCGAGGCGATGACCTTCTCCGTCGCGTGCACCGTGATCGGCCGGGATTTCTTGCCCTGCACGGAATCGACCAGCAAGGCGAGACCGGCCACATGGTCGAGATGGCAATGCGTGATGAACACGTGCTCGATGCGGATCAGCTGGTCGATGGCGAGACTGGTGAGCCCGGTGCCGGCATCCAGGAGAATATCGTCATCTACCAGCAGGCTGGTGGTGAGGCGCTCGCGCCCGCCGATCCCTCCTGCACATCCAAGTACCTGCAATCTCATTTTGCGACGCCCGGGAGTACCGGGCAGTGTGTTGTGTGCGGCGCCTTGAGGTACGCCGCAAAAAGCGAGCTCATCACGCTCCCCCCTTTGCTTTTTTGAATGATTGTAGACCGAATCCACGGAATTGCGGCTTTTTCGTGGTCCCAAGCCGGCAGAGGAAAATTAAGCGTGCCCCGGTGATACATTTTCGCAACGCAATCCTTTATGATGAAAGGATCGCCGCAATGGCGGATCGCGCCGAATCTCACGGGGCGATATTAATAAATATGAAACTTCCCCTGATGGACGACCACTCATGAGCGCGGTTCTTGGAACACAACGAGGCACTCCCGACGACGTCAATATCCGGCTGGCGTTCTTCAAGAAACTGCAGGCAGTCACCAACAAGATCCACGCGACCAGCAACCTCGACGAAATCATGATGGACCTGTCGCAGGACATCTGCGACCTGTTCAACGCCGACCGTCTCACGCTGTACGTGCTCAGCGACGACAAGACCTGCATCGTCTCCAAGATCAAGACCGGCCTGAATTCGTTCAAGGATTTCAAGCTGCCGATCTCGTCCCAGAGCCTGGCCGGGTATACCGCGCTGTCGCGCCGCGTGCTCAACCTGCGCGACGTCTACGACGACACCGAACTGAAGTCGCATTCGCCCGACCTGCACTTCCAGCGCGGCGTCGACCAGGCGACCGGCTATCGCACCAAGCAGATGCTGGTTGCCCCACTGATCGATGAAGGGAAGAACGAGCTGCTCGGCGCTATCCAGCTGATCAACAACCGCGACGGGGAACCCTTCAGCGCGATTGCGGAGGAAGGCATCAAGGAACTGTGCAAGACGCTGGCCATCGCCTACACCCAGCGTCTGAAACCGACGCCGCTGATCCGCTCGAAGTACAGCGTGCTGGTGGAAGAGTCGGTGCTGTCCGCCGCCGAACTGGAACTGGCGACGCGTTCGGCGCGGCGCAAGAACGAGGACATCGAGGAAATCCTGATCAAGGAATTCCAGGTCAAGACGGCGGCGATCGGGCAGGCGCTGTCCAAGCATTTCGGCGTGCCCTACGAAGCGCACAAGGCCGACCGCGTCAAGCCGGTGGACCTGCTCAAGAACCTCAAGCGCGAGTTCGTCGAGCAGAACATGTGGGTGCCGATCGAGGAAGGCAAGGAAGGCATGGTCATCCTCGCCATCGATCCCGAGCATGTACGCAACGCGCGCGTCATCAACAACGTCTTCCCGAAAGCGAAGCTGTCCTATCGCGTGACGACCAACCGCGATTTCCGCCAGACCATCGACCAGTTCTACGGCGCCGAGGGCGACCTCACCTCCGTCGGCGACCTGCTGTCGGGCATGGACGACGGCGACGACGAGGGATCGGACCTGTCCGAAGCCGACCTTTCCGCCGCGGCCGAGAACGAGCTGGTCAAGCTGGTCAACAAGATCATCATCGACGCCTATCGGCAGAATGCGTCAGACATCCACATCGAACCGCGCCCGGGCAAGGAAAAGACAATGATCCGATTCCGCAAGGACGGATCGCTCGAGCCCTACATCGAGATCCCGGCAAGCTACCGCAATGCGCTGTCGGCCCGCATCAAGATCATGTGCGATCTCGACATTTCCGAGCGCCGCAAGCCGCAGGACGGCAAGATCAAGTTCAAGAAATACGCTCCGCTCGACATCGAACTGCGCGTGGCGACCATTCCCTCCGCGGGCGGCGTCGAAGACATCGTCATGCGTATCCTTGCCGCCGGCGAACCGATCCCCCTCGACAAGCTGGGCGTGCTGCCGCACAACCTGGAGCGCCTGAAGACCGCCGTCAGCAAGCCCTACGGCCTGTTCTTCGTGTGCGGTCCGACAGGCTCGGGCAAGACCACGACGCTGCACTCGGTGCTCAACTTCCTGAACACCCCGGAAACCAAGATCTGGACCGCGGAAGACCCGGTGGAAATCACGCAGAAGGGCTTGCGCCAGGTGCAGGTCAACCGCAAGAGCGGCCTGGACTTCGCGACCGCGATGCGTGCCTTCCTGCGTGCAGACCCGGACGTGATCATGGTCGGCGAAATGCGCGACAAGGAAACCGTGTCGATGGGCATCGAGGCATCCCTCACCGGCCACCTGGTGTTCGCGACGCTGCACACGAACAGTGCCCCGGAATCGATCATCCGCCTGCTGGACATGGGCATGGACCCGTTCAACTTCGCGGACGCCCTGCTCGGCGTACTCGCCCAGCGTCTTGCCAAGCGCCTCTGCTCGCATTGCAAGGCGGCCTACGAACCTTCGGAAGAGGAACTGCGCCTGCTGCTGGCCGAATATTGCGAAGAGTTGCGCAACACGCAGGCCTTCAAGGAGGACGAGAACGCTGGTTACGAGGGCGTGCTCAACACCTGGAAGAAGAACTACGCTGGCAGCGACGGCAAGTTCAAGCTGTACCGCGCCGTGGGTTGCGACGAGTGCAACGGCGGCTACAAGGGCCGCGTCGGCCTGCACGAGCTGATGCTCGGTACCGATGGCCTGAAGAAGCTGATCCAGGAACACGCACGCGTGGCGCAGATGCTGGCCGCCGCCCTGGAGGACGGCATGCTGACGCTGAAGATGGACGGCATCGAGAAGGTGTTGTCGGGCATCACGGACATCAAGCAGGTCCGCGCCGTCTGCATCAAGTGATCAAGTCACCAGCGGCGCGTTCCTGCGCCGCTCGGGTCCGAGGTATTCCACCAGCTTTCCGCTCACGCCGCGCAGGCGCTGGCTGACCAGCTTGGCCAACTTGGAAAGGATGTGCAAGGCCAGCACCGGCCGGTCGTGCATCATGCGGTGATAGCTGTCCTTGGTCAGGAGCAGCAGCACGCTGGGCTGGGAGGCGATGCAGGTGGCCGAACGCGGCTCGCCGTCGACAATCGACATTTCCCCCACCGTCTTGCCGCGCTGAATCTGCACGATGCGGTGCGGCTTGCCTTCTTGGTCATACTTGAAGATCTCGACCTCCCCCTGCACCAGCAGGCACATATAGCTGCCGGGATCGCCTTCCTTGAAAATGATCGTGCCGGCACTCACCTCGTAACACTGCACGAAACCGGCGAGCGCCTCGATATCCTTCCAGTCGAGATCCATGAACAAGCGCGACTCCGCGATCATGTCGCAGATCTTTTCCCTGAACGCCGTGCCGGCGCCCATGAGCGTGAAGCTGTCTGGTATCGGTGCGGCCTGCATGTCTACCTCACCACGCAATCGACGGCATCGCTGCCGCCGGGCCCGCCTGATCCTGTCTGACTGCCCGAGCCGGTGGAGAAGGCCGGCGGCGGCGTGAACTGGATTCCCGGGTTGGACGGCAGTATCACCGGCGGCTGCGAGAAGCTCGGCGTGTAGCCGAACTGCCCCGCCGCGAAGTTTTGTGTGCCGCCCTGGTTGGTCAGGTGGATCATGCCGTCCAGCACCTGCACGTACAGGCCCGGCGCGCGGCTGCTGCTCGCACCTGGCACTGCCGGTGCCTGCGCCAGTGGCGGCAGCACCTGCAGCGGCACCGCCATCGGCATGTCGCTGCGCGCGTCGGTGTAACTGGCCGCGGCCACGCTCGCCATGCCGTACGCGGCCAACGCCGCCTCGCTCGGCGCGATGTACTCCGCAATGAAGATCGTGCCGCGAATGCCGATCGTCGCCGTCGGCGTGTTCATCCCGAACTTTTCCTTGTTGCGCTTGCCCAGCGTCCCCGTCACCGCCCGCAGTCCGCCCTTGACCAGGTTGAAGGCTGCATTGTCCTGCTCCGGCTTGTCTTCCTCGAAACTGAAGTTGTCGATCTTCAGCTGCGAGTTCGGCCGCAGCGTGATTTCGCTGTTGTCGATGAAGCGGATGCGCGCGTAGGTGTCCTTCTCGCTCACCAGCATGTCGCCCTGCTCCACCGACGATTTCACCGACAGCACCTTGGCCGTGCCATCGGCCTTCTTGGCCAGCAGCGCGCCGCTCAGGTTGACCACCGTGCCCACCGGTCCCGCCCATGCCGGTGCCGTGCCCAGCAGCGCCGCGGCAAACAACGCTGTGGTAAACAGCGGCGGCTTAGTTGCAATACATCTTTGTGGCTGGTTCATTCTTCTTCGCTCCGCTGTCTTCCGCCGTGGACGTGGTCTTCTTCTCGTCCTTGCGTTCTTCACCCTTGTTCGGTGCCTGCTCGCCCGATCCGCCGCCGGAGCCGCTGCCGGCCTGCCGGGTGGTCGAGGCCTGCGCCTTGGCCGTGGTCGCCACCACCGTGTTGGCGGTGTCGGCCACCGAGTCGCTGATGGTCTTGGCCGGGGTGGGGGCAGGCGTGCCGCCGTCGGTGCCGCCGGTCGGCGGCAGCACTGCCTGGCATTCCGGCAGCGCCGGATTGGTCACGCACTTGTTCACTGCCGGCAGCACCGCCGCGCAGCCGTCCAGCGACGGCGTGGCCGAGCATTGCGCCAGCGTCGGCAGCACTGCGGTGCAACCGGGCAGGGTCGGTGTGCTGGTGCAGCTGCTCATGCTGGGCAGCACGGCCGAGCAGCCGGGCTGGGCCGGGGTGCTGGTGCAGCTGGCGAGCGTGGGCAGCACGGCCGTGCAACCGGTCTGCTGCGGGTTCACGGTACAGGCATCCACCGTCGGCAGCACGGCCGAGCAGCCGGCTTGCGCCGGGTTGCTGGTGCAGCTCGACAGCGGCGGCAGGACTGCCGTGCAGCCGGGCTGGGCCGGGTTGGCCGTGCAGCTGGTCAGGCTGGGCAGCACGACCGAGCAGCCGGTCTGCGACGGATTGGCCGTGCAGCTCGGCAAGCTGGGCAGTACGACCGAGCAACCGGTCTGCGACGGGTTAGCGGTGCAACTCGGCAAGCTGGGCAGCACCACCGAACAACCGGGCTGTGCGGGGTTAGCCGTGCAGGTATCGATTGAGGGCAGTACTGCGGAACAGCCCGGTTTGGTCGGAGTAGTGACGCAGGCGTCGAGCGTCGGCAGCACCGCCGAGCAGCCGGGCTTGGCGGGATTGGTTACGCAAGCATCCACAGTCGGCAGCACCACGGTGCAACCCGGTGTCGCCGGGTTGGTGACGCAGGCATCCACGGTAGGCAGAACACCGCCGCAGCCGGACAGCGCCGGGTTTGCCACGCACTGGTCAAGCGTGGGCGGCGGCTGCGGTGCCGGCGGCGGAGGCGGAGGCGGAGGCGGAGGCGGAGGCGTAATAGCAGGATCAAAGTTGTGGGGATCGCCGCTCAGTATCTGCAGATTGGTACCGGCTACGGCAGGAGTGCCACCGGAACCCGGATGCCCACCGTAGAAAAATCCCATCGTTCCGGTCGTGGTGGCGCTTGCCTGTGTTCCATTGAACAAGACCTTGCCACTAGCGCTTCCGAATGTGAGATGGGTGGTTACCGGCATATCGGATGCCACGAAGGTGTCGTAGACGCCGCTCGACTCGAACTTCAAGTTTCCGCCGACATTCAGATATACGTCCGGAACCCCAAAGAGATAGGAATCGTCAAGATAGGACTTGATCGTTATATCGCCCGAAGCACCGAGTGTAAGATTCGAATAGCCGTTGAAGACGTGGGCATCCTTGACAAGGACCGAACCGCCGGTATTTTCGATGTTCAAGAAGTCGCCCGCATGAATCCAGCCATTCAGCTCCAGCAAAGCGACATTTGTCTTGATCGCGATTTCACCGTTGACGGTGTACACATACGATCCGATGCGTTCGATCTGGTTCGCAGCGTTGTTCAGTACAATTGCGCCCTCTGCGGAGCTGTCCTCGAGATTGCCTTTGATCGGCGCGCTTTGCGTGATCGACCCGGTTACCGACTCCAGGGAAACGGATTGGCCGGCCGCATCGATGCCATTGATGGAGCCAAGATTGGCAACCACGATGTCCCCGTTGTTCACGAACGTGATGCCCCCGGCATCAGCCTGTGCACCGAACTTCGCCACGCTGTTGGACGTATTGTCGAGATAAATCCCGGTCTTGCTCTTGACTTCAAGGCCAGAGCTTGGTCCGGCAACGACAATCGGCGCGTCTTGCGTGACGTTGTTGTTGACGCTCGTCAGTTTCACGTTGCCGCTTGTCCCTGTCGCCTGCACGCCTGCGACACCGTCCAGCGTCGTTACATGAACACCGTTGGCGCTGGCGAAGACAAAAGAGGCCGTGGACGCCCGCCCGGCGATGACGCCGACCTGATTAGCCAAGGGAAGATTCACCGACGTCCCGCTGACGCGCAATGAAGTTCCGCTGATTGTCTCGTTCTGCGTGATGGCACCAGTGGTGTCAATCGATATGCTGTGCGCCCCATTGATGCCGTCATTTAGATCAACCATGTCGATGACGAGGCTGCCGCTATTTTTGAGGCGTACATCGCCACCGGTCATTGCTGCGGCGAACGCGCCGATGGTATTGCTCTTCGTCGCGGGCGCGAGATCGACATCCGCAGAGAACCCCGGCATGACGGCGAGCTTGGGCGCAGTGATCGCGGCATCGTTGTTGATGATCGCGCCGCCCGACTGGAGCGTGAGCGTTCCTGCGACACTCACATCACTGTCGATCTCGATGAGCTGCCCGTAATCGCTGCCGATCCGCACGGTCCCGCTTGCACCGACAGCAACGCGGTTGAGCTCGGCCTGCTCGATACCAACGTTGGCGGCATCGTCGGAAGCTCCTATCCGAACCGACTTGTTGGTGCCCAGGCTGACACCGCCCAGGAGCGAGACTAAACCGCCGGCCGAACCGATTGTCCCTGCCCCTGGGGCCAAATGGAGCTCTTTTGCGTTCAGCGTGACATCGACGCCGGGAACGCTGACCGCGCCGGGCACTGTCAGCGCGCCGTTGTACACCGTAAATCCGAGCATTGCCGTGCTGAATGCGGATGCCTCGTCGATCTGAAGCGAGCCGTTGTTGTGGAAGACGAAGGCCTGGGTCAACAAATTCTCGTGACCGATCTTCAGCTTCGTCGTGTCGCCCGGATTGAGAGATGCAGTATTGATTGGGGAACTATACGTACCGATTGCTCCGGTTCCGGTGCCCGTTTGCAGCCGGATATCGTTTGCCCTCAGCAGTCCACCGCCTCCACCAGACCTGATCGGGGAACCGCTTCTCGTATCCAGGTCAATCCAGCCGTTGGGGTTGGTTACGCTAATCGGCCCAACGACGGTTAACATGCCATTGGTCTTGATCGTGACCATGTTGTCTTGCCCGGTGCCGTTCTGAAGATTGTGCACGCCGTCTGCCGGGATCGTCAGTGGACCACTGTTGTAAAAGACCACGTCGCCGGCAGAATCTCCGCCATTGTTAACCGCGGAGAAATTCGACACGCTATTGGAGCCGGTAAGGGCAATGCCGCCATATGCAGCGACGGCAAGGTCGCTCGCAGAGATGCTGCCGGTGCCGCCGACCTCCCAGCCGGGCGCGGATAGTGCGACCGACCCTGTGCCTGCACTTATGTTTCCATTGACGGACAGCACTCCTGTGGCAGTGAGTGCCACGTCGCCGTTAGTTGTGGTGATCCCTGCCGGTATTGCGAGTACCGGGCTTCCACCAACCACCAAACCACCCTGATCGGTCAGGCTGATCGTTGCCGCATCTTCAGTCGTGTGCGCAACAACAGTGCCGTCCAATTGCCCGATCGAGATAGAACCCGCTGACTGAAGCCCAACCTGCGAAGCCTGCACAAACAGCCCGCCGTTTCCGGCTCCGGTGCCGTTAGTCAGAATTCCCCCGCTCCCGCCAGCCTTCATGGTGATGATGCCGTTCGTGTTGACCGCGGCCCCGTCAAGGTAGATGCGCCCGGCGGTCGATTCGAGCTTGAACGTGCCGGAGTCATTAAGCATGTCGCCGATCACAGCCCCGGTACCGAGTGTAATGTCGCCTTTTCCGGTGAGCGTGACATTGCCGTTCTTCGGCTTCAGCAGCACGCCGCTAGCAAGATCGATCCTGCCGGTAGTCGCTCCGCCGTACGCATTTGCCGTGAATTGCATCGTCAAGGGGGCCCCCGTGTTGACGATACTCGTTTCGATCGAGATGTCGTTATCCGCATTCAGCACCAGCTTCGCGCCGGTAGCTGCATTCAGATTACCCAAGCTTGCGGCAGCCGTGCTATCGATTACGATATCGCCCGTTCCGGTGCCACCGGCGATGCTGGTATCAACGGTGACGGTCGCGCCTGAATCTATTGCGGTCTTTATCGCAGCCGCACTGACAATGGAACTGCTGCCGGCATTCTCAGGCTGGAAAGTATTGGGAAGACCGCCAGGCTTAATGTTGCTATTGGCTCCAGAAGAAATCGTAATGTCTTCGGGATCAAGAAGCCAATTTCCGCCGACACCCTTGGGAGCAGCGACCTCCGGAGCGTGGGTAACATCAAGATAGCGGCGTCCGGATGTTTCGACGAAGCCGCCATTACCGTGTTGCGCGCCGCCCTTCGCGGAGATCCTGCCGTGCACGCGCGTGGTGTCGTCTGCCCAAACGACAACCTTTCCGCCGTCTCCACTCTCGATGGCATCGGCCTTGATCACCGCTTCGGAAGCCACATGCGATATTTTCGCATTCTGCACGCCCGGATTCTTGCCCTGGTAATCCCCGCCCACCAGCACCGTGCCGCCGCCCTGCCGTCCGCTCGCATCCACCTGCGCATCGCCCGTCAGGCCCACCCGCTCGCCCAGCACCTGGATCTCGCCGCCCTTGCCGGCGCCGCGCGCGCTGGTGCGGCTGCCCGCTT
>Ga0196971_1000418_pt1 | contig 33135 bp, 15 predicted proteins | sample S1v_1013CmetaG_FD_148660 | JGI IMG/M metagenome (GOLD analysis project Ga0196971, IMG submission 148660) | Soil microbial communities from Anza Borrego desert, Southern California, United States - S1+v_10-13C | ecosystem: Environmental > Terrestrial > Soil > Desert | place: USA: California...
CCGGAGCGGTGGTATCGAAGCTCTGGTTATCCAGGGAGCTGGCGGCGGAAACGTTGCCGGCAGCATCAGTGAGTGTTGCACTCAGGTCGATGTCCTCTGTGCCGTCGAAGGCATTCACCTTGGCGGCATAGGTGTCGACACCACCAGCCGTGGTCTTGGTGAACGCGGCATTGATGCCGTCGGTGTTCAGTACCTGGCCATTAACGGTGATGGTGACCGCAGCACCGGCATCAACGCTGAAGCCCTGGCTGACCTTGGTGAGGGTTGGTGCTGCCGGAGCGGTGGTATCGAAGGTCTGGTTATCCAGAGAGCCGACGGTAGAGATATTGCCGGCAGCATCAGTCAGCGTGGCACGCAGGTCAATGTCTTCGTCACCATCGAAGGCATCCACCTTCGCGGCGTAAGTATCGAGGCCACCGGCCGTGGTCTTGATAAAAGCGTCATCGACGCCGTCCGCGTCCAGAACCTGACCATCAACGGTGACGGTGACGGCAGCGCCGGCGTCGACGCTGAAGCCCTGACCGACCTTGGTAAGGGTCGGTGTTGCGGGAGCGATGGTGTCGAAGCTCTGGTTGTCCAGGGAGTCCGCTGCGGAGACGTTACCGGCAGCATCAGTGAGTGTTGCACTCAGGTCGATGTCTTCGCTGCCGTCGAAGGCGTCCACCTTTGCGGAGTAAGTGTCGAGGCCACCGGCAGTGGTCTTGATAAAAGCGTCATTGACGCCGTCCGCGTCCAGCACCTGACCATCAACGGTGATGGTGACGGCAGCGCCGGCATCGACGCTGAAGCCCTGGCCAACCTTGGTGAGGGTGGGTGTTGCCGGAGCCGTGGTGTCGAAGCTTTGGTTATCCAGTGCGCCGGCCGCGGAGACGTTGCCGGCAGCATCAGTGAGCGTGGCGCTCAGGTCGATGTCTTCGCTGCCGTCGAAGGCATCCGCTTTCGCGGTATAGATATCGAGACCACCGGCCGTGGTCTTGGTGAACGCGGCATTGACGCCGTCGGCGTCCAGCATCTGACCATCAACGGTGATGGTGACGGCAGCGCCCGCATCGACGCTGAAGCCCTGGCCGACCTTGGTAAGGGTGGGTGCATCCGGCGCAGTACCGTCGACAATGACACTGTCGTTCGAAGCCGCGCTCAGGTTGCCCGCCGCATCCACCGTGTAGACCTGATACGTGCCATCCGAAAGCCCGGTTGCCGCGAGGGCGGTGTCCGTATTGGCAGCGTCGATGGAGACGGAGTTGAGATCTTCGTCGGCGGCAGCGATGAGATCGGCAAGGCTCGCCACACTCACCGTACTCTTCACCAGGTAGGCGGTACCCGTTTCCGAGCTCCGTACCATGGCATTACCGGACGGCTTGATGGTTGCCGTTGTGACGGAAGCCGTCGGGGCCGTTTCGTCGATTTGCGGGACTGTGAAGGTCAGGTCATTGTCGGGGACGTTGTCCGCGGTGTCCGCCAGCACGGACTTGTCTATGCTGATGATGTCGCCCGCCGCCACCGTCGGGCTCGTACCCAGCAGGATCTCGAAGACGCTCGCATTGCCCTCGGTTGCGTCCACGGCGGAGATGGATGCGCCGGTACCGAAACTGTGTCCGTTGTCGAGTGCCAGGTGTTCGACCGCAAGAGTGTCCGCAACCGCTTCGCTAAGGGTAATGGTCAGCTTGTCGCCGGCGGTGTACGTGCTGCTGCTGTCCTCATCGGTCCGGATGATCGAGACGGCAGCCGGGGCATGGGCGTCGACCGCGGGCGCGTCTCCCGCGGCCGGCGCATCGGTAAACGCCGTGTTCGATTCCGTGTCATTGACCAGCACGACACTGACAGGAATTGCTTCATCACCGGCGATGTCGCCGTCACCCTCGCTCACCGTGTAGGTCACCGCATAAGTGCCGTCACCGTTGTCGGTGAAGGCGGTGATCGCTTTGCCGTTGATGGTGATGTCACCCGCGGTATAGCCCGGGCTATCCGCGGTAATGGTTGCAACCAGCACGTCTCCGATCTTCAGCGTGCCGGTGGTTTTGTCAAATGCAATGCCAGTGATGACGGGGGCGGCCATGTAGTTCTCCTACAGATCAAAAGTTGGAAATTCGAATCAGGAAATCGTCACATCGCCCACGGGCAGGGCGTTAAACGCCGCCAGAGAACCGATTGGCTGCGAAGCCGTCGTCACCCCCACCAGCGTGATCTGCGAAACATGTCCCGCACCGTCATTGGCGGTGATGATCACGTCGCTGCCGCTGCTCTCGAACACCACGGTGGTCGTACCGTGATTGGTCAGTGCCAACGTATCGTCCGCACTGAAACTGGCGATCCTGGTAAAGCTGGAGGTAGCGATCGTGTCGGTGAACGCGTACTTGCCGCCGCCCGAGCTGGCATCAAAGGTGGCGGGCGCTTCCGCGGTGCTGCTGAGGCTGTCGAGGACCTTCGTCTCCGTGGAAGACACTACGCCGCCACCACCTCCGCTACTGGTTCCGCCTCCACCGGTATTGGACGTCGTCCCGCCCGAATTCACCGAGCCGATCGCCGTGCTGTCCATGGTGCTGGCCGGATCCAGGTCGCCGATGTCGGCATTGCTCACGATCGTGTTCAGCGCCGAACCGGTCACCTGGCTCACGATGTTGGTCAGCGACCCGGACGACGCCGCGGTCTGGATCTTTTCCGCCACCGTGCCCTGCGTGGCGCTCTGCACCTGCGCGATCTGCGCAATCGCGCTCAGCGCATTGCTGCTGGCGCTGGTCACCACCGCGTCGACCTTGGCCGCGGTCTCGGCCAGGATGGTTGCAAAACTGGTCGACATCTCCGTGACCTTGGTCGCGGCGCTCTTCAGCGCGGTGTTAGTGGTCATTGCCGTGCTGTCGGCCAGCACTGCCTTGAGCAGGTTCTGGTCGGCCAGGCTGACCACGCCGTCGGCATCCTTGGTGATGTTGCTGGCCAGCGAGGCCAGCACCGCGCTGGTCGCGTCCTTCGCGTCCGCGGCCGAGCCCCCTGCACCCACCAGCGCCGTGCTGGCCGTCACCAGCAGGTTCTGCACCTTGGCGGCGGCCGCCTGCAGCTTGACCGCCAGTTCCTTTTCCGCGGCGCTGGCGTCGGTCTTGAACGCGGCCTTCAGCGGATCGTAGTCCTGCAGGCTGACGTTGGCGCTGATGCCGAACGCCTTCGTGACCACAGCTTGCGCTTCGGCCGCGCTCTTGCCCTGTTCCACCAGCGCCTGCTGCAGCGAGGTCAGCGGGTTGACCACGGCCGAGCCTTCCGGCGCCTTGAGCACGCCCTTGTGCGGCAGGTTGGTGGCGATGTCGGTGCCGCCGGTGGCGATGATGGCGCCCTTGGCGCCGGTCAGCACGAAGTCGCCGTTGTTGTCGGTGGTGGTCTTGGCTTCGCCTTCGTCCCAGACGCCGTTGCCGTTGGCATCGGCAAACACGGTGGCGCCCTTCACATAACCGTCGGCGACCTTGCCGGCAATCTTGGCGCCGGTGTACTGGTCCAGCCTGGCGCCGGCGGCGCTGATGCTGGCGCTGTCGGCGTTGACCGCTGCCATGATTTCGAGCAGCTTGGCCGGCGTGATCTCGACGCCCTGCGCCGCCTGCTTCTCGACGGCCTGCCTGGCCGATTCCAGGCGGTTCACGATATAGCCCTTGCCGGGAGTGCCGTCCGGCGTGCCGAGGCCGGCTTCGATCATGGTCATGACCAGCTGGCTGCGGTCCTGGCCGTTGGCGAGCTGCTTGGTCCAGTAAGCCAGCCCTTCGGCATCCGGGGTCTTGCCGAAGATATTGTTGTAGATGCTGGTGAGGAAAGTGGCGTCGGAGGACGACTTCGGGTAGATCGCGGTGACGATGTCGAGGCTGAAGATGGTGCTGACCACCTCGGCCATTGACTTGCCGGCATTGAGCTGGTTGTTCCAGTAGGTGAGGCCGCCGGTCTCCGGGGCGCGGTTGAAGGCCGCAAGATAGAGTTTGGTCAGCGCGAGCTGGTTAGGGGTAAGTGCCATGTTTTCCCTCTTCTTCAGGTAGAGCAGGCCGCAATGGATGTGCGGCCATGGTGGTCGGGCGGCAGCGGAAGCCGAGACTGCGGAGGACATGCAGCAAATTCGGGAAAAAGAGATCCCCTGGCGCTCAGCCGATGAGCGCCATCGATTTGGTTGCCGCAGGTTTTTTCCCAGTGCTAGTTGCGCTTACGGAGGTGTCTCCGGATTTGCTGGCGTGTCACGCAGGAAGGTAAAAAAGTCCGGTGCAGGTAATGTCGGTCCAGTGCAGTTGTACAAAAACGAATCGGCAGCAGAATCCCTGCGCCTGTCATACGACTGTGTGACAGCGGGGGGCCATTTGCCAGTGGGCGCGATATTGCCGTTTATGCACAAATATGAACATACGGTAATTGCAGTATTTTGATGGACGGCGCATGGAATTCCCGGTGCCGGAGGCCTGCGGGAAGGCGGGGGCACGAGATGTTGCGGCCTCCAGGATCATGCGAATGACGGATCAGGTCCGAAAAAAATCCGCGCTTCCTCGTAAGAAGCAGGGATGTTGGGCGTCCGGCGGCTGCACAGGGCTATGCACCTGCCAGGACCACGGTCAGTGGCGCGACCGTCGGCGCGGATGAAGTCAGTGCGAAGGTCAACTTCACCGTTGTCGACGCCACCCCTGGCTCGACGGCTGACACGCCCCGGTCTGCCCGAGGCAGCCCGACTTTAAAGTACCGCCCAGTCCTATCAACACGGGAAAAAGCAACGAAAACGGAACGAAATATTAATAAAGTCGCAATTTTATCGGGAGTCTTTTCGCACTTTGTGGTGCTGGCCGGCACAGGGCGCGATCAGGGGAAGAGGTAAGGCGGGCAGGGCTGTCCTGCACCCGAATCGGCGCCCGAAAGCATGTAGTTACGCCTGCCGAAACCCTTTGCATGGACGATTAGCGGGAAAAACGGTATCCTTCATGCCTCTCTTCGTTGCTGCACGATTTCGGGCAGCATCATCACGCGGCTGTAGCTCAGTGGATAGAGTATTGGCCTCCGAAGCCAAGGGTCGTGGGTTCGATCCCCGCCAGCCGCGCCATTTTTTCCTTTTCCGTCAATTGCTTGGCTGTTTCGCCTTTTTCCGCTTCCGGCAGGGTGGGGGACTCGTGGGGGAGGCTCGCTTTCTCGAACACCAATCGCTTGGCGGCCGCCTCGCGCCGCAGACTGTCCAGCGTGCGATTCTTCCGTCCCGAATCATCCTTGATCAACTCCAACGCGCGGTGAATCTCGATGACTTGAGCCACCGAGTAGTGGTCGGTAATGTCATCGTTGGCATGCCACAGCACCTCTCGCAACGTTGATTTTGCCACACCGGCTTCCCGCAGGCGAGTCGCGACCGTTGACCTCAGGTCGTGAACGCGCAGATCCGGCATGCCTGCCTTGCGCCGCGCAGTTTGCCATCCAGAATTGTTCATCTTCGCGACCGGTCGCGGTTCGGGTTCGCGCTGTACCTTATGCCGGCTTTTCCCGATGCGGACGCGGGTCTTTTTGGTTTTCTGTCGACAATAGGTGAAGACGTAGACGGAATGCTTGCCGCGTTGCCTTTCGATGATTTCCTGTGCCAGGCTGTTGCACACGATAACCCGGTCGATGATGTAGGTTTCCTCGCCCTTCACATGCTCGCGAGGAACAATAAATACAGACGCATTAATTTCTGGAACGAAAACTTCCCAACTCCACTGCAGATTGCATACGACTTCCTCGCGCACCCCAGTCTGAAGGTCGAACAGGACCATCTCGGCGAGGTGGGATGGGAGCAGCGGCATGAGGACCGTCTGCTCAGGCCACAGCAACGGCCGCGGCGGCCGCTTGTCATGCTCGGACAGAAGGGAAATAGTTGGCGCTTTGTCAAGCAAGTACTTTCCTCCGGCGTCTCGCCACTTTTGTGCGCACAACAAAAGGATCCGACTGACCATCTTGAGGGACTTGTTGATGGTTTCGCGCTTGTAAGGCGTCCGCACACCGGGTTGCGTCACCGGGGATTTTTCGCGTCCCGCCGTCTTCATGTGCTGCACGAACGGCTTGAGCGTGTCGTCGTGCACCTCGCAGATAGGCAATCCGCCGATGAACGGCAGCACGCGGCGCAGGTTGATGATGTCAGTCCTCAATGTCGGCTTGTCAACCGCATGTTTCTGGACATAGTACGTTGCGGCCTCGCCAAACAGCATCGTGCCCGGCTTGCCCCGGTCGCTCCAGGACTGAATCCGGCCCTGTTGCGCGATCAGGTATTCTTCCGCTTCTTCAAGACTTGTGAAGCCGCGACGTCGAATTCGCTCACGTCGAAAGACCTTGTCGACTTCGTACTGGTCGCCCGTCCTGTAAATGCCCGAGATGCGGGTACGCTGCATTTCTGATCTCCTTCCTGCTTTTCTTTCGCAGACTTCTGCTTTTCTTTCTTGAACTCTTCCCACGCGAGGTCAAGGTCCGTCACTTCGTAGACGGTCGCTGTACCGACCTTGACACCCTTGTCCCGAATTTTCGGCAGGATGTTGGCCTCGAAGGCGCCGCGGCTGAGTCCCAAATAGCAGCGCGCCTCCGCCGTGTTGAAGCAACGTTTCATTGGCATGCCCTCTTCACCTGACATGCCTCCATCGTGTTGGACCGCGAATTACGGTTTCGGTTTACCTGCATCTGCATTCTCCTGATTGCTGTTGAACCGCTCATCTGGCGCAGCGACCGTCAGGGGGGCGCCGGAAAGGACAGATCCTCCATGCAGGTCGTTTAGTGAAGATTTCGCCGACTTTCGATCGATCCGCCTTCACCTACCCGCTTCGCACAGTACGCCGCGCACTCGAAACGCAGCTTGCCAAACCGCGCGACGCGAGCCGCACTATTTTTGTAAAAATGCGACAGTCGGCCTTTTGCTGCAGCTCGAGCATTCGACTTCGATAGAATCAGAGGAGGGGACCGCGTGCCGGTCAGTACCTTGGATTGCCGCAGGCTTGGTCTGTAAGACTTTTGGACATGCTGGTTTGGTGAGTGCCGAAGCATGTTAATGAACGCGTCCATATCTGTATTCCATTCCCGTACCACGTCATGCGGAAGCTTCGAGGCTGGTTGCGAGGACAACGAGGTGCACCTACAGCGCTGCCCAGCCATTCGAGCCGAAATCTGGCAGGCGTGGCTAGGCCACTACCTAGTAGCAGTTAGGCGAGCGCGCGGGCGGACGCTTTCACGCTGATGCCACGTGCACCTTCCACCTACGGCGAACGGACCTCGCAGCTGCCTTGCACCAGCTGCCAAAATGGGCCACGGCGGCCGCAAGCTCTGGACCGCTGGGAAGGGGCTTAAATGCTCATGCTACGCGCCGTAGCACATTGAGCGGCAGGCTCGGCAGCAATGGGCACGAAAGTCCCTGCTCAAGTGGCAGCTGAAACGTGCAGATCCCGCGGACGCCCCAGTTTCTGTAGATGCTTGCGACCGTCGTGCCGAGGAGCTTAAGTGAACGGCGTAAGACACCGTTAAGTGCTGCGCCAGCATGCCGTCGCACCGGCGTTGGCGATGCGCTGAATTCACTGCTGCACTGAACCCGGACCCGACTGCACGCCGCGTGAAGATCGATCTTCACTGGCTGTTGTGGCTTTCGTCTGCAATATTTCAAGGTCACCGGGTGTCCTAATTGCCAAACCGGCGAGAATGGCCAGCGTGCTATCGATGCGCAGCATGGCGTTGCAGGCTTGCTGCAGGAACGCGTTCTGCTCCTTGAGCTGCGCCTCGATTCCTTCTGTGGTGACAGCGTGGGTGACAGGCACCGATGCAGGGGAAGTATCAGTCGTGACGGCGTTGCGCTGGAAGGTTGGCAGTTTGCCCAGTAGAGCAGTCAATGCCAGGTTGGCCTGTTGATAGTGCTGAATCTGTGCCAGAGTCTCGTCGCGCTGACGCACCAAGGCTGCATTGTGTTGCTGCATCTCTTTCAATCGCACTTCCATCTGCTCAGCTTCCTCGACAAGAGCCTCCGCATCATCGGTCAGCCGCGCGATGGTTTCCGCATCCCGCTGTTCCTTGGCGGCGATGGTCGTGGCAGCTTTCGTAAGAAGGGCTTGGCTCGACTGCGTGTCTGCAAGCGGTGTTTCTGCGCGCCGGCGGGCCTCGTAAAGCTCTATCCAGGGCTTGCGCATGCGCCAAATCGTCGTGTACGAGCCGCGCTGCCCCAAATAGCCGTACACCGCGCGGACGGTGGGGATCCTGCCGTTGTTGGCAGCACGAGCCAGCGCGTCCAGCGCCGCGGAGACTTCAGCCTGCTGCAGGTCAGATCCCCGCGGGCGCGGCGTTGCTGTGTTCTGTTCCATATTGCCTCCCATGTGACGAGCTTGCCGGGCGTCCCCGACCGATTGATGTCGCGACAGACAGAATTGAACCACACTGGATCGGGCGGCCTGCAGCAAATTCCCCGGCTTGCCGGATTCCCCTAGAACTGGTGCTATTCGTATGGTTTTTATTAATACATGAGCTGAGGAGGAGCACTTTTGCAGCTAGTGCTGACAATATTGGCAACTAAGGCTAGGGATAACGGTACCTGCTGTTATCTGTAACTTGTTACTTCGCTGTTATCTGTTACTTGTTATCTGCTGTCAGTTACCACCCCACCGCGACGTGATCAGGACTGTACGACTGTAATGAGTCGTGGTTCCAGAAGCTGAGGATCACGCCTTAGTGCAGAGCAAAGACTGCAGCGTGCTCGGATGCTGCACTGGATAGAGGGCTGTAGTAATCCACGTTTGGACCGAGGTAAATCAGGCGCCGTGGGCTGGGGTGCTCGACTTCCGATTCCTCGGGCGCGCGTTTAACCAGGCGCTCCTCACGGTCCAACAGAGCACACCTTTACATCTGCCCGGTCGGGTTAATGGACAATTGCCTGCGGCCTCCTCTGTGATCACGAGCGCCGTCGATTACCGAAGGGGGAAGCTAAGGACTATCTCGGGGGACGGTGTGCACGCCATCCCGCCGACCTTGCTCTACTGCTCGGTGGCGGCAACTGAGCCCCAGGGACGCCTCGCCTGGATAACTGCCGCTCAGCGACTGCGCCGATGAGTCTGCCGTCGCGGAAAGTGCTGCCTGGACTTCTCACCTCACAAGAGGCCGAAATGGCTCTACTGTTTGACCGACCGAGCCAAAAGGTCCAACCATTACGGTTGGATGCTGCAGCGCCGTGCTCACCTCTCTGCGACTCAACCCATTTAAACCGAACTAACCCAACATAATCCGATTAAATCGGGTTTGCTCTGCCACTGATTTGTGCGATCATTTACAAATTACCCAGATTCCGACTTCCTAATGGAAAACGACGTCATGTCAGATCGCTGGTTGTCGGTCGAGGAGATCGCCGAGTATCTCGGCGTGAGCAAGGACACCGTTTATGCGTGGATCAGCAAGCGGAACATGCCTGCTCATCGAATCGGCCGGCTTTGGAAATTCAAGACCGAAGAAGTCGATGACTGGGTGCGGTCCGGTGGCGCTGCAGAGAGTGAAAGTCGAGGCAAGGAATGATGACTTGCCTGCGGCTGGTTTCGATCGACCCTCCGGCGGTCGAAACGAAATGGGAGGTTTGATGTGACAACGATTTCTTGTGTGGATTTGTTCTGCGGCGCGGGCGGCCTGACGCATGGCTTCGTCCTTGAGGGGTTACCCGTGGTCGCCGGTATAGATCTTGACCCTGCCTGCCGCTTTCCTTATGAGGCCAACAACCAAGCCCGATTCGTCGAACGTGACATCAGCACGATTACCACGGCTGAACTTAAGGCGTTATTCGGTGACGCTGACCTCAAGATTCTCGCAGGTTGCGCCCCGTGCCAACCCTTCTCGACCTACGCACAGCGCTACGAATCGGACGGGAAGAACGGCAAGTGGGGCTTGCTGTATGAGTTCGCGCGTCTCGCCAAAGGCACTAAACCCGATGTCATCACGATGGAAAACGTCCCTACCGTCGCGAAGCATGAAGTGTTTCATGACTTCGTTGACACGCTGAAGCGACTTGGCTACAGCGTCTGGTTCGATGTCGTTGACAGCTCCCGCTATGGTGTCCCGCAGATGAGGCGACGCATGGTGCTGTTGGCATCTAGGCATGGTGACATCAAGATGACTGAACCGACTCACGAAAAACCGAAGACGGTTCGTCAAGCCATCGGTCGCCTACGCCCTTTGAGGGCAGGCGAGGCTGCGCCGAGAGACAAATTACATGTCACTTCGACGCTGACGGAAAAGAATCTCAAGCGGATCAAGGTATCGAAGCCCGGCGGCACCTGGCGCGACTGGCCGGAGGATCTGATCGCCGACTGCCACCGCGCCGAAAGCGGACGCACCTATCCAGGCGTCTACGGGCGCATGGAATGGGACAAGCCTGCACCGACGATGACGACTCAGTGCTACGGATTTGGTAACGGTCGCTTTGGCCATCCCGAACAGGATCGCGCCATTTCCCTACGAGAAGCTGCGATCTTGCAGAGCTTCCCACGCGACTACGCATTCATCCCGCCAGATGGCGAGGTGAGCTTCACGGCGCTCGGGCGGCTCATCGGCAACGCGGTCCCTGTTGACCTCGGTCGCGCCATCGCTCGCAGCATCAATCAGCACCTCGCGTCGGTCACGGCCCGGTGATGGACTGACGAGGACTGCTCTATGCCGAAACTCCTCCCCCCGTCACCCGATACCAGCCGCCGCATGGCGAAGGTGAGGCAGAAAGGGACGGATGCGGAAGTGGCGTTGCGGAAGGAGATGTATCGAATCGGTCTGCGTTACAGGATCGATTACGAAGTTCTAAGGAGGCCTCGACGCGTCGCGGATATTGTTTTTCCTGGGAGGAAGATCGCCATCTTCGTCGACGGTTGTTTCTGGCATGGCTGCCCCGAGCATGCAACTTGGCCGAAACGGAATGCGGAGTTCTGGCAGCAAAAGATCAGAGCGAACCAGATGCGGGACATGGACACGAATGAGCGGCTTCGCGCCGTCGGTTGGACCGTACTCCGATTCTGGTCACATGAATCACCGACCGAGGCGGCAAGAACGGTCGCGCGCGTAGTCGCCACGGTCGACGCACAGCGTCGCGTTTCGTCTCTGACGTGAATGCGAAAAACTGAAAAAGGGAAGATGATAATCGCATGAGCGTCCAAACCGAACAGCAAGCACAAACATATCGCTCAAGGCCCGAGCCAGGACAACTGGTCGAGGTGCGCCGTCGTCAGTGGGTGGTGGCCGATGTCGATGCCGCTCGGCTGGATACCGGCACGCTCCAACACTGCTTGACGCTGTCGTCGATCGACGAAGACGGTCTCGGTGAGGAACTGGAAGTCGTCTGGGAAATCGAGCCGGGTGCCCAAGTCATCGAGCGCGCAGGTCTGCCATCGATCACGGGGCAAGACGATTCGGACACGCTCGAAGCCTTCCTCGACGCCGTGCGGTGGGGCGCTGCCACCAACGCCGACCGAGGGTTCCTCCAGGCTCCGTTCCGCAGTGGCGTCAGCATAGAGGATTTTCAACTCGATCCACTGGTGCGGGCCATCGACATGGCTCGCGTCAACCTTCTCATCGCCGATGACGTCGGCCTCGGCAAGACCATTGAGGCCGGTCTCGTCATCCAGGAGCTGCTGCTGCGGCATCGCGCACGCACAGTCCTGATCATCTGCCCCGCGTCGCTACAGGAAAAGTGGCGTGTCGAGATGCTGGAAAAGTTCGGCCTCGATTTCCGTGTGGTCGACACCGACTACATCAAACGATTGCGGCGCGAGCGTGGCATCCACGCCAATCCGTGGACGTCGCATCCACGCCTCATCACGTCGATGGATTGGGCCAAAGGCGGCGAAGGATTGCGTGCCATGCGGGACGTGATCCCTCCACATGTCGGTCATCCGCGCAAGTTCGATCTGCTGGTCGTGGACGAAGCACACAACGTTGCTCCCGCCGCGGGCGCGCACTACGCGGTGGAGAGCCAGCGCACGCGGTTCATCCGCGCCATCGGCCCGCACTTCCAGCATCGTCTGTTCCTGACCGCGACGCCACACAACGGTTACACCGAGTCGTTCACCTCGCTGCTGGAATTGCTCGACGATCAGCGCTTCGCGCGCAACATCCTCCCTGACGAAAAGCGCTTGAGCCAGGTGATGATCCGCCGCCTGAAGAGCGATCTGGTCGATGCACAGGGCAACCCCTTGTATGCCAGGCGCACGCTGCAGACGCTCGCGGTTCCCTACTCAAAGGAAGAGCGCGAGATACATCGCAAGCTGAACGACTACTGCGCCAGCCGCGAAAAGGAGGCCGGGAAGGCTGGCAACGGCTTCGGCACGGCCTTCGTGAACCGGCTCCTCAAGAAACGCCTGCTCTCGTCGCCCGCGGCCTTCGCGTCCACGCTCGAAAAGCACGTCGCTTCGCTGTCTGGAACGCGATCTGAGAAGCCGGACGCCATGGCCGAGCGCATTCTACACAAGGCCATCCTCAAGGCCGACGAGGACTATGCCGACGATCGAGAGGTCGAGAACGCTCAGGGGGAAGCCGTCGAGGAGGCCACGCGCCGTTCGTTGCCGCTGACGCCGGAGCAGCGGGCGACGCTGGACGAATTGAGGGAGTGGGCCCAGCGAGCCAGGAATCAGGCCGATTCCAAGGCCAAAGCCGTCCTCGACTGGCTCGCGGTGAATCTCAAACCGGACGGTCAGTGGAGCGATCGACGAGTGATCTTGTTCACCGAATACCGTACCACCCACCAGTGGATGCATCAAATCCTCGCCAGCCACGGTTTCGGCGGCGAACGCCTCGGCCTTCTCCACGGCAGCCTCTCCCAAGAGGAGCGTGAACCCATCAAGGCGGCCTTCCAAGCTTCGCCACAAGATTCGCCCGTTCGCATCCTGCTCGCCACCGATGCGGCATCCGAAGGCATCGACTTGCAGAACCACTGCAGTCGGCTCATCCACTTGGAGATTCCTTACAACCCCAACGTGATGGAGCAGCGCAACGGCCGCATCGACCGCCATGGGCAGCGAGAAAAGGAAGTGCTGATCTGGCACCCGGTCGATGGCGGCGAAACGGGCGGCGCGTCAGTCGGCGGCCATGGCGAAGACATCCTGCGTGCTCTGCGGAAGCTGGACTCGATGCGCGCCGACATGGGTAGCGTCAATCCTGTCATCGCACCGCAAATGTCCGGTCTCATCGAAGGCTCGTTGAAAGAGTTGGACACGCGGCTCGCCGAGGCAAGGATCTCCCGAGCCAAAAACTTCGTTCGCGCCGAACGTGAGTTGAAGGAGCGTGTCGCCAAGCTGCACGAGCGCCTGCTCACCACCCAGCAGGACTTCCACCTCACGCCCGACCACGTCCTGATGGCCGTGAAGACCGGCCTCGCACTGGCAGGCCGTCCTCCGCTGGAACCCGTCGAACTGTCTGATGCGCCCGTGGGCAGCGTTTTCCGGATGCCCGCATTGTCCGGCTCGTGGGCGCGTTGTCTGGAAGGGTTGCGCCATCCGCATACGCAACGGATTCGTCCCGTCACTTTCGACCACGCCGTCGCCAGTGGTCGGGACGACGTGGTGCTCGTCCACTTGAACCATCGCTTGGTACAGATGTGCCTTCGCTTGCTGCGCGCTGAGATCTGGGCGCAGGACGACGTGAAGAAACTGCATCGCGTCACCGTCCGCACCATCCCGGATGCGCTCATTGACGGCCCCGCCGTGGTCGTCGTCTCGCGGCTCGTCGTCACCGGCGGTAACCACCATCGACTGCATGAAGAACTGACGGTGTCGGGTGGCTACCTGCGAGATCAATCCTTCCGCCGTGAAGACAGCATCACGCGGGTCCAACAGTGGCTGGACGCTGCGAGGCCGGTCACGGCGAACACATCCCTGTTCGAAGTGTTTCGGCTCCGCTTCGACCGTCAGCGGGATGCCGTCCTGAAATCGGTCGATGCACGTTCCAAGGAACGCCTCAAGTTTCTGACCAACACGCTCCAGACCCGTAGGCAGCAGGAAATCGACGACATCGGCGCCGTGCTTGACGAACTGGAGAAGGCAATCCAGTCCGAATTGAAGAAGGAGCAGCAGCCGGAACAGCTTTCACTCTTCACCGAGGACGAGCGCACGCAGCTTCGGCGCGACATCGCGGCTCTGGAAGCCCGCCTCGCACGCATCCCGGATGAGCGTCGAATGGAAACGCAGGCCATCGAAGCTCGCTACACCAAGCTCGACGATCGCACTTTCCCAGTCGCCGTAATCTTTATCGTGCCTGAATCCGCCGGAGGCGCCGCATGAGCATCCGCGACATCCACTACGATTGGCTCTCGCTTATCGAAATTTCCGGTCCGTTCCTCGCCGTTCCCGTCCTGAAGGAGGCCTTCCCGCAAGGATTGGAGGAACTTGATGGAAGTAAACGCAAACGGCTGCGGCAGGCCTACGACGAGTGGCGTGAGGCGCAGGAAACGGACGATCCAAGTTTCGCTGATCTGCACGCGGCATGGATCGAGGAGGTCTTATCACGCGGGCTGGAACTTGATGAGGACGGTCGAGGCGACGTGCTAAAACGCAAGGACTGGTGCGTTGCGCACTTGAGCGTCAGCCTGCCCGAGCACGGCGTGAATCTATCGCCGGACTTCTCTGTCGTCGGGAACGACGACAAGCCGCTGATGCTCATCCACGTCTACGGGTCGGACGTCGATCCCGATGCCACTTCGAAACTGGACGGCTGGGCCAGCACACCGGCGGAACGCATGGTGACGCTGTGCCGCGCCACGAACTGCCGTCTCGGCCTCGTCACCAACGGTGAGCGCTGGATGCTGATCGACGCGCCGGTGGGCGCGGTCACCACGTTCGCCAGTTGGTATGCGCGCATCTGGAGCCAGGAACCCGTCACGCTCCAAGCCTTCGCCCACCTCTTGGGTATCCGGCGCTTCTTCGTCGACGAGCTTGAACGGTTGCCCGCGCTGTTCGATCGTTCGCTGAAGTTTCAAGACGACGTGACCGACGCCTTGGGCGAGCAGGTGCGGCGAGCAGTCGAAGTGCTGATTCAGGCGCTGGACAAGGCCGATCAAGACCGCAGCCGCGAGTTGCTGCGCGGCGTGAAGGAGGCCGAACTCTACGAAGCCGCATTGACGGTGATGATGCGGCTGGTCTTCCTCCTGTCCGCGGAGGAGCGCGGCCTGCTGCTCTTGGGTGACGAACGCTACGAGGCCAACTACGCACTCTCGACCCTGCGGATGCAGTTGCGCGCCGAATCGGACGAGATTCTGGAGCGTCGCTGGGACGCATGGTCACGCCTGCTGGCCGTCTTCCGTGCCGTGTACGGCGGCATCGAACACGAAAACCTGCGCTTGCCCGCACTGGGCGGATCCCTGTTCGATCCGGACCGCTTCCCCTTCCTCGAAGGCCGCGTCAAAGGCTCCGACTGGTGCACCGACCTAGCCAAACCGCTGCCGATCGACAACCGCACCGTCCTGTTGCTGCTCGAAGCCATTCAGCAATTCCAGGGGCGTACATTGTCGTATAGGGCGCTGGACGTGGAGCAGATCGGCTACGTGTATGAGGGCCTACTGGAGCGCACCGTCAAGCGCACCGTCGAGGTCACGTTGGAACTCGACGCTACCAAGAGCGCCCAATCGCCCTGGGTCACCTTGGCCGAACTCGAATCCGCGCGGCTCGACGGTAACGATAGGCTGACCGAACTGCTCCAGCACCGCTCCGGCTGTTCCGCCAGCCGTGTGCGCAACGATCTGGACCGCCTGGTAGACGATGCGCTCGCCGACCGCCTGCTGGCCGGCTGCCATGGCGATACGGCGCTGCGCGACCGCATCAAGCCCTTCGCCCATCTAGTGCGCACCGACCCTTGGGGCTATCCCTTGGTCTATCCCGCCGGTGCCTTCATCGTCACCACAGGCTCCGACCGGCGTGAGACCGGCACCCACTACACGCCGAAATCGCTCACCGAGGCCATCGTCGCTGAGACGCTCACGCCCATCACCTACATCGGCCCGGCGGAGGGTGTGCCACGCGCGGAGTGGATGCTCAAATCGCCTGCCGATCTGGTCAACCTGAAGATCTGCGATCCGGCGATGGGTTCAGGCGCTTTTCTCGTGCAAGCTTGCCGGTGGTTGGCTGACCGACTGGTGGAGGCGTGGGCACTGGCTGAAATACAGGGCCAGATGGTCGGCATTGATGGGCAGGTAGTAGATGCAGACGCCAACATTGAGTCGTTGCCACGTGACACCGAGGCACGCACCATCATCGCCCGCCGGCTCATCGCCGAACGCTGCCTCTATGGCGTCGATCTGAACCCACTGGCGGTCGAACTGGCAAAGCTCTCCATCTGGCTGGTGACGCTGGCCAAGGGACGTCCCTTCGGCTTTCTCGACCATAACCTGCGCTGCGGCGACAGCCTGCTTGGCATCCATCGGTTGGATCAACTCACCCAGCTTTCGATGCATCCCACCGGCCAGGACCAGATGCGCCTGTTCGGACAGAGCATCGAACGGGCCGTGCGCGAAGCTATCGAACTGCGCTCGCGTCTGCGCGAGATGCCAATCCGCGATCTCCGCGACATCGAAGCCATGGCGCATCTGGACGCCGATGCGCGTCGCAAGCTCGAAGTGCCAGAAATCATCGGCGATGCGTTCATTGGGGAAGTGTTCGCGTCGGGTGGCAATCGCGCGGCACTGGAGAACACGCTGGCGTCTGTGACCATCCACGCCGGACAGGCCATCGACGGCGACCATGATGTGCTCGCCGTGATGCGCCGGAGATCGGTCGCTGCTCTTTCGACCGATCTGTCCACCGATAAGCCCGCGCGTCAGCCTTTCCATTGGCCGCTGGAGTTTCCGGAGGTGTTCGCGCGTGAGCGCGGCGGCTTCGACGGCATCGTCGGCAATCCGCCTTTCCTAGGCGGGCAGCGCATCACTGGCATCGCGGGCACTGCGTTTCGGGACTGGCTGGTTTCGCATATTGCCGAGGGGCGTCGCGGTTCGGCGGATCTAGTCGCCTATTTCTTTTTGCGTGCATGGAGCCTCTTGCGCGAGGGTGGCGGCTTCGGGCTGCTCGCGGTCAACACCATTGCGGAAGGCGACACGCGGCAGGTTGGGCTGGAGGCCATGGTCGGCGCGGGTGCCGTGATCTATGCGGCCTACCCGAACGAACCTTGGCCTGGGAAAGCTGCTGTCATCACCAGCCGTGTCCATGTCCACAAGGGTGAATGGCAGGGCGAACGTTCGCTACTCGGGCGATCAGCTCCTTACATATCGGCTTTTTTGTCTAATCGTGAAGAGTGGAGCCTGAAGCGCCTGAAGGCCAACGAGGGAAGAACATTTATTGGGTCCTATGTTCTTGGCATGGGTTTCGTGCTTTCACCTGATGAAGCACAACGGATGTTGGCCGCCGATTTAAAGAATGCTGATGTGATCTTCCCATACATGAATGGTGAAGACCTCAATTCAGATCCGGAACAGCGCCCGAGTCGATGGGTGATTAATTTTTGGGATTGGCCGGAGCAACGCGCTAAAGCGTACAAACTTCCATGGCGCCGAATTGAGGAAACGGTGAAGATGGAACGCGAGAAGAACAATCGCAAGGTTTACCGAGACTATTGGTGGCATTTTGCGGAGAAGCGGCCGGCCTTCTACCATGCTATAGGCCGCGGCTACCATTTCGAACGTCACCCGGATGGCTGGTCAGCTAGCAAAAAACCACCGCCAAGGATTCTTGCAATAACGCGTGTCAGCAAGACGCTTGCTTTCTCCTTTGTCGATCCCGACATCGTATTTTCTGAGGCAACCGTTTTGCTCTCTCTCAGTCGAGGGAGAGATTTCGCTCTGCTGCAGTCCAGTGTCCATGCTGTTTTCGCATGGCAGCACGCATCACGACTAAAGACAGATTTGCGGTATAGCCCGACGGACGCATTTGACCCGTTTCCTTTTCCTGATGGGTTTCATGAAACATCGGATGGTCCACTCAATAATTTGGGAGATCGGCTCCACCAGGGCCGCATCGAAGTTATGCGTGCCGATCGCATCGGTCTGACTAAGCTCTACAACCGCTTCCATGTCGAGACTGAACGCGACCCTCGCATTGAGGAGTTGCGTGAGTTGCAACGCGAAGTGGACATTGCCGTCGCGCGCGCCTACGGCTGGGACGACATTGATCTTGAGCACGGATTCCATAAAGTGCCGTACTTGCCGGAGAACGACCGCGTCCGGTACACCATATCGGAGCCTGCGCGTGTCGAAGTATTGCGGCGGCTGTCGGAGTTGAACCGTCAGCGATATGAGGAAGAAGTTGCCCAAGGGCTGCATGCCGACGCCGCACCGCGTGCTTCAATCCGTGCTCCGCGCGCCAGTAGCGTCGCCAACGCCGCTCCGGCTCAACCATCGCTCGACTTTGGTGTCATTCCCGCCAATGAAGGTCAATACCTCAAAGCAGCCGAACCTCGCGCCGACTATCGCGCTGGCCCAGTCCACACCATCGTCGAACATTTGAAAGCGCGTCCAGGCTGGCACGCCAAGGCCGACATCCTTGCCGCTACCGGCATCACGGATGGGCAGTGGAACGCTGCGATCGCCGATCTGATCGAGAGAGGCAGAGTCGAGCGCCAAGGAGAACGGCGCGGTGCCCGGTACCGATCAATCGAATAGCAAGGAGCGCTCGTCATGCCATGGAATCCAGGACAACTCGTCCGTCACATCGACGATCCAGCCAAGATCGGTACAGTTACCGATCAGACCCGGGCGCGCGCATCCGGCCAGCAATATCGCGTGAACTGGAATGGCCGGTTGGACTGGCACTACGACGAGGAGCTGGTTGCGGCCGATGCGGGCGGTGACGACCCACTGGAGCTGATCCGCGAAGGACGCTATGGGCGGGTGGAGGACTTGCGAAGTTTGCTGACCCACGTCCACCTCGCGGGTAGGCTGGCGAACGTGGTCTATGCCATGGGACTGACCCAGACGGAATTCTATCCACACCAGTACAAGCCGCTGCTGACCCTACTGGATTCACCGGTCAATGGGCTCCTCATCGCGGACGAAGTGGGCTTGGGTAAGACGATCGAGGCGGGGCTGATCTGGACCGAGCTACGCGCCCGCTATGACATGCGTCGTCTGCTCGTAGTTTGTCCAGCGATGCTTCGGGAAAAGTGGCGGGCGGAGCTCTCGTCACGATTCGGTGTCGACGCGCGCGTCGTCGACGCGGCGGATCTCCTGAAGGAGCTGGATTCGAGTGAGAACCACGAACGGGCATGGATCATCAGTTACCAAGGCATCCGTGTACCGAGCGGCTGGGACCCCTCGGGGAGTGACACGCCCAAGCGCTCGACCCGCGCCCGTCTCGCCGACCTCCTATACCGCAATGCCGATCGGGAGCCTCTGCTCGATCTGGTGATCTTCGACGAAGCGCACTACATGCGCAACGAAGAGACCGGCGCGTGGCGAACCGGCAGCCTATTACGAGACGTCAGTACGCATCAATTGATGCTCTCTGCCACGCCGATCAACCTCGCCTCTGACGACCTGTTCAACGTGTTGCGTCTCCTCGATCCGGATCATTTCGAATATCCTGAGGATTTCCGCAACGTCGTCCTGGCCAACCGTCCAGTGATCGCCGCGAGCGACGCGGTACGCGATCCGAAGAGCGATGCCGATCGAATCTTGGCGGCGATCCGGGAGATCAAGTCGTCGCGGTGGTTCGAGAGATCCGAGCGTGTCGATCGTCTGATCGAGGAGGTAGAGACGGTCGAGGAATGGACGAACGAGCGGCGCATCGATGTCGCGGCCAAGCTTGAGCGACTCAACCTACTCGCACACATCGTCAGCCGCACGCGCAAGCGGGAGGTGCAGTCCGAACGAGTGTTGCGTGACCCGACCGTATTCGAGGCCAAGATGTCGCCCGTGGAGCAGGAGCTGTATCGGGCGATCACCGAGGGCACGCGTGAATATGCGCAAGCCAACGGCATTGAGCACGGATTCTTGCTCTCCACACCACAGCGGATGGTGGCGTCGAGCCCCGCCGCCTTGCTTCGGACTTGGCGTGACGATGGGCTTGATGCCGACGCGCTGGCAGTGACGATGGACGAGACGAATGAAGACGAAGAAATACTGCGCGAGGCGTCGTCCGGCCTCAAACGCTGGCTGGCGCGGCGAGCGCTGCGTGAGTTCGACCTCGGAGAACTGATCCGGAACGATTCGAAGTTCGACGAACTCGCTCAGGCACTGAATCGATTTTTGTCTGAGGATCGCGAAGCGAAAGCCATCGTGTTCACCACGTTTCGTGGCACCGCACGCTATCTGGTCGATCGTCTGTCCGCTGAGAACGTGGAAGCCGGGCTGTTGATGGGGGGCACGGAGTTCGACAAGGATGCCGTGGTCTCTGCCTTTCGCGATGACCGCAACTGCCGCATATTGGTGTGCACGGACGTCGCGGCGGAAGGCGTGGACCTGCAGTTCTGTCGCCTCGTAGTCAACTACGACCTGCCGTGGAATCCGATGCGTATCGAGCAGCGGATCGGACGTATCGACCGCATCGGGCAACGATCCAAGCGCATCCTGGTGTGGAACTTCGTCCATAAGGATACGATCGACGCACTCATCCTTGCGAGGCTGGCCAAGCGCATCGGGGTGTTCGAGAGCACCTTGGGCGAAACGGAAGCGATACTCGGCCAGGTCAGACGGCTCGAAGATGTCCTATTGTCGAGGCATTTGACGGCCGAGGAAGAAGCGCGCCTGATCGAGGAAGTAGCACTGGCCATCGAGAACGCCAAGCGCAAGCAGGAAGAGCTGGAGCGAGAGGCGATCCAGCTAGTGGCTCACGGCCAGCAGTTGCTGGCCCAGATCGAGGCGGCGCGAGGCGAGGGGAAGACCGTCACCCGTCACGATTTGGTTCGATATGTCGACGGGTATCTCCGGAACGTTCCTGGTTGCCGGTTCGTCGCGGCACGTGGCGAATCGGACACCTTCGACATCGGTCTAAGTCCCGGCGTGGCGGCGGAATTGGACGAATTCGTCAGGAGGGAGAATCTGGTCGGAAAGACCGGTCTGGGTACCGGTCAGACGAGGCGTTGTCGCTTCACTGACACGATCACCGAGAAGCCTAAGCCCGGAGAGGAGATCGTCCATCGCTTTCATCCGATCATCCGGTTCCTGTCGCGTAAGACCGAAGACGATGGGGATCGATTTCCGCTCTATGCGTCCAGAGTCGCCGCCGGTAACGTCGCGGCGGGGCGATACGCTCTGATGGCAAGATTGGCGAGTTTTTCCGGCGTGAAAGAAGAAGAACACCTTCTTGCCGCCGTCGCACCCCTCGAACAGGATACGCCCCTCGACGATCGAGAGGCGGAGGCCCTACTCGACTTGGTCAGGGAAGCGGGGCTCGACTGGCCAACGGTGGCGGTCGATGTCGCTCCGGAAGCCGGGGTGGCGGCCGTAGAACGATGCGAGGAGATTCTCAGGGATCGTTACAAGGCACTGAAGGATGAAAAATGGCGCGAGAACCGAGACCGCGCCGACGTGCTCTCGCACCTATTGGATGACCATGTTCACAAGAAGCGGGAAGGATTCGAGAAGCGGATCGCCAGCCACGAGACCTTCGCTTCATTGTACGGGAACAGCTCTGACGGTAAACGACGCAAGGGCCTGGCGAACGCGGAACGGAAAAAGCTGGAGGATTTCCTGGCCAGGATGGAAACGCGCCGGGCGACGCTGGCCAGGAAGAGTCAGACCTTTTCGGCAGAGACGCGAGAGATCTGTGTGCTGCTAGTAGACGTGGTACGGGAGGAGGATAGGCCGTGAAGAGCTGGAAAGAACAACTGAAGGGTGTCAAACGAGCATTACATGAGGCGGACGTACTAGACGAGAAACGAGGTGGAAAGCCGGCCAAAGTGGACTTTGAGCCACCGAAATCTTGGATGACCGACGACCGTTCGATATCGAAAAGGGATCGCGAATCGAAGGAGGGTTCTCGCCCCGCTCCGATTCCGTCGAAGGCGACCGGCCAACAGACCAGTGTCCACCGTCAGGTCGCCTTGACTGCCCAGAATCCCGTCCGACAACCTGCCACTCCAAGCACCGCCAGTCCTTCGTCCGACGAGCCATTGGTGTCTCCCAACAGGACGACGACGCCACCCGCTTTCCGACCGCACATCGAGGGGCATGCCCTGACCATGCCCGACTGGAGTGGCGCCGGCAGGTCGTTGCAGCATCCCGACCAACAAGGCGGGAGAGCGGCGCCGATGATCGTCAGAATCGGTGTGGATTTTGGGACCGCCTTCACGAAGGTGGCGATTCGAGCAGGTATCGATCTGGTGCCCGTCGATTGGTCTCCGATAACGGGCGACCAATCGGCGACGGGGCGCTATGTGATACCCGGTTTTGTGGTCCGTGCGTCCGATGGAGTGTACTGTTGGCAGCGGCTTGCCGAATCCGAGATCCAGGGGAATCTCAAGTTACCGATCTTGGAGATGGCCGGCTGCGACAAATGTCCAACGGCCACCCTGGCTTATCTCGCCTTGATCATCCGCTATGCCAGAGCGTTCCTGTATCGCCACCCGGAGGTCGGGAGAAAACTTATGACGCGTTCGCTTCGTTGGGAGTTGAACGTCGGATGCCCCACCGAGCCGCACGAAAGACCGGAGATCGTCCGGCTGTTCGGTCGCGTCGCGCAGACTGCTTGGCGATTGGCGGCAATGGACGATCTCCGAGAGTCGAACATCAAGGTCGCATGGGAGACTGACAAAGAGGACGGCGGCTTGGAGGCGGAACCGGGCGTCGTGCCGGAGTTCGTGGCGCAAATCGCCGGCTACCTCGGATCACCCCAGTTGAGCGAAGGGCTCCACGCGCTGATCGACGTCGGTGCCGCCACTCTCGACGTGGCGACGTTCAACGTCGTCTTGCCGAACGATCTTGATTCATCACCACGGATCCCAATCTTCTTCTCGGCCGTCCGCCCATTCGGTACCCATTACCTATCCCACAATCGCCATTCCCGACTAGACCTTGATTTACTATGGGACGATGCTGCACCGATTGAGCCGGCCGATAGCTTCGCGAAACGACACGGCAAACGCCATAGCGAGGTCGATGCCGCCGATTCGGATTTCATGAATCGAGTCACGAGCTGCATCACCAGGGTGATCGACGGCACACGCACCAACGCAAGGGGAGACCCGCGAAGCCCGGCTTGGCGCGAGGGATTGCCGATATTCGTCACTGGCGGTGGATCTAGTTGTCAGCTCTACCGGCGGGTCATCGAAGGGGTACAAATCGACCTGAAGCGACGACTGGGTTCATCGAGCCGCTTCCGGTTCGTCGAATTAGACCCGCTCGGTGCAAACGCATCGCACTTCGGCATTGATTCCGGAGGAAGACTCTCCGTCGCGATCGGTTTGACGCAGGATGCCGAAAACATTGCTCGCGTCGTCCCGCATCGCGATGTCGAGCCGATTTTCCAGGTCGCGAAGGAGCGTGTCGACCATAGTGAGATCTATGGCGACCGGTGAATCGACGCAAAGCTTCTTTAATCGACAGGTATAGCGACTCGGGCGAATGCCGATGAGGTGAAATTGATGAAGGAAAAAGACAAAAACGAACCAAATGTAGGCGCAGACAAGCAGCCTCATGCCTGGATCGCCGTCGATCATGGTCTCGGCACCGATGACAGGATCGCGCCCTATACCTTGGTATTGAAGGGTGATCGGTCCTTGTATCAGGACATCGCCGAGGACGATTGGATCATCGTCTTGAATCCCGCTGGAGAAATCGTCCGCGCCGGACGTGTGCTACGGGTTCGCTCCGATCTTGAAGTCACCATGCTCTTCTTCGACCGGGTGTCCGCGACCGACGCACCCATGCCGGTTACCAACGCCTCGCTGGCTCTCCCATCTTCGGGAACCGTCGGCCGAATCCAGTGGGCGGAATTCGTCGCAGCGCTACACACCGCGCTAAACCAGACCATTGATGGCGTATCGACGGTCGAGGATCGAGCTTACATCCGCGAGTTGCTGCAACTCGCCGTGGTGGACGACTTGCTTGGCCCGGCGGGTGGCCCGCACGAGCGCATCGTCGACATGAGCGTGCGTGACCGTTATTTGGTGGGCAAGCTGGCACCACGCGAGGCGCCGCAAGGCGGCATCGAGGGGCTGGAGGGCCCGCTGGCAGAGGAAGATGTAGAGGAACCCGACGATCCGATCGCGCCCGGTCAGCACGAGCCCGGAGCCGAATTCGGAACGGCGACCGGACGCGTGGAACCTGAATCGGATGCAGCCGACGAAATCGACGCCGCCAGCAATCAATCGCTCGCACCCAGCAGCTTCGGTATGACTTTCTGTGTAGATGGCGACGTGGAGCGTATCGAGGTCGAGGCGCGCTGGGGGCAGTACGAGCGCGTGCCCAACGGGGAGCACGAACTGACGAGGCCAAATGGACAGAAAGTCAAGGTTTGGCAGCGTATTCCTTGTGGCGGGAAGCTGGTGCTGCCGCTCATCGAGGGCGTGATTCCTCATCAAGCACCGGACGCGCATCGTCCGGCGGTGCGGATACAGGGTTCCATCCGTGCCAAGAACGCCAACGGCGACCGCTTGGTGACGCTGTTCCTGATCAACGCGCAGGAAGAACCGGACACCAACCGTGACACGGCTTGGGTGTTCCAGCCGGAACTCATCGTGCGGGCGGAAACGGAGACTTCCAGTCGCGCCATCTTCCGTCGGCGTCCGGTGCTGGATGCTGACGGAATGGACCCCGAACGCGAGTCGTTGGAGATGATCTACCGCAATCGTGTGGAATTCGCGGTCGGACATGGAGTCGCCGTCCACGCGGTGACGGCAGACGACGTGACGCTGGCCACCGAAGTGCGCACGACCGTCCTGCCGCAGTACGAAGTGCAGGTAACGGAGACGCCGGGCCTCGATCCCATAGACCGTCCGGCAATGAAGGCGATGGTGGAAAGCGGTCTGCTCGACATGCAGCGCCTCGCCACGCTGGACGTCGCCCAGTTGTTCGATGCCCTCAACATGCTAACCAAGGATTACGCGGCGTGGATCGACGAGCAGCGTGCTCGCATCGGCAAGGACGTGATCGGGTACGATACGCAGGCTGGGCAAGCGCTGGATCGGTGTCAGGAGATCCAGATGCGCTTACAGCAAGGTATCGACACGTTGAAGAGCGACGAGAAAGCCTTGGCGGCCTTCCGCTTCGCCAACCGAGCAATGGCGATCCAGCGCGTGCGTAGCCAGTACGCGCTCGAAATACGGCGAGGCCGGGACGTCACCGTCGATCAGTTCGACCTGCCGAAGAACCGTAGCTGGCGTCCGTTCCAATTGGCGTTCCTGCTACTGTCGATCCCATCGCTGGCGGACCCCACGCATCCGGATCGCGTGCAGCCCATGGAAGCCCATGCCGATCTATTGTGGTTTCCCACCGGCGGCGGCAAGACCGAAGCCTATCTTGGCGTCGCGGCGTTCACCATGGTAATCCGACGCCTACAAGGCAAGCTGGGCGGATACGACGGTTCGCGCGGGCTAGCCGTGATTATGCGCTACACCCTACGCCTGCTGACGTTGCAGCAATTTCAGCGCGCCACTGCGTTGATCTGCGCAATGGAAAAACTTCGGCGAGATGCATTCATACGAGGTGATGAATCACTGGGTAGGGAACCCTTCAGCATCGGCTTGTGGGTCGGCAACAAGGTGACACCAGGCACGACTGAGGAAAGCCACTACGCCATTCAAGCCCTGCGAGATTCAGGAAAGAACAAAGCAGGGCGTACTTCACCTCTTCAGCTCACCAGTTGTCCTTGGTGTGGCTCTGCGATCGATCCGGGAAAAGATGTCGTTGTAGATAAGGATCGTGGCCGAACGGTGGTTTACTGTGGCGACAAGAAGAGCAGTTGCGCTTTCTCGCGCGGCAGATCGAGCAACCTTTCGCATCCCGGCATCCCAGTCCTGACCGTGGACGAGGAAATCTATCACCGCCCGCCGACGATGATGATCGCCACCGTGGACAAGTTCGCCATGATGGCGTGGCGTGGTCAGGTACGCACACTTTTCGGTCGCGTGAGCCAAGAGTGCGAGCGCCATGGTCTGCTCTGGCGCGAGGCGGACTGCTGCAACGGAAATCACCAGGCCGGGAAAGGCCTGCCCGCGGTCAAGATCAAGAACGTCGCGCCGATCCGACCGCCCGATCTCATTATCCAAGACGAGTTCCACCTCATCAGTGGCCCACTCGGCACGATGGTCGGCTTGTACGAATCCGCCGTCGACGAGTTGTGTGGATGGACGCTCGATGGCAAGACGGTCAAGCCGAAGATCGTCGCGTCCACGGCGACGGTACGTAAAGCCAAGGAACAGGTGAACAACGTGTTCATGCGGCACGTATCGGTGTTCCCGCCGCACGGCCTGGACGTGGAAGACAACTACTTCTCGGTTCAGCGTCCAATCGAGGACAAACCCGGAAGACGCTATCTCGGCGTGTGCTCCCCCGGTAGCTCGCGCCCCGCGATGCTGATCCGTGTCTACACCGCCTTCCTAACCGCTGCCCAGGCCCTGTTCGATCGCTTCGGCGACCCGGCCGACCCGTACATGACCATGGTCGGCTACTTCAATTCGCTGCGAGAGTTGGGCGGGATGCGGCGTTTGGCCGAGGACGACGTGCAAACGCGCTCCTATCGCGTGCAGATGAGCATGGTGGAAAGACCCGCGCTCGCGCAGCGCAGCGTCAATAACATCCGCGAGCTGACGTCGCGCGTCTCCAGTCAGGACATACCGAAGTACCTTGATGACCTGGAAGTCAAGTTCGGGGCGATGTTTGATGCGAGCACCGGGAAGTACGTGACGAAATGGAATGAAGGCGACACACGCGCGATCGACGTGGTGCTGGCGACCAACATGCTGTCGGTCGGCGTGGACGTGAATCGTTTGGGCTTGATGGCGGTCAACGGCCAGCCCAAAGGCACGGCGGAATACATCCAGGCCACCAGCCGCGTGGGTCGATCCTTTCCCGGCTTGGTCTGTACGGTTCTCACCTGGGCGCGTCCGCGCGATCTCTCGCACTACGAGACGTTCGAGCACTACCACGCGACGTTCTACAAGCATGTGGAAGCGCAGTCGGTGACGCCATTCTCCCCACGGGCGATGGATCGCGGCTTGACCGGCGCACTCCTTTCCCTGATGCGTCTGGAGAACGACGCCTTCAGTCCGAACGTGGGCGCAGGCGAGCTGGAAAAATCCGACAACCCCGAGGTCACGGAAGCGATTGACGTATTGGTGAGGCGGGCTTGGAATGTCAGCGAGACGCCCGCCATCAAGAATTTGGCCGAACGTGAATTGAAAGAACGTGCAGACGAATGGGCGAAAGAAGTGAGCGTTCCCGGCCGGACATTGGCTTACGAAAAGCGCGGCGCCCAGGCGGCGACGATGTTTGGGTTGCTCAAGTCGCCGGGCACTCACGCTTGGGACAATTGGACGGTTCCGATGTCGATGCGCGAAGTTGAACCGGGCGTACGCCTGATCATGAATACGGAACATATCTCGGACTACCACGGATGGAAACCTCGTCCGCTGCCCAAGAACGAGGACTAACCATGACTACGAATCGAACACCCGTCGGAGAAGTCCGACCCAGTCAACTGCTCTGGACATACGGACCCGGCGCCCTGATCGACTTGCCGAGCCTCTCGGTGGTGACGCTGGGCATTGACCAATGGGAGAAAGACAGGTGCCAGCCCATCGTCGAGCCGCGACTGCTCGCCGCCGTCCGCAAGATCCTCGGGCCACAGGTCGAGAATCTGCGCGTCCCCCCTTTTCAGAAGAGCGAGCTCGTCGACCCGTGGTCGGCGGAAGCGAACATTGGTGTCCCCGTCCGTCCGTTTCCGCGCTGGATGCGCTGCGTGAAGTGTGGTCTGCTATCGCCCTTCGATGCGGGCCTGGTCGAGATCAAGGAAAACCGCTTCCGTCCAGAACGAACCCGCTTCGTCCACAAGGGATGCAGGGGCTCCAAGGGTGACCAGCCCGCGAAGGATGCCGATGCGGTTCCGGCGCGTTTCCTCTTGGCCTGCCGCGATGGCCACCTCGACGATTTCCCTTGGCATTACTTCGTCCATGGCGGCAACAGCTCGTGCAAGGGGACACTGCGCTTCTTTGAAAGCGGAGCCTCGTTGCAGACGGAAAACCTATGGGTGAAGTGCGATGCTTGTGGCGCGTCGCGCAGCATGGCACATGCCTTTGGCAAGGCTGGAAAGGAAAACCTGCCGAGCTGCCGAGGCAGGCATCCTCACCTCGATCATTTCGACGAAGAGTGTGACGAAGAGGCACGGGCCGTCCTGCTGGGTTCGACGAACAGCTGGTTCCCAATCACGCTGTCCGCGCTCGCCATCCCACAGGCCAAAGACCCACTCGGCCAACTCCTTCAGGATGGGTGGGAGTTCTTCGATGATCTGGACTCTGAGGCCGCCGTCGCCGTGACGGTAAAGACGCTGAAAAAGACTGGGGCCTTACCGGGCATCGACAAGTACTCGGCATCGGATATCTGGGCGGCCATCGAAGCCAAGCGCAACGGCGGTGGAGAGGAGGTCGACGGTGAGGCAGACATCAAGGGGCCGGAATGGGAGGTGCTGACGTCTGCCAATCCGCCTTCTGACTACCCACACTTCATGAGCAAGAAGGTGGCCACGCCACCTGGCTTCGAGAATCGGATCAACAAAGTGTTACTGCTTGAGCGGCTCCGCGAAGTCAACGCACTATTAGGCTTCACCCGTGTGGAAGCACCCGAAGAAGCCAGCGATCCTAACGAGCGCCCCCAAATGGCGGGCCTCGCGCGCCGCAAGCCAGATTGGGTTCCTGCCAATCAGGTTCACGGTGAGGGCATCTTCATCCAATTCGACGAAGCCGCACTGCGCACGTGGGAAGCGCAGGATGGCGTCAATCGAGTGGATAGAATGCTTGAAGGTGGGCATCGGGGATGGCGCAACGCACGCCGCCTCGACCCAGACGAGGGCTACCCCGGTATCCGGTACGCCATGCTCCACACACTTTCACACCTGCTCATCCGCGAACTGGCGCTGGAATGCGGCTACAACGCGGCGAGCATCCGCGAACGCATCTATGCCGACGGGTCGGGCGCCGACCCGCAAGCGGGCATCCTCATCTACACGGCGGCGGCCGACTCCGATGGGACGCTGGGAGGTCTCGTCGATCTCGGCAAGCCGGAAAACCTCGGGCGCCTGTTAAGACAAGCATTGAATCGTTCGAAGATCTGCTCATCTGATCCGCTTTGTTCTGAGCATGATCCCGAGAAAGATCGCTCCCTTCATGCTGCGGCATGTCACGCCTGTAGCTTGGTGGCGGAGACCTCCTGCGAACGCGGCAATCGCTATCTGGACCGGTCATTGTTGGTTCCGACGCTGGAACGAATCGACGCGGCTTTCTTCCAGGGATTATGAAATGGAAAAGCTTTTGGACGCCGTCGCGGCCGTGGTCTGTCTGGTGTCTCCTGAAAAGGTGCACGCCATAGCCAGTCGGATTCGCCGGACCGATACCAGCAAAGTAGGCAGCACACTGTCTGGCGTAGTCGGCACGCCTGCGGCGGCTGGAGTCGTGGATCAGCTCGTTGATGCTTGGCGCGCGACCACTGTCAGTGCCGAGGAACTCGCATCAATGCTGCTCGCCGCCGGCCATGTCTTCATTAAGGCTGCGAACCAGCAATCCACCGAACTCGTCTGGACGGGACCGACGACGCCCTTCGTATCGGCTCGTCGAACAGAGCAAGCACTATTGCAAGTCATCAATGCAGCTGAGCATACCTTGTTCATCACCAGCTTCGTTGCCTATGACGTCGCGAGCATCGTCAAGGCGCTAAATGTGGCAAATGACCGGGGAGTAGTCATTTCCATGCTACTCGAATTATCTCAGGACCACGGTGGAAGCATCAGCTTCGACGCGATAGGTAAGATGAGGACGCAAGTCCCCGCCTCGCGACTCTACGCCTGGCGAGACAAGGCCGCTCCCTTCATCGACGGGCGCGTCCATGCCAAAGTCGCTGTAGCTGATGGCAGGATGTGTTTGATCACCAGTGCGAACTTGACTGGGCATGCGATGGATAAAAACATGGAGGCTGGCGTTCTCATCTCAGGAGGCCACATTCCCCAACTATTGAGTGACCACTTGGGATTCTTGGTCGATACGAAATTGGTTTCATCGGTGTAGGATCAAGAACTATTGTTCGTTGATGTAGATAAAGGGTAGTGTGCTGTTCAAGAACCCTGCCAATTCCCAAGGCATCCTGCACCGAAGTGTGAAGGCAGGTGGTTTTGCACCATCTGCAATGTGAACACCGCGCTGTTCTGAATGTGCTGATGTATTAGCGCGTCAACGCGAGCGGCGAAAGCTCAAACACGTATTGTTTTCGGAACGCCAAAACGGCAGGGCGATGCAGCATACAGACTTGGTCTGGTTCTTCAGTTTTGGGAGGAGGCACGCGCCGCGCGCCTGAGCCGCCTTGCCTATTCTTTATTCATCTTTGCAACGTATCCCACGCGGACGGTTTGACAGCCTCTTCAGCCGGCCCCTGCGGTGACCACACTCCGAAAAGTCCTACTTCTGAGAGTAACCGGTCGCTACCCCTACATTTTTTGATTTCCTGAGCAGCCAGTCCTGCGAGTCGTTCGTACCAAACGTGCGAAAGCGTCTCTGCAAGACTTTTGTGTCATTGCAGGCGACTACACTGAATAGGGTATTGGCGGGTTAGGCGCCATAGCCCAATCCACACACATAACGGGGGTGCCGCTTTTTGACCCATTAACATAGGGATAGCCCCCGGGACACTCGCTACCCAATGCACCGTGGGAAGCACACTGCAAGTTCGCCGTTGAAACGTTTCCATCCATGCTTTTGCGACCAGGAGGCTCTATGACGACAAGCGACACCAAGCAGCAGACTCTGGTAACCAGGACCGCACAGACCGAGCAGCGGTATCGTCAGCTGTTTGCCATGTTCCGCAAGCTGGCACAACAAGCTCTTGATGCCGGCATGGCCGATGCAACGGTGCCAGAACCGGTACGTATGGTAGCAATCTTCTTGGCGCGGGAGGCAAGCTGGTCGGCCGCGACCGCGCGCACCTACCGGGCCTCACTCGTTTTCGGCCTGCAGCAACTTGATGACGAGGCTGTCACCCAGGCGTTGGAAATGCTGTATCACGTCGGAGAGGACGCTGAGGACCGTATGCGGCGCCAGATGTCGATGCAAGAAGAGCGTCGACAACGTAAAGAGGGACGGCCGGTCGGCGGCCAGCAAAAAGCAAAACGGTTTTCCAAGGCACAAGTCAACCGCCTACTGGCAGAACTGCACACATCGCGCAGCCAGTGGGCCGATGCAACCAGCGATTGGTTCATGGCTGGAGCGCTGACCGGCCTACGCCCTTGCGAGTGGTGCCGTGCCGAACTGATCGACAGTGACGGGCTGAGTGCGCTACGGGTACAAAACGCGAAAGCCACCAACGGCCGTAGCCATGGCCCAAACCGCACCATTCTGTTGGCTGATCTCGATGGCTGGCAGCGTGCTCTGATCGTGCGCCATCTCGTGCGAGTACAGGGGTACGCGCGACAGGAGCGCTTCGAGAAGATGTATGAAGCCTGCCGTCAGCTCATCCGTGATGCCGCAGACCGCGTGTTTCCGAAAGACGTCCGGCACCCAACTCTCTATACCGCGCGCCACATGTTCGCCGCCAGTGTGAAAACCATGTTCAGTCAGGCAGAGGTTGCCGCGCTGATGGGGCATGCCTCCATTGAAACCGCCGGTCGTCATTATGCCGAACGATGGAGTGCCAGCGGTGTTGCAGGTGTGCGCCCCAGTAATGGGGACGTCGAGGCGGTCCTCAATCGAAACTCATCGCGATCCGGCGCCGAGCCCCTGCACACGTTTGTAAAGAAAGTTCATCCGTAGAGGCTCAAGCCATCGTGCTGCCGGTCTGCTCAGGTTCGGCAGCACCATCTTTTGCATGACCCAGAGACTCGAACGCTATAACCTCCCACAGCGCAGATATAGCACCGCGATGTGGGCGCGCCGGCAAACGAACCACCGTCCTGGACCACCAGGGAGTCGGCACTACTGCCCCAGGGTGACAGCAGATGCCTGCTGTGTCATTTCCCACGCGTGCCTCCGCGATCGGTCAATCCGGTCGGGCTCACTAATCTAAAACCGTACCTTGATCGCGCAGCATGGACAGATGCAATTGCCTTGTCCTTGCCACAAGGGGAGTCTGAGCGCAAGCCGGCTGCTTCAGTGACGCGAATCGGTCCACATCGCGGCCTCGTCATTCGCGGGCAGTAGCCCTACGCAGATCGGCGCAATGCCTGGGCAGCTCATTGTAAGCGGTGCCCGCTTTGCACCTTGCGCTTTCGGCGGATGCGACTATAACTAAGTCCATTGCTTGCGTGCTTGCTCTCTTGAGCAGCGCGCATACCCGATCTGCTGCTCATTTTTTGTGCAAGGGAGTTTCATGAATCACCAAGCGCTTTCCATGCAATTGACGCGCACCGTCATGCAGGCGAATCATGCAAATCAGGCGTCGAGCACCCTGCCTAGCAGCCTTGGCATTCACGACACCGAAGCAGAAGAATCCGGTATCCAGGAACAGAACAATTCGCTCTTCATTCCACGGTCGTCGGCAATCGTCCTGCTGACCAAATATGCGAAGAAGCCCGAGCGCTTCATCCGCCAGATGTGCGCCCTAGTTGCTTCGGACCTTCGCGCGGCACGCGACCTTGCCCAATACCTGTGCCGGTCCCCGGACCCGGCGCGGCGGCGATCCGGACAGTTGCTGCTTGACTGGTGTAATGAGCAGGAGTGCTCGGTCGGCACCTGCGACGATGACAGTACGGACACGACTACTGACGACCTGTTTGATTTGGTCGACTTTGATGACGAATTCGAAGATGCTGCGTCCAGTGTGCGCGAGGATGCAAAGACGAGCACGGCGGACATTGATGCCAACTGTGTCGAGGCTGACGGGATTCCATCGCTGCGCGACGCGGACCTGCCTCCCCCCACGCTACTCGCCTGGCCGCGCCCAGCAGAGCTGGCGCAGCAGGTGGCTCTGTTCTCTGCGGAGGAAATCGATGCGTATGCCGCCACCTTCGAGCAGCGCGTGAAGGACAGCGAGGAACGTGCTGCAGTAGCCGAAGTGATCAACCATCTGCGCCG
>Ga0196971_1000419_pt1 | contig 33082 bp, 32 predicted proteins | sample S1v_1013CmetaG_FD_148660 | JGI IMG/M metagenome (GOLD analysis project Ga0196971, IMG submission 148660) | Soil microbial communities from Anza Borrego desert, Southern California, United States - S1+v_10-13C | ecosystem: Environmental > Terrestrial > Soil > Desert | place: USA: California...
ATGCTCGGCCACGACGTTTCGCTTCAGCGGGAGAAGCCTGCCGTCAAGCGGGGCGAAGCCCGCCTTACCGTGACCGGCCTTGAGGTCCGCGGCGACCGCGGCCTGCCCGCCGTACGGGGCGCCTCGCTCAAGGTGCACGGCGGCGAAATTCTCGGCATCGCCGGCGTGGCCGGCAACGGCCAGCGGGAGCTGGCGGAAGCCATCGCCGGGCTCCGGCGGACCACCGCCGGCACCGTGGCCATCGGGGGTAGGCTGGCCTTCATCCCCGAAGACCGCCTGGGTATGGGCCTGGTGCCCAACCTGGATGTCTGCGACAACGCGATTCTGCGGGCCTACCGCCGGGCGCCCGTCGCCCAGGGCGGACTCCTCAGCCGGAAGGGCCTGCGGGACTTTGCCTATAGCCTGACGCGTCGCTTCGACGTCAGGGCCGCTGGCCTGGGCGTGCCCGTGAAGCTGCTCTCCGGTGGCAACCAGCAGAAGCTGCTGGTGGGCCGGGAACTGGCCGAAGACCCCAGCGTGATCGTCGCGTCGCAGCCTGTACGCGGCCTCGACGTGGCCGCCACCGAAGCGGTGCACTCCCTGCTGCTGAAGGCCCGGCAAGATGGCACGGCCATTCTGCTCATCTCCGAAGACCTCGACGAGCTCATGAGCCTCTCGGACCGCATCGCGGTCCTGTTTGAAGGGCGCATAATGGGCGTGGTCGATGCGAAACCCGAGCACCGGGACGCCATCGGCCTGATGATGGCCGGTCGGCAGCCCTCTGCCGAGGAGGTGCCGGCATGACCTTCCGGCTACAGCCCGAAGCCCGGAGCTTCTGGCAGAAGGCAGGCATTCGTACGGGCGCCGTTCTTCTGGCACTGGCCCTCTCGGCCGCCTTCCTGAGCGTGAACGGGAAAGACCCGCTGGAAGTCTTCAGCGCCATGTTCGGCTCGGCTTTCGGCACCAGATACGGCTTTTCGGAGACGCTGGTCCGCACCGTCCCCCTGCTGCTCTGCGGCCTGGGCGTGTCGCTGGCTTCCCGCATGCAGCTCTGGAACGTGGGCGCCGAAGGCCAGTTCTTCATGGGCGCCTTCGCGGCCTCCGGCGTGGCGCTTGCGTTCCCTGAGTTGCCCGCGGTCGTGCTGCTGCCGTTAATGGCGGTGGCGGGCGCCGTGGCCGGCGGTCTCTGGTGCCTCCTGCCCGGCGTCGCCCGGGCCTACCTGAACACCAGCGAGACCATCACCACGCTGCTGCTGAACTACGTCGCCATTAACTGGGTCAGTTACTTCGTGTATGGCCCCTGGAAGGATCCGAAGGGGTTCAACTTCCCCCTGACGCCGACGTTCTCGCAGAATGCCTGGCTGCCCGTGCTGTGGGGCCGCGTCCACGTGGGCCTGATTCTGGCCCTGGCTGCGGCCGCCATACTCTGGTGGGTGCTCTGGCGCACGCGCTGGGGCTACGAAATCCGGGTCATTGGCGAGTCGCCCAGCGCTGCTCGCTACGCCGACATGTCCATTGTCCGGAACATCCTCCTGGTCATGTTCACCACCGGCGCCCTCGCCGGTCTGGCTGGGATGATGGAGGTCTCCGGCCTCATTCACCGCCTCCAGAAAGATATCTCTCCGGGATACGGCTATACCGCGATCATCATCGCGTACCTGGCCCGCCTCAACCCTGTCTCGCTGGTGGTCGTCTCCTTCCTCTTCGGCGGCCTGCAGGCCGGCGGCTACAGCGTGCAGACCATGGGCGTGCCCCTCGCAACGGCCAACATGATCCAGGGCGCCATTCTGTTCTGCGTGCTGGGTGCCGAAGTGCTGACCCGCAACCGCATCGTAATGCGGCGGCGGAAGGAGGCGGTGGGCGCATGACCGGCGATATCACGTTAGGCTCCATGGCGGTCTCCACCCTCGCCGCCACCGTCGTGGCGGGAACGGCCATTCTCTACGCCGCGCTGGGCGAGATTCTCTCCGAGCGGGCGGGCGTGCTTAACCTGGGCGTCGAAGGCATGATGCTGGTGGGTGCCGTCATGGGCTTCATGACGGCTCTCAAGACGGGCAGCCCGTGGCTGGGCGTGCTGGTGGCTGCACTGGCGGGCGGGGCTCTGGCCCTGGTACATGCCGTGCTGACGGTGTCCCTGCGGGCGAACCAGGTGGTCTCGGGTTTGGCCCTGACCATCTTCGGGTCGGGCTTCTCGGCCTACATCGGCAAGCCCCTGGTCGGCGTGCCCCTGTCGGCGCCCTTCCGGGCCGTGGCCATCCCTGGTCTGGCCGACATCCCGGTGCTGGGGAAAATCCTCTTCCAGCACGATGCGCTGGTCTACCTGAGCTTCCTGCTGGTGCCTGCTCTCTGGTACTGGCTCTACCGGACCCGGCCGGGCCTGCACCTGCGGGCCGTGGGCGAGAACCCCGCAGCGGCGGATGCCATGGGCCTGAACGTCTACCTCATCCGATACGCCTGCATCGTGGCGGGCGGCATGCTGGCTGGAGTGGCAGGGGCACACCTCTCGCTGGCCGTGGCGCCGTCCTGGGTGGAAGGCATGACGGCTGGCAGGGGCTGGGTGGCGGTGGCCCTGGTCATCTTCGCCATATGGAACCCGGGGAAGGCGATTCTGGGCGCCTACCTGTTCGGCGGCGTGGAAGCCCTTACGTTCCGCGTGCAAGCCATGGGGAGCTCGATCTCGTCGTTCTTCCTGAACATGCTGCCCTATCTCTTTACGATTGCGGTCCTGCTGGTGGCGACTTATCGGGCTCGCCGGGGCCGGGCTGACCTGCCCGGGGCCCTGGGCGTGGCCTACGACCGGGAGACGCGGTAACACCGTCGAAACATGACGATGGAAACACAAGACGCACCGCCGAGGTTCGACACCTTCGGTGGTGCGTTTTGTGTTAGCCTACGTGAGGAGCCACCGCGGACCAGCCTTCGAAAGGAGGTTTGGCCTATGGTGACGATCACGCTCAAGCTGGACTTGGTCACTCTCGTCTGGCTTGTGATCCTGATCCTCAGGGTCGCTTCCGCTAACAGAAAGCGGTAGCCGGAACTTAACCGAGCCACGGCACCGCCAACTGACGGTTGAGGCGTCGACAGCGGAGCTCCGGCGAGCGGTTGGTCAGTAACACCGACCGCTCGTTCTCTATTTTAGCCGTCCGCCCCCGGGCCTATACCTTCCGAATCAGCTGGAACATTCCCGGCTCCGGCTGGTACCCCATCTTCCGGTTCACGGCCAGCATCCGCTGGTTCACGGAGTGGTTGTGCGTCCGCAAGTAGGGCGCCCCCTGCTCCCGGGCCCAGTCCACGAAGACAAGCTTGATCGCCAGGGCCATCCCCCGCCCCCGGTAGTCCCGCTGGACCCCCGTGAAACCGTGGTAATACGCCCCATTCGCCTGCTTCCGCATTTCCGCCATGGCCACCCACCGGTCGCCATCCACGGCGAGCAGCACGTGCTCAGCCTTCCAGGCCGGGTTGTTCTCAATGAACTTCCGGAAATCCGCCAGGGACGGCTTGGGCTGCCCTTCCGTTCCCGGCACATCCAGGGCCAACTCCCACATGAAGTCCAGGTAACGCTCCAGCCCCGTGTCATCCAGCGGGTATTCAGCCAGAGTTGTGAAGTGAATGCCCGAGGCCAGGGCCCTCTCCACGGCTCCCGCAAAGGGCTTGGGGTCAAACCGGTCCAGGAACAGCTTCGACTCAAACAGGTGGTGCTCCTTGACGTAGCCCCGGCGCTCGGCCCATGCCAGGGATTCCGGATTCTCCTCGCGCACAGTGCACTCCAGGGCCGTCGCCCCTTGCTCCAGGGCGTATTGCTCCAGGGCCTGGTACAGCGTCCGGCCAATGCTCTCCCCCCGGTACGGGCGGTCCACCCGCACGAAGATACGGAAGTGCCCGGGCTTATTGAACTTCCCACCTACCGCGGTGCCATACGCAATCAGCTTCCCGTCTGGCGTGACGGCGGCGAGAGGCAGTTGGAGCACCCCGTCGAACGTCATCCGCTCCTGGCTCTGCAGTTCCTCCAGGCTGGGCGGGTCGGGCACCTGGTCCTTCGTGATCTCCAGCATGCGAACGCAGTCCTCCACCGTCCGGCGGCGAAGTTCAAACGATAGCACCGTATGACCTCCCTGCAACCACGTAATCCCATGGTACCACTGCGGGAGCAGGAGCACAGCGTGCCCGGGACCGATGCAGGCATCGTCCTCCGGTACGATTACGCCCCGGCGGGCATGACCAGAATGGGAACCTGGTCCTGATACGGGTGGGCGGTGCCGATGTATAGGAGCCCCACACCCGCCTCCACCAGGCCATCCACGCAGCTCTGCCGCAGCACGTACGGCTGACCACCGCCGAATTGCCCCTCACATAGCTGCCATGCAATCGCAGCCAAATCTGCGGGTTGCCCCGCGGGCATGACCAGCGCCAGTGTGTTGCGAGCCCGGGGACTGGCCATCGCCCGCTCCATCAGGAACGGCACCACGGCTTCGTTCTCCGGGCAGATCCAGAAGATCACCATCTCCCCCGACGATACGGCCATGCTCCAGCCGCCTTCGGAGAAGCGCCGGACGGTGGCCTCTTGCTCCGAGGCCACCATATCAGACAGGCGACAACCCACCACCAGCGCCTTGGCGCAGGGCGCCGACCAGAGCAGGGTGGCCAGGTCGCGCATGGGAAAGGCGTAGACATCTACCAGCCCAAGCGATGGCGCCGGCTCCCCGACCCTCACCCACGGAAAGCGAGAGGCGGCGTCAGCGCCAGGCTCATGCACCACCGGCGCCCGTCGGCCCGTCCAGCGGCATTCCTCACGACGGTAGGGGGCCGGGGCCTGGACTGAAGGCAGCCACACGAGGACGCGGTCGCCCAACTGGCCCACCACGTAACCCTCGCCGCTGTCGCGGATTGTCTCACCCTTCGGTTCCACCAGGACCACGTCGTACCCCACCGTCGGATTCATCCACCCGAGCTTCACGCTGCTCCCTCCCACCGGACCCGTCTCAAACATCTGACATATTCGCAAGTAAGGCGGCTGAACCCTCCTGCCGGGGAAGCCGGGAACGCGCAGCCGCCGCCCCCGGTAAAGGCGGGCGGCGGCTGCATCTATCTCAAGCCCCGTTCAGTCCATATCATGCGGCATGGACGGGGCCTCCTGTTTGGGCTCCGGCTTCTCGGTCACCATCGCCTCCGTGGTCAGCACCATCGCAGCGATGGAAGCGGCGTTCTGCAGAGCGCTGCGGGTCACCTTGGCCGGGTCCACGATACCGGCGGCGATCATGTCCACGTATTCGCCGCTCAGCACATCGTAGCCGTGGTTCTTCGGCAGCGTCTTGACGTGCTCGACCACCACGCTGCCCTCTACACCGGCGTTTGCGGCAATCTGGCGCAAGGGCTCCTCAACGGCCCGGCGGATGATGGCCACGCCCACCCTCTCGTCGCCGACCAGCGTCTGCGCCAGTTCGGCCAGGGCCGCCTGGACCTGCACCAGCGCCACACCGCCGCCCGCAACGATACCTTCCTCTACGGCCGCCCGGGTGGCGTTCAGGGCGTCCTCGATGCGCAGCTTCTTTTCCTTCAGCTCCACCTCGGTCGCGGCACCCACCTTCACCACGGCTACGCCGCCCGCCAGCTTCGCCAGCCGCTCCTGCAGCTTCTCGCGGTCGTAGTCCGACGTGGTCTCCTCAATCTGCCGGCGAAGGGCCGCCACACGGGCCTTGATCTCCGTGGGTAGCCCGTGGCCTTCCACGATGGTGGTCTTCTCTTTCTCGATCCGCACCCGGCGGGCCTGGCCCAGGTCGGCCAGGGTGACGCTGTCCAGCTTGCGGCCCAACTCTTCGGTGATCACTTTGCCGCCGACCAGCACGGCGATGTCTTCCAACATGGCCTTACGGCGGTCGCCAAAGCCCGGCGCCTTCACGGCGGCCACCCGCAGGGTGCCCCGCAGCTTGTTGACCACCAGCGTGGCCAGAGCCTCGCCCTCAAGGTCCTCGGCGATCAGCAGCAGGGGCTTTCCGGTTTGCACAACCTTCTCCAGGACCGGCAGCAGATCTTGAATGGCCGAGATCTTCTTATCGGTGATCAGAATGTACGGCTCCTCGAGAACGGCCTCCATCTTCTCCGTATCGGTCACCAGGTAGGCGGAGACGTAGCCCCGGTCGAACTGCATGCCCTCGACCGTCTCCAGCTCGGTCTGCAGGGTCTTTGACTCTTCAACGGTGATCACGCCGTCCTTGCCCACCCGCTCCATGGCGTCGGCGATCAGCTTGCCAATGTCAGGGTCGTTGGCGGAAATGGCCCCAACTTCGGCAATGGCCTTGCGGCCCTCCACCTGGATGGCGTTCTTCTTGATCTCTGCTGTCGCCACAGCCACAGCCTTCTCGATGCCCCGCTTGATCAGCATGGGGTTCGCACCCGACGTGACGTTCTTCAGCCCCTCATGGACGATGGCTTGCGCCAGCAAGGTAGCGGTGGTGGTGCCGTCGCCGGCCACGTCGTTGGTCTTGGTAGCCACCTGCTTGACCAGTTGGGCGCCCATGTTCTCAAACGGGTCTTCCAGTTCAATCTCCTTGGCGATGGTGACCCCGTCATTGGAGACCGCCGGTGCGCCGAACTTCTTGTCGAGAACCACATTCCGGCCCTTGGGACCCAGGGTGATCTTGACCGTGTTGGCCAGCTTATCGACGCCCCGCTCCAGAGCCCGGCGGGCCGTCTCATCAAAGACCATCATCTTGGCAGACATGGCTTACCCCTCCACAATGGCCAGGATGTCGCGTTCGGTAATCAGCAGCAGATCCTCACCGTCGACCTTGATCTCCGTACCCGAGTACTTGGCGAAGAGAATCCTCTGGCCCACCTGCACATCCAGCGGCTGACGCTGTCCGTTCTCCAGCAGGCGCCCGCTGCCCACGGCGAGCACCTTGCCCATCTGGGGCTTCTCCTTGGCCGTATCCGGCAGAACAATTCCGCCCTTGGTCCGCTCTTCCCGCTCGACCGCCCTGATCAGGACCCTGTCGGCCAGCGGTTTGACCTGGTTGGATGCAACCGTTACCATACGCGTCGCTGTCCCTCCTGCTCCTTGCGCTGACGATCTCCATTAGCACTCATACGTGGCGAGTGCTAATCCGATTCCAAAATACGCAAGACCCGCAGAGGCGGTCAAGCGCCACTGCGGGTCTTTGTCACACAACAGTCCGCTTTATTTCGTTCGCGCTCGCTACTGCTCTTTCTTGCTCAGCACGATAACGTCCACTCGACCTACGGGGTCGCTGCTGATCTCGCCGTAGCCCACGACGACCATGCGCGTGGCGGGAAACTGCTGCGAGGCCAGGTAATCCACAATGCCCGCCGCCCGCCGAGAACTCAGCGACGTGGGCTGCATGCCGGCCGGCGTCTCGCCCGCCCCCGGGTAGCCCTCAATCAGAATGGCCCGGTCGAAGGAGCGCAGCTTCTCCACCAGGGGCCCCAGGTGCTCCTTCGCATCGGGCTTTAGCGTATCGCTGCCGGCGTCGAAGAGCACCCGACCGACGATGGAGATGACCAGGCCGCGCTCATCGAGGAACATGCCCAGTTCGGTTCCGCCGACCCGAATGCCCGACAGCGTCCGCTGGAAGCCCCGCAGCACATCATTATCCGTCGGAGGATCGGGCACAGCCGGTGCCGTCCCGCCCTTGGGCCCCGGCGGCTCCGGCGGATTCTCTCTGGCCGGGAGCACTCGCTCAAGGGCGGGAGCCCCGTCCCGCCCGTCGTACGAGCCGGCATGGTCCAGGGGTTCAGGTGCTGTGCCGCCGCTTAGCCCAATGGAGGTCACAAAGACAGTCACAGAACTGGCCCCGGGCTGGTTCGGCTCGGTGGCCCCGGCCCCGTAGAAGCCCGCCCGCAGGCCCTTTGCCATCTCGGCGAACTTGGTGGCGTTCGCTTCCGACAGGGCGTACAGCACCAGAAAGAGCGCCATCAGCACCGTGATAAAGTCAGCGTAGGAGACCATCCAGCGCTCCGCTCCAGAGTCACCGTGCCCGCCCTCGTCAGGGTCATGGGAGGGAGCGTGCCGATGCAGCGTTCGCCGCCCCCAGCTCATGCCACCGTCTCCTTCCGAGGCATCTCCAGCTTTTCACCGCTCGGGAGGAAGGCCTGCAGCCGTTCCCGGATGAACCGGCCCGACTGGCCGTTCTGAATCAGCATGAGGCCTTCAATGATCATGTCGCCGTGGTTCTCCCGGGCCATGATCTGGATCTTCAGTTTGCGGCCGATGGGGAGCCAGAAGTAGTTCGCGGAGAGAATGCCATAGAACGTGGCCAGGAAGGCGCTAGCGATGGCTTTGCCCAGTTTTTCCGGCTCCGCGTCCAGGCTGCCGAGCACATGCACCAGCTCCAGCACCGTGCCGATGATGCCGATGGTGGGGGAGTACCCGCCCGCCGCGTCAAACATGCCGGCCAGACGGCGTCGTCGGGCCAGGTTAAGGCTCAGTTCAGACTTCATCACCCCGTACATCAGCTCGGGGTCCGTCCCGTCCACCAGCAGAAGCATGCCTCGCTTCAGGAAAGGATCCGTCACGTCCTCGATGTCGGACTGCAGGGAGAGGAGGCCGCCCTTTCGGGCCTTGTCCGCCAGACGGGCCACGAAGTCAATTACGTCGGGCATGTGCAGGTCGGGCACCCGGAATGCCTGTCCGATGAGGCGGGGCATGTGCTTGAGGTCTGACAGCGGGTAGGAAATGAACGTGACGCCGAGGGTGCCGCCGAAGATCAGCACAATGGGGCCGGCGTGCAGGAGAGCCTCCAGAGCCTTCAGGCTGCCCGTGTTGAGGCGAATGGTAATGATGATGGAGGCGACGCCTCCCACCAGGCCGATCAAGGTGGCCAGTTCTGCCCGACTGCGCATGGGTGGGTGCTCCTTTGTCTAGAACGTCTAGCAGGTGTGAAGTGCAAGAACTGATTTCATCTTACATCAAACGAGTGAGGGCTGACTGTGGGACTTATGGTCACGGGAGATGGGACTTAGGTCCCATTCCCGCTGTACCCCACAGCTCAAGAGATACGAAACATTTCAATAGAGAAAGATCCGCCGAGCTCGAGGAAGCGAAACCATTATAACCCACGAAATCCGGCGGCGATCGGGATTGGTGAAGATTGTACTAAATGCCTATATGGTCTATCTTGAGAGTACAACCTGTCATTCCCCCTCGAAAGAAGACAGGTGAGACGAACAGGAAGGACGTGAACTCCCTTGGCCCAGGAAACGACGCCGGATCACCTGACTCAGGACCCGGACCAGGGACAGCTTCCCGTTCCGGTGCGCTGAGATACCCCATCCGCAAGGAAAGGAGCATCCCTCCGGCACCACTGTTCCGGACTGATTGCCACAAAGAAGACGCCCTCCTGACGGAGAGGGCGTCTTTTTTTGTGTCAGAGGGCCAGTCGGGAACTCCTTCTCCACCATGGCGTAGCACTCCTTGGAGTCGCTGAAGCTCGGGAAGGGCTGCCCGTCCTCGAACGCATCAACGAAGCACTTCTTCGAGGCAGGCGGCCTCGGTCCGCCTGTGGCTCTCCGTGAAAGAGGGATGAGACATAACTGGCGTAGAATTATGCAACTGTTGGCGAAAGACCATAAAGGAAGGCCCGGAGGGTTGTCCCCCGGGCCTCGTCTCTAGCCTGGCATGGAGATGCTCACATGGCGATGGTCAGCAGAGGCGCCACCAGGTGCAGTACCTCCGCCGGCGTTCCGCAGGCCAGCGCCCGGCCCGCCACCGCCTTCGCCTCGGCCAGCGCAGTCGCCCGCACCAGCCGCCGAATGGCCGGCACAGACGGCCCGGCCATGCTCAGCTCATCGATGCCCAGGCCCAGCAACAGCAGGGCCCCCGCTGGCTGGCCTGCCATCTCCCCGCAGACGCCCACCCACTTGCCCGCCCCATGAGCCGCCTGGACAATCAGGTCGATCAGGCGCAGCACGGCGGGGTGGTGGGGCTGGTACGAGCCGGTCAACTCCGGATTCCCCCGGTCCATGGCCAGCGTGTATTGCGTCAAGTCGTTGGTCCCAATGCTGAAGAAGTCGGCCTCCCGTGCCAGATGGCCGGCCACCAGGGCCGCTGACGGGATCTCGATCATGATGCCCATTTCATACGACGAGGCGTACGCCACACCTTCGGCTGCCAGCGACGCTTCCGCTTCCGCCAGGGCCGCACGGGCCTGCCGCAGGTCCTCCAGCCCGGCCACCATCGGGAACATGATGGCCAGCTTGCCGTGCACGCCGGCCCGCAGCAAGGCCCGCAGCTGGGACTGGAACAGGGCGGGCCGCCTCACGCAGAGCCGGAGCGCCCGGACCCCCAGGAACGGGTTCTCCTCCTTGGGCAGGGCCAGGTAGGGAATATCCTTGTCGCCGCCCACATCCAGCGTACGAATGATCACCCGGTGGCCGTGGGCAGCCTTCAGCGCTTCGCTGTAAGCCCGGTACTGCTCATCCTCCGACGGGGCCGCATCCCGCCCCATGAACAGGAACTCACTGCGGAGCAGGCCGATGCCTTCGGCCCCCCGCTCCACCGCTGCCACCACGTCGGCAGGCGACCCGGCATTGCCCGCCAGCTCGATGCGGTGCCCGTCCGGCGTCACCGCAGGCTCTCCCGCCTCGGCCCTGTCCCGCAAAGCCTGCTCCGCAGCTGCCCTCACCCGGTCCTCGAACGCCGAAGCCTCCGCGGGCGACGGCGCGAAGATCACCTCGCCGGCTGTGCCATCCAGAGCAACGGTGGCCCCGTCGGTGGCCGCCTCCAGAATGCCTGCCGCCGCCACCACCGCCGGAATGCCCCACGACCGGGCCACGATGCAGGTGTGCGATGTGGGCCCGCCCTGCTCGGTCACAATGCCCAGGAGATAGCGCCTGTCCACGCCAATGGTATCGGTCGGCGCCAGATCCCGGGCCACCACCACACAGGGATATGTAAGCGTCAGGCCAATCTTCGCGCCGGTAAGCGCGGCCATGAGCCGGCGCCCCACATCCCGGACGTCGGCGGCTCGTTCCCGCAAGTACTCGTCTTCCACGGCTTCAAGCATGGCGGCGAACTGGTCGACGGCCCCCTCGAGGGCCTCTTCCGCCCCGTGCCCTTCTGCGATGGCCCCTTCGACCATGGCATACAGGTCAGGGTCGCCCAGCATGAGCCGGTGAGCGGTCAGAATTTCCGCCCCTTCCTTGTCCGCCCTTGCCAGAAGCTGGTCCAGCTCCGCTTCGGCCCGCTCGACGGCGGCCCTGTACCGGTTCAGTTCCGCTTCGGGCGACCCGGCGGATCGCACCACCGTATTCAGTTCCGAAAGGCGGTAGATGAACGCGCGCCCCATGGCCACGCCCGGTGCGCCGCAGATCCCCTTGAACCGCCCCTTACTCACCGAAGTTCCCCTCAATTAGCGCCCCCAGGGCCGTCAGCACGTCGGCCTCCTGCGGCCCGCTGCACTTCACTGTAATGGCGCTCCCTGCCCCGGCGCCCAGCGCCAGCACCTGAAGGAGGCTGCGGGCGTTGATCTCCTTCTCGCCCTTGCGCACGAACACATCGGTGCCGGGAAATCGCTGAACGGTCTGCACGAATAGGGAGGCGGGGCGGGCATGTAGTCCGGTTGGGTTCGTCAGCGTAAAGGTCCGTTCGATCATTCTCTGCACCACTCCTCATGTCATTGAGGCCTGTTCGGCCTCACTATATCGGGTGGAAGGGAACGGGGTCAAGTTCGGATTTTGCCACAATGAATACTCCTCCTTTCGAAGGAGATGGCCTCCTCCTTCAATAGTAAACCCCTGCGACATTATCGTGGGAAAATGCATAACTTTACCGCATTAAAGTCCGGGTGTTACCATGAGGGTGGCCCACAAGGAGGGCATCACGGTGGATCAACGTCTCCGCAGCTTGCTTACCGAACTCCTCACCCGTGAAGAGCCCGTCACGCTGGCCGAGCTGGCCGACCGCGTTAAGGTCTCCCGCCGCACCGTTCAGGAAGACCTGGACAAGCTGGACGAGGACCTTCAGCGGTGGCCGGGAGCCGCCATTCAGCGACAGCCCCGCCGGGGCATCTGGCTGGACGCCTCCCCGGACGTGCGACGGCAGATGGCCGACAGCTGTGGCGAAGGCAAGGAGGGGCTGAGCCAGTTCTCCCCCGCCGACCGGCAGCACCGGCTCATCGGTCTGCTGCTGGCAGACGCCGGTCCCACCACCATGCAGGCGCTGGCCGATCAGCTGTTCTTCAGCCGGGTGACCATTCAAAAGGACCTGGAGGCCGTCTCTCCTTGGTTCTCGGCCCAGGGTCTGGTCCTGCAGCGCCGCCCCCGCCAGGGCATCGAACTGGTCGGATCGGAGGCAGCCTGGCGTAAGGCTGTGGCCCAGTATTTAGTGGAAGTGGCCGCCGAAGAGCAGATTCTCCAGTTTTTGCGCACGGTAAGCCCGGACCTTCCGGGCACCCGGCTCGATGTGGGCAGCATCCGCGAAATGCGCCGCCTCTTCCCCAGCATCGACCTGAAGCTGCTGGAGGAGGCCGTTCGGGCCACCGAAGCGGAGATGGGCTTCCGCTTCAGCGACGAAGCTTATGCCGGCCTGGTCGTCCACCTGGCCGTTACGGTAGAGCGCATGCGGCAGGGCAAGGCCATTCGCATGCCGACGGAGCAGCTCCGGGAGTTCTCCGCCAAGCGGGAGTATCAGCTGGCGGCCGACATGGCCGGGCGGCTGCAAGGGGCCCTGGGGTTAACCTTCCCCGAAGCCGAAATCGGCTACATCTCGCTCCACCTGCTGGGCGCCAAGGTGCAGGCCAACCTCACGCAGCCCGATGAGCTGCAGGAGACCCTGGCTCATCTCGACCCCCACATGCTGGACCTGGCCCGGCGGATGGCCGCCCTGGCTGAGAAGGCGCTGGACATTCCTCTGCAGGAAGACATCCAGCTGCTGACCGGCCTGGCGCTGCACCTCCGCCCGACCATCAACCGCCTGAAGCATGGCCTGGGGCTTCGCAACCCCGTGCTAGATGAGCTGAAACGGGCCTACCCTTCGCTTATGGGGGTAGCGTGGCTGGCCGCCGCCATTCTCGAGGAGGAAGAGGGCATCTCCGTCGCGGAGGAGGAGGTCGGCTACCTGGCCCTGCACCTGGGCGCCGCCGTGGAGCGCGCCCGCAGCCGCCGGCGTGTGCTGGTGGTGTGCGGCAGCGGCCTCGGCACGGCCCAGCTCGTGGCCTCCCGCCTGCGGGCCTCGTTCCCGGACCTGGATATCGCCGGTGTGGTTCCGTCGCTGTTGGTGCCGACGAAGGATCTGGAAGCGAAGGGCATTGACCTGATTATCTCTACGGTTCCCGTTCCCAACGTTCCCATCCCCGTGGTCCGGGTTCATCCCCTGCTCCGGAACGAAGATATCGACCGGCTGGCACGGTACCTGGGCGGAATGCCCCGGGCCGGGCACGTACCGGCCCCGGCCGCGGAACCTGCTTCGGATCCGGTGGCCAGGCTCCGCACGCTGCTGGACGGTCGCCTTTTCCGGGTCCGCTGCTGGGCCACCAGCCGGCAGGGCGTTCTGGCCGAATTGGGCCGGGCCCTGGCCGATGCCGGATGCGTCGAGGACGGCTTTGTGGCCTCCGTCCGGCAAAGAGAATCGATCACGTCAACAGCCATCGGCAAGGGTGTGGCCATTCCCCATGCCGAGGGCCAGTACACCCGGGAGGCGGCCATCGCCCTCGGGGCCCTGCCCCAGCCCATCGACTGGGACGGCGAGTCCGTGGACCTGGTCTTCCTGCTGGCCCTGGATCCCAAGCGCCCCCATGTTGTGGAGAACGTAGCCCGAGAGCTGTACCAGCTCATTAATGACGACCAGGCTCTGAACCGCCTGCGCACTCGATAGCGAAGGTCGGTCGGGGACTCATGAGGAGGCTCCACCGTGCAACTAGACGCTGTATTCGCCCCAACGCTCATCGACCTCGACCTGGTCGCGGCCACCAAGGAAGAGGCCATCCGCCTGCTGGTCAACCGCATGGATGCAGCCGGTGTGCTCATCGACCGGCAGAAATACGTGGCCGCCGTCTTTGAACGGGAGGCCCAGACGCCTACCGCCGTCGGAATGGGAGTCGCCATTCCCCACGGCAAGACCGATGCCGTCCACCACAGCGCCGTGGCCCTGGGCCGCAGCAAGGGCACTGCGTGGGATACGGAAACCGTTGAGCTGATCTTCCTCCTGGCCGTGCCCGAAAGCGGCGCTACCACCGATCACCTGGAGATTCTGGCTTCCCTGGCTCAGCTGTTGCTCGACGACAACTTCCGGCGGGCGCTCCTCGCCGCTCGCACCGCCGATGAAGCGTTCACCATCATCACTGGCAGTATCCGGTCTCTGGCTTGCTGAAAGGGGGTCACCTGCCCTAACGATTCCGTACATAGCTCCTCGAACCACAGGTAGCACTCACAGCTAACAGGGTTGGGAAGAGACACACTCGACACGCAGAAAGGTGGTCTGTTTGTGAAGGAGCGGGTTTCGGTTCGGCAGTCCCTTATGACCGGCGTTTCCTACATGATCCCGTTCGTGGTCGTTGGGGGCATCTTCATCGCTCTTGCGCTCGCCTTCTCGCCCATCGGTCCCAAGGGTCCTGAAGTGGACAACGCCTTCCTGCAGAAGGTTCTGAAGACCGGCGAGCTGGCCTTCGGTCTGATGGTCCCCATCCTCGCCGGCTACATCGCTTACTCCATCGCCGACCGTCCCGGCATCGCTCCCGGTGCCATTGGCGGCGCCATCTCCGTGGCCATGGGCGCCGGCTTCCTGGGCGGCATCGTGGCGGGCTTCCTGGCCGGCTACATCGTGGCTCTGCTCAAGAAGATCGACGTGCCCGACGCTCTCCTGCCCGTCATGCCCATCTTCGTCATTCCCATCATCGGTACCGGTGCCGTTGCGCTGATCATGTGGATTATCGGTGTGCCCATCGCTGACCTGATGAAGTGGATGACCGACGGCCTCAACTCCATGGGCGACGCCTCCAAGGTGCTGCTCGGTCTCGTGCTCGGCCTCATGATCGCCTTTGACATGGGCGGTCCCGTCAACAAGGTTGCCTACGCCTTCGCTTCGGCCATGATTATGGCCGGCAACGCCAAGATCATGGGCGCTGTGGGCGCTGCCATCTGCACGCCCCCTCTGGGCATGGCCCTGGCCACCTTCCTCGCCCCCAAGAAGTACTCCGCTGACGAGCGGCAGGCCGGCCTCTCCGCCGGGTTGATGGGCCTCATCGGCATCACTGAAGGCGCCATCCCCTTCGCCGCCATCGATCCCCTCCGGGTCATTCCGTCGATCATGGCTGGCTCCGCCGTCGCCGGTGTTATCGGCATGCTGGCCGGCACGGCTGACCACGCTCCGCATGGCGGCCTGATCGTCCTTCCGGTGGTCGACAATCGGATCATGTACGTCGCCTCCGTCCTCGCCGGCATCACCGTGACCGCTCTGCTGGTCAACTTCCTTAAGAAGCCTGTGGCGCAGGAAGAGTCCGATTCCACGTCGAAGGCTGCGTAGAGAGAATCTTAAGGAAGGAAGCGTTGATCCGTGAACATCGTAGCAGTTACCGCCTGTCCGGCTGGCCTGGCCCACACCTACATGGCGGCCGAAGCGATCAAGCGTGCCGCCCAGCGCATGGGCCATACCATCAAAGTGGAGACCCAGGGCTCCATGGGCCTTCGGGGTGAGCTGACTCCGGCCGAGATCGCGGCTGCCGACATTGTAATGTTCTGCGTGGACATGGCGGTTGCGAAGGTGGAGCGGTTCAACGGCCGCAAGATCTTCCGCTGCACCGTGGCTGCGGCTGTGCGTGACGCCACCGGCTGCGTCAACGGAGCTGTGGCGGCGGCTCAGCAGGGGTAGACCTCCTCGACAAACAGAGACCTGACCCTCTGGGGGTCAGGTCTCCTGCTATGCTGCGGAGGTGCCGCCTGCCAAACCGTCCGGAGCAGACGCCCAACTGGCGCCAGGTCCGTGCGAGTCCGCGACAGGTTCTATGGCTGCGGGCCTACCGCCTAGACATTAAAGCGGAAGTTTATGATATCGCCGTCCTGGACCATGTAATCACGGCCCTCCAGGCGGAAATGGCCCTGCTCCCGAGCCCGGGCCATGCTGCCGGCGGTCATGAGGTCAGCATAAGCCACCACCTCGGCCCTGATGAACCCGCGCTCGATATCCGAGTGGATCTTGCCGGCGGCCTCCCTGGCGGTTGTCCCCTGGCGTATGGTCCAGGCCCGTACTTCGTCCTCGCCAACGGTGAGAAAACTGACCAGACCCAGATGGTCGTAGGCGACACGAGCCAGGCGAGAGATTCCGGATTCGGTGATCCCCAGATCGGCCATAAACAGCTCTCGATCCGCCGGCTCTAGCTGGCTGATCTCCATTTCGATCCGGGCGCAGACCTCCAACAGCGGAATCTTCCGCTTGGCTGCATGGGCCTTCACCGCATCGGCGCCGGGCCAGTTGCCGGTCTTGAACTGATCCTCGTCCAGGTTCACCACCAGAATCTGCGGTCGCTCCGTCAGGAAGGCGAAACCACCGATCAGCACCCGCTCCTCCGGTGTCAGGGTCAGAGAGTGGACTGGCTGTTCGTTCTCCAATGCCTGCCCGAGCCGCTCCATCAACGCCAGTTCCAGTTCCTGTTCCTTCTTCTTCTTGCCTTCGTTGATACGCTTGATGCGGTTCTCCACCAACTGCAAGTCTGCCAGCAGCAGTTCCATGTTAACAGTATCGATGTCCCGGCTGGGGTCAATGCTCCCCTCCGGGTGCAGCACCTCGTCATTGGTAAAGGCCCGTACGACATGTACCAGAGCATCAACCTGGCGAATAGCGTTCAGAAAGGCATTCCCCACGCCCATGCCCTGGCTGGAGCCCTGCACCAAACCTGGTACCTCCGTTACCTTGATCTGGGCATAGGTAGTCTTGCGTGGGCGCCACATCTCGCTCAGGTAGTCAATCCGCCGGTCAGGGACCCTTGCGACCCTGGTATGGGCCTCGGCCTTGCCGGACATGAAGGCGGCAGTGCTGAGGCCAGCCTGCGTGAGCAGGTTGAAGACGGTGGTCTTACCCACCGTGGGCAATCCAACAATACCCAAATCCATGATCCATCCTCCTGCCATGTTCAGCGGTCCGAATAGTGCGCTACCGGGGTACTTCAATAAGGGTGGGAACAAGTCCTTCCAACTGTGATGCAGGGAGGTCGGTGCAGGGCACACCTGGGCCGCTGGATGCCGTCTAGTCTAGAAGAACCGGCAGGCGAAACTTTTCTGCCCCCGGTGCGTTCTAAGGAGCAGAAGGGCGGTGCTTACCTATGCGCGTCTGGGTCGGACTCCTGATCCTCGTAGTGCTCGCGGGCTGTAAAGGCCAACCAACGGCCACGCCCGCCCCCATGGCTCCAACGCCCCCGGTGGCGGCGACGACCGAGATCCAGGGGCCAGCCGCATTGCCTGAGCCTGGCCCGGTCGGCCGGGCCGGCGGGGGCCCCCCTGAAGATTGGGGGCAGTATGCAGTCTCGCTACATCTCGGGACCCGGCGACTGTCGCTTTCCCGTCAGCACGGGCCCGTTCACGATTGAGGCCACCGTCCATGGTGTGACGGAGGACTTGGCGTTGCAGGCCGTCCGCATCTCCGGGGCCGAGCCGATCTGGCCGGCGACAACCCGCCGGGACCGGGAACGCCCCGACGTCTGGTCCGTCACCGTCACTCTGGGCGACGGCAAAACCGGCGAAACCGTCGCCGTGAGCGTGAGCCCCGGACCGGGCCAGCCGCCGCTGACCGCCACCCTGACCCGAAAGGCGCCCCCCACCGTCACCATCCTCCTGCAAGGCGCCGGAGGCACGTGGGCGCCCATTCAGTCCGGCATCTCACTACCGCCCGGGCCGAAGCGGCTCCGCTTTCAGACCACCGGCGGACTCCCGGTAGATGCTCTTGCGCCCTACTATTTGACCAGCGACTATGCCAAGCTGACCCCGGACCGGGTCACTCGCATCGCGGGGGACCTGCTGGAGGTGGAGTTCACGAACCCGCCGCCGCTGGTTCAGACGTACGTCAGTGGCGGGGCCAACGCCGACGGGCTCTCCGCCACCCTCATCAGCGGCCATTTCTACATTGGTGAGCCGCCGGCCCTGGTGGCGGTCAACCCCGTGACGGCCGCGGCGCAACCAATTGGGCCGGCCCCGGTGGACGTGAACGGCAACCCCGTGCTCCGCGCAGACGGCCGCTTCCTGGCCCTCACCACCCTGCTGCCCGAGTCGACCAGCGGCAACCTAGTCTGGCTGGCGGACCTGAAGACGGCGACGCTCACCCGCACGCCCTTCCAATACGACGATGGTGCCGGGCCCGGCTTTGACGCCCGCGGGCGGCTCATCGCCCCGGCAGGCCCCGGACGCCTTGGCGTCATGGACCCCGAGACCGGCAAGGCCGAGATCATCAAGACCGCCGCCACCTTCTGGAGCAGGGTTTCACCGGACGGGCGGTACATTGCCGGCCGGGTCGGCCCGCCGCCCGGCCGCTCCACCGGCGCCTGGATTGGCTCGCCCCGGGCATATCAGCTGGTGGTGCGCGACCTCCTGCACGACACCGAACGGGTCTTCCCCTGGGCTGGATACGGCGGGGTGGACTGGCTGCCTGACGGCCGCCTGCTCCTGGGTACGGTCAGCACCGACGAGTACCCGGGAACGAACCCGCCCCCGGAGAAGAAGATCCAGTTCTATACCGTCGATCTGGCCACCGGGCAGCGAACCCCTTACGCCGGTGGATGGCCCGACAGGCCCCTGCCCACGTTTGGCGGCACATGGTCACCCGGCGACAGGCCCTTGACCACCTTGCCCGATGGCCGGGTTCTGCTCTACCGGTGGTCGAACGCTCCCAAGGCTCGGTGTGGCATGATCTAGAAGTGGACCTCGACCGACGTGCTATCCTTCAAGGGCGCCAGCAACGCCGCCTCGGCTTCGATTTCCCCCCGCACACGTGCACAGACCGGGGCGGACAGCTCCACCGTCCCAGGCCCGACCGGCCTGCGCCGGCCCGATGCCCGCCCACTCGGCGAAGTGTTGCGGGGTCGACGGCCCATAGCAGTGCAGGTAGCGGCGCACCAGTTCAGCCCGTGCCCAGGCGGGTTCCACGGGCCGGCGGTCCACATGCGGCATACCCTTCACACTCCATCCACGAGAGGGGCGAAAAAGCAGCTAAGCTACGTCATTGTAGCAGGCGGCAGACACGGCACCCGACAGCTCCGTCCAGGACCGCCATCCTCAGAACTGATACCAGTCCACGCTGAAGGCGTAGGTTTGTACTTGAACCGCATCCACGTCCCCATAGAGTTCCAGCGCCTTCGCCTCCACCCGCCGCATGATCTCCCGATGGGTCGCCTCATCATGCCCCCAGGTGCCGGCCAACTGCCGCTCCCACAGGGCGTTGAGCGTAGCCCGGGGCGCCTCGCTCCTCTTCCACGTGGTAACCGTGTGCCGGGCCACGGGAATCGACCAGGCCTCCAGCGTCTGCTGGGTGAGCCTCCCGGTCACATCGGCGGCGGGGGGGCCGACCAGTTCCTCACGCGCCGCAAAATAGCGCCCGCGAAGCTGCTGCCGCAGCGACTCGCCCACGGCGCCCTCGCTCCCAGAGATCAGAACCCCGCCTGGCTTCAGGGCCCGGCGCACCTGTTCCAACGTGCGCACCACATCCACGTGGTGGAAGATGCCCACGGCAATCACCGCATCCTGGCTGGCCGGCTCCACGGGCCAGGGCTCAGCCACATCGCCGACCAGCAACTGTGACCGACGAAGGTCTCCCCCGAGCTTATCACGGAGGACGTCGATCATGGGCGCGGACACGTCGATGCCGGTAAAGCGCACATCCCGCAAAATGAAGGGCAGCGCGATGCGCCCCGTGCCCACCCCAATTTCGGCGATGGCGGGGTCGGGCGGCAGGCGCTTCATGATCCACTGGCAGATCTCCTCATCCACACCGGGGGCCATGCCCCGGGTGGCGTCGTACACCTTCGCGACAGAATCGAACTCTGGCATAGAATACCCCTCCTTCCACCAAGAGAGAGCCGCTCGACCTCACACAGGGTTCGCGCATAAACGAAAAAGGCCACTGGTTGCCCAGTGGCTTGTTGCTTACTTCAGAAGCCGGACCACGTCGTGGACAAACTGCAGGGTCTCCTCAATCCGCTCGGTGTCAACGTTCTCCACCGTATCGCCGGCGGTATGTATGACCTGGAAGTACGGGCCGAAACCGCCCGCCGACGTCAGCGCCAGGCTGGGGATGCCCTTCGGCCAGAACTGGGAGTGGTCGCCGGAGTACCAGGGATCGATCCGGCTGATGGCCGGGTACCGTTCCTTCGCCGCCAGCACGGACTCCACCAGGACTTCCGGGCACGCCAGGAAGGTGACCGTATCCCCGCTCCCCTTCAGTCCGATCCCGTCGATGTTGATGGCAGCGGCGATGGTCGGGAAATGCGCTCCGTTCCGGGTACTGTAGTCAGCCGTGTACGGGTACCAGCTGTCCTCGCCGCCGAACGCCACCAACTCCATCCCGGCGGTTGTCCCCTCCGCCGCCAGTCGGCGGGCCAGGGTCAGCAGAGCAGCCACGCCCGCAGCGTTGTCGAGGGCGCCCGGCGTGTAGTGCTTCGTGTCGTAGTGGGCGCAGACCACCAGACGCTTCTCGGCCACCGCCGGGCCCCGTGCGACGATGTTGGCGGCAAACCCGGGCAGGCGGACCGCTTCGATTGTCAGATCAAGCATCGCTCCGCTGACCAGCCCCTCGCCGGCCTGCCGGGCGACGGTGACCGAGGGCAGGGGGAAGTCGGCGTCTTCGATCAGGGGAACGGGCACGTCCAGATGGCTGACCGTGATCACCGCGAGCGGCGCCTTCTGCTCCACAGCCTGGATCACGGCATCCTGCGCCTCATCCCGGAAGTAGTCGAAGTTCTTCGGGAAGAAGGGAGCGGCGGTAAGATCGCCGGCCATCACGACGATGCGCCCGGCCAGATCCGCCTGCTGAAGCTCCTCCAGGCTCTGCACGCAGACCAGGGGCGCCGACACCCGGCAGGAAGGGCTGAAGGGGTTGGCCAGGGCTTCCACCGGCTGGCTGCCTGCGTTGAGAGAGACCGAGGTCAAGTGCCACCCCGGGCACTCGATGCGCTGAACATCCACAGCGAAACCACACTCGGACAGGACGCCGGCGATATACTGCTCGGCCCGGCGCTGACCTTCGGAACCGGCGGGACGGGGGCCAATCTCTTCGGCGAGCACGGAAAGGTGACGGCGAATCTCGGACTGTTTGTTCACAGGAAGCCCTCCTTACGGCGCAGTTGTTCAATCCGACGTGATTGTACAACGCCACCCCAACATTGGTGGGCATGTGGAGGGTTTGAAAAGTTACGAGTACCGGCGCGCCATCTCCTCGAGGCGCTGCACGGCCTCTCTGGCGTATCCTTCGATCTCCTTGACCTTGCTCAGCCACCGGTCGGTGGAGTAGAAGATGTCCGCTTCCCCTGGCGGCAGGGTGTCCAGCGCGACCCTGGGATCGGCCCCCCGGTCTGCCTCCAGCCGCCGGAACATGGTCAGAATCGCCATGAGGGTATACCTGGACCGCCGCAGGGCGCGGATAACTAACAGACGCTGCAGTTCGGCGGGACCGTAGACCCTGTACCCGCTGGACGGGTCCCGGGAGACGTCCAGCAGCCCGTTCCGATCCCAGTTGCGCAGCATGTCGGGCGTGACCGCCAGCCACGCCGCGGCTTCCTTGATGTTCATGGCGCCCTGGCGGGCCGCTTCGGGCAGGCCACCGGCCACCCACTGCTCGAGCAGGGTCACCGCCTGCTCCGCTTTGGCGCGCTCGGCCAGCACCAGCTTCACCAGGTCTCTCGCCGCCGCCAGCGCGCCGTCCAGGTCGCCAGCCGCGGACCACATGACCGCATCGTAGGCACGGGTATGAATCATCCCGCCCAGCCAGGAGCACCAGGCGAGCCGACGGACCAGCAGAACCTGGTCCAGATGGCGCTGGGTGAACTGCCGGTATCCGTTGGCCGCCCGCTCCGCCCGGGGCAGGAAGCCCAGTTCCTCGTACTGGCGGACAGTGTTGGGGTGAATCCCTGCCGCCCTTGCGATATCCGATGTCCGCAACGTCTTCATATCAGGGTTACCTGCCTCCGAGGAAGAGCCGCATCCGCTCCAGTTCGGCCTCCAGCTCCCGCTCAAACTCCGGGTCCGCCGGCCGCCCATCTACGAAGCCGAGCTCGGCATCTAGCTGGCCCTTCTTGTAGCTCACGTTGGCCCACCCGATGAACTGCTCCCCCCACATCAGCGGCAGGGGGTAGTGGCCGAACTGCCGCTTGGCCGCCGGCGTGTAGGCCTCGAAGCGATAGGGCCAGCCCCACAACTGCTCGAATCGTGCCCGGTCCCACACCAGGGGGTCGAAGGGGGCCAGCAGGCGCACCACACGGGGCACGTCCCCCTCCGGCGCCCACTCGCCCGCCGGCCATACATAGGTCACCTTCCCGACCTTCGCCTGCTCCAGCTCCCCGGCCTTCATCAGGTCGTTGACGGCAGTCATGACGCCGGGGAGGGAGGGGGCCGACCACCGCAGGTGCCGGACGATCATCTTCAGCGAAGATACGGGCATGGGGGCGTACAGCCGGGCCTGAAGCAGCACCAGCCGCCGCAGCCGCTCCGCCGGCTCCAGGTCGGTCTCAACGGGTGCCCCCGCTTCATAGATGCGCACATTGCCCTTGCGGCCCGCCACCCGCAGGTGCCCCCGGTAGTGCAGCATCTCCAGCACCCTGGTGGTCGCCTTGGCTGCGCTGCCCCAGTTGCCGATGGTGGTGATGGCGCCGAAGTGCTCCTCCAGGCCACGGTGGTCCACCGGGCCGTTGGCCTGCACGAACTCCAGCACTCTCGCTCCCAGGTCGGGGTGCTCCCGCTCCACCCGCCACTCTTTCCCCGTCCGTGGATGGAGCAGGGTCATCGTGCGATGGGGCATGTATCCGTAGACGTGAATCAGGTCTTCTTCCAGCCCGAGGGAGGGGTACTGGCGCTCCAGGTCGCCCACCCGGTAGTCGGTCACCCGCTGCCGCAGAATCATATCCTGGGCCCGGGCCGGGCGGGCCAGAGGGTCTGCCTGCACGAAGCCCAGCCGGTCAATGGCCTCGCCGGTGGTTGCGGCACAGAATAGGGAACGCACGATGGCCTGTCTGCGGATGTGGTCAAGCGCAAGGGACATAAAGCTTGCCTCCTAGCTGTACACGCCCATTTCTACATAGTGCCAGTGCCCGTCGCGTTTGCCATAGAAGTAGGCCATCCAGTGGTTGCTGGTGGGATCGAAGCCCTCTCCGCCGCAGCAGCCCCAGCGGAAGACCTCATCGTACTGCATGGGGAGGACCTGGCCGTCGTAGGAGACTCTTACCTTGCCGCCATCCTTCTTGAAGAAGAACAGCGGCTTCTCGGCCAGCATCAGGAAGCCGAAGATCTCGTCGGTCCCAGCTGCCTGTTCAGGTCCTGCCCGTCCACAATCACTCGGGCGTCGCGGGTCTCCAGCACCCATTTTCCGTCCCACTCGGTGAAGTTGAGGGCGGCCTGCGACGGCGATGCCATGTTGCGGGGGAAGTGACAGGAGTAGATCAGCTTCTCTGCCCGGTACACCTGGATGTTCATGGATGCGTTGTCGAAGCTGATATAGGCAGGGTCATTCCCGACGTAGATGGGCGGACGGAACATGTTCGGGAAGGCTTGTTCGTTCGGCAGGGGGCCGCTCGGGGTGAGCACGACCGCGTCAGTATCCTTCCTCCCACGGATGAAGAAGCCGGACCCATCCGCCGACCGCGAGAAAGACCACAGCCCCGTCAGCCCCTCATAGACGGTCTGCTCCCCCTTCTTCAGGTCGAGCACCGTTTGCTCACCGCTTTTTCGCGGCACCAGCCTGTAGCCTATGGGCTGCAGGTCCACGTTGATGAGGGCTGCGTGCTTCTCAAGCGAGGGTTGCCGCCACTCCTTGCGCCGTTCCAGAATCTCGCGCTGCTTCAGGCCGTAGAAGTCCGGGTCCGTCGGTCCCTGCGGGATGATGTGCTCCTCGATCGTCAGGCCGGCCGCCGTGGTCACAGCCGGTCCTTTCGGTGCAGCCGGGGCCTGGGCAGGAGCCGCCGGCGGCGCCGGCTTGGAGCAAGCGGCTACCGCCAGCGCGGCAGCCATCAGCATGAGCAGAAGGCGCTTCATTTTGATGACCTTCCCTTCGAAATGACCGCGTAGCTCTCCGCGATCAGGTCCCTGGCCACCTCCAGCCCCGCCTGATCGGTGACCTCCATGCTTAGCCAGCCGAACCGCCCCACGTAGGCAGCCACCCGGAAGCTAGGCAGCTGCAGAAACATCTCCCGGCTCTCGGGCCGCGGCTTGGCCGTCACGGAAATGACCGGCTGGTCACCGCCGGTAAAGGCGAAGGTCTTCCCCTTCACCCGGAAGTCCACATGGTCCCAAGGAAAAGCCTCTTCGGCGCCCGGGAATGACAGGCAGTAGCTTCGCAGTTCCTTCCAGTGTGACAAGGCGATCCTCCTCTCCAATGGCGAAACCGACCCCGCCCATTTGGGCAGGGCCGGCCAGGGTCACATGCCGTACATAGGTTCGCTGCTGGCAGACCCGATTCCTACTGTGACCAGAAGAGATGGCTCCCCTCGGTCCTGTCCGAACCTGGGGCGCCCCTCGCCCCGCACTGTTGGCCTCCCCTACTCGCCAGCCAGCCTTCGTGCGGACGGCCAGGTAGCCGTCCACATCTGGGTTGTACGAGGCGCCATTCCACCCCACCCATACCTCAGCCCTGCCGTCGCCATCCAGGTCCGCCGCAGCGGTCTCCGTCACGAAGCTGAACCCTGCCTCACGCAAGCGCCGCCAGTCGCCGCCGCGCTCAAAGAAGGCCTGCAGTATTACTTCAGGCGGGGCCAGATCCTTCCACGGATGATGCTCCGCGAGCACCGTCCAGGCCTTCACCAGACCAGACTGCGCCCAGGTGTCCCGGAAGGTGACCGCCGCTTCCCTGATGGGACCACTGAACCCTGCCGCCTTCGCCAACTCGCGCCGCGCCTCCGCATCTCGCCCGAGCAGCGCCAGCGCCTGTCCCAGCCGAAGGCGGGCGAAGCCTTTCCACCCCCGCCCCGGCTGTTCATCGACCGCAAGCACCAGTGCCCGCCGAAAGAGCGGCAAGGCTGCAGCGTACTCCTGGCGCCGAAAGTAGGCTTCGGCGTCGTTCACGGCCTGCCGGTCTATCTCCGGCGGCGGTGCCTGGTGCCACTCCAGCACATAACGGCGACCCTGCCAGCGCCATCTCTCGACATGCTGCCTATGGGACGAAAACTTATGGTCACACGTTCCCATGGGACGGCCCGTCAGCGTCACCGCGCCCTTGCCAATCCGCAGGCTGTTCTCGCCCCGCCAGTTGTGATTCTGCACATAGGGCTCTGCCCGGGCCACAGCGGCACAAGCCAGGATCAAAACGGCGGCCAAGTCGACGCGCAAGGTCACCACCTCGGCGTCAGTCTTGGCCGCACCCGCCATGCCTATACCTTTGAATTGATGCTACTTGCAGGAAATGCGCGACCAAAGAGGGTAATTCTACCTGAACCCCCGTCATGCTAGGAGGATCCCGCCGTGGACGCAACAGCAGGCCTGATCGCCATCGGCTGCGGAGAGTTCGGCGCAAGGGCGGCCGCGTACCTTGCCTTACGGGCCGCGGTGCTCCCGTTTCCCGTTCGGGTTCTTACCATCACCGGCTCCGCCCCCACCCGGGCCGCCGGTGCGGAACTGCTGCACGCCCGGGCCGCCGGCTTCTGGTCGGAGCTGGAAGCGGCTCTGCGCGAGCTTCCCGACGCCGTGGTCGGGCTGGTCGCCGCGGCGTACGAGCCCGCTGGCAGTGGCAGCCTCGTTGAGGGGCTTCGCTTTATGAAGAGCCGCCAGACCCGGGCGGCCTGGCTGGGCCTCCCCTTGCAGTCTGCGCCCAGGGAGGACCGGGCGCGGGCTTACGCCACCTTGCTGGAGCTGGAAGCCCTGCACGACGATCGCCGGCTGGAGCGCTGCTTCCTCTTCCACCTGCGCGAGGACCGGCCGGAACCGGCTGCGCTGGTGGGCGATGCCATGCTCCTCCACTCACTGCGGCGGCCTACAGGCGGGCGCTATGCCGGGTTCGGCGCAGGCCTCCTCCGCGTCCCGCAGATCGCCTTGGCCGAGCGCCTGGCGCCCCGGCTGGTTCAGATGGTGCAGGAGCGGTCGGCCAGCGCGAAAGAGCCCGCCATGACCGTGGTGGGCGGCGGACTCAAGGAGCGTATGGAACGACACGTGCGGGACCTGGCGGCCGCCAACGTGTCCCAGATGCCCTCGCTGCGCGACCGCTGGGCCCAGTCCGGCTCCCTCCTGCGCCAGCTTGACGCATCCGGCGGGCCTGAGACCGAAAGCCTGCGCCGTAATCTGGAGAACGCGGCCCGGGAGATCAGGCAGCATTACGACCAGGGTTCCTGGCCGGGGCAGGTGCGCCAGTACTGGTACACCCAGCGGGACCAGGTGGAGCGGCGCCTGCGCGAAGAACTGGACCCGCAGACGAGCTACGGGTCGGCCGACTCCCTGCTGCGGGAGCTGCGCCCGGCCATGGAGCATGCCTTCCGCCTGGCTGAGTCCGGCCTTGGCGCCGCCGAGGCCGGACTGCTTGGCCGGCGCCGGCAGCTCAAGACGCTGGAAGTCGACATACAGCAACGAACCGCCGAACTGCTTGATGCGATGGCACGAGACAGGCGGTCCTCCGCTGCCCGCCGCGGGGCGCTGGCCGAGGCGCTGCGCCGGTACGATGAGGCCTATGCCTTCTGCGCCGCCGAGGGCCACCGGGTGGAACAGCTCAAGGGTCTGGTGGCCGCCCTCCGGGAGCTGCTCCCGGCGGCCAGCGAGCACCTTCGCAGTCTCGGTGAACGGGAAGCGGCGGCTGCCCAGGCAGCCAACCCCCGGGCGGAAGCGCTCTTACTGCCCCACGTGCTGGTCCCCGGCCTGCCGCCCCATCTGCTCGACCAGGCCCTGCTACCTGTGGTGGACGTGATCATCGACCGAGAGCAGTCATCCCCCGAGCCCCTGGCGGCGCAGCGGCCGAAGGCCCTGCTGCTTCTCGCCCGCGAGGAACTGAGCCGGGCCATTGGCGGTGGCACCTTTGGGGGATGGGCCTTCCAGACCAATCCCGACGAGCGGGCCCGCTGGTTCGCCTCCCTCCAGCCGGCGCTGGACTGGGCAGGCAAGGTGCCGGAGGTGATCTGCGCCGTCTCGCCCGGCTTCTCATCCGAGTATAGGCAGGAGCTTGCCCGCCGCCTCGGCGCAAAGGTGGTGGAGCAGGCGTCCCCCTGGGTAAGGGGAGAGGTCTTCGCTTACACCGAGACGGCGGAATTTGTGCCGGCTCAGCTGATGCTCTTCTCCAGCCTGCATCAGGCCTACTGGGAAGTGCCGGAGAAGGTGCGACCGAACCTGCATGCGTTCCGCGAGCCCGCCCGCGGCTGGGCAGCCCTGGAGCGGCAGGCGCCCCGCAGCCGGGTGGACACCGCCAACCGGCAGATGGTGCTGCAGGCGGCTGCCCGGGTGCTGATCCGAGCCGGGCTGCTGGGTCTCATTCCCCCTGCCGCCGACAACTCGCTGGCGGGCCATGCCCTGCGGCACCTGGAAGCCGACCCGGAGGCCCGTCAACTGCTCGAACGGCAGGCGGCCACATCGATGGCGACCCTGCAGCCCCGGCAACTTGCCGCCTACAACGCTCTGCTCCTCTGGTTCCAGCGGGAACTGGGGAAGGTCAACCTTCCCGTCGCCGACCGGGCCGCTCTGGACGGGGCGGTGCTGGCAGAACTGCGTGCTACCCTGACGCAGCTAACGGTGATGGGCGATCCCGCCGGATGGAAGGAGCGCGTGCTGCAAATGCTGGCCACCATCGGCACAGATGCCGACGACTTCTCCGTAGCTGCCGGCCCGTGGCGATGCCTGGTGTGGTAGGGCCGGCGGGCGCGATTCAAGGGGGCAATTCAACCGTCAGGCAGTATAGAATCTTTTGGCTACACAAAGAACCAGCCCCGTGCTACATTGAGACTGCACCTCGGAAGAGCGAACGACAACGATCCTGATTGGGGCCTGCCTTGAGCAGCAGCATGCCGATACCGAATGAATTCGTTTGTACGGTATCGAACCGGAACTGCGAGGATTGGGCAGCTCTCCACAGCATCGGAGTTACGTGCGGAGCCTGGGCGACAAACCCAGGGGACGCTGTAGGCCATCTGACGATGCCAAAGTTAACATGCTGGCCGTCATTGCGGGCAGGAAGTTAGCCACGGATCGCATCTTGATGGTTCGGACGCCCTTTCGGGGTGCTTTTTCGCGCCCTGAAGCAAACCCCGGGCCTCAAAACGAGTCGTGGTGCTTCAGCTTCCGCGCCAGCAGTTCGAAGTTGGCCCGGTCGATCAGCTCCACGCGAATGCCGGGATGCTGCTGCCGCAGCGATTCCACCTGGCGGAGCTTGCGGTCCATCAGATGCGGCTTCTTGGTGGTCACTTCGATATACAGGTCGAACTCGGGAAGGTAGAAGTCCGGGCTGAAGCCCACTTCGACCTTCCTATTCTCGTCTTCCCGCAACACGAACGTGCGCGGCTCGTATTGCCAGGAGATGCGATAAAACTCCAGCAGCCGGGCAAACTCCGCCTCGCTGGGGTGCGCAAAGCGGGGCCGCTCCGGCTCGCTGTTCATGATCTCGTCCTTGAGGATACCCATATACGGCAGATTGCGGTAGCGCTCCCGGTAGTCGAGGCCGTAGCCCACCACAAAGAGATCCTCGAGGTCGAAGCCGCTATACTTCAGGGGCAGGTCGTGAATCAGGCGCAGCCCCGACCGGTTGATGAAGGTGGCCACGTGCAGGCTCCGGGGTTGGCGAGCGTGGAGCTGGTTCAGCAGGTAGCCCAGGGTGAGCCCCGTGTCAATGACGGAATCCACCACCAGCACGTCGCGCCCCCGGATATCATCAGCCAGGTCTTTGAGGATTTTGATGCGCCCCGAGACGCCGTACGAGGCAATGTCCATGAAGTCCACGGTGGCAGGCACACCGATGGCGCGCACCAGGTCCACCAGGAAAAAGACCGACCCCCGCAGCACGCTGACCAGCATCAGGTTCCAGCGGGGATCTTCCTGATGGCGGGGCAGGTAGTCCCGCGTGATCTCTGCTGCCAGTTCGCCAATGCGGCGCCGGATGGCTTCTTCATCAAACAGAACCTGGGCCATGTCGTCCCGGGGATTCCACGGTGCCGTCACAACCACCCCTCCCAACCGGTGCATTATTGCGCCGATTCGGCGGGGCGGTGGTGGGTTCCTTCCGGGGTGGGGTTTGGAGCCGAAGAAGCCGTGGTCTTCCTCACGGCTCAGGCCGTTGACACCCGCACAGCGGCTTCAGGCCAGCCGTGTAACCAACCCATGGTTGGAGTCGTCGAACCGCGTGAAAGGGGTTGGTCATCATGCGACGCTCTCCGACGGCGCTCTGCGTCATCTGTTTCCTGCTCTTTGCGACCGGCTGCGCCAGCACGGCGGGGTCACAGGGAGCAATTCCTGCTCCTCAGGCTGAGCTCATGGAAGTCCCCCCGCCCCAGACACAGCTCCCGCAACCCCCTCCTCCCGGCGGGGGGTTTACCACCCTGCCTACGTCCGGCGGCTCCCCAGACACAAACACCACCGTCACCGGTGTCAGTGCCGAAACAACAGGAGATGGCGGCGGTATCCGGCTGGTCGTTCGATTCGACGGGGCGGTCCCGGTCTGGGCGGTCCATAGCAGCAGCCGTGGCCAGATGCTTTGGCTGGAGCTGAGTGCCCCGGCAGCGGAGACGCAGCACGCCAACAATCTGGGGAGATATAGCTACGGGCTCTACAGCAGCACCACGGCCAGCTGGCTTACTGTCAATGGCCGGGGAACTCAGGAGTATCGCGCTGCAATGCGTGATAGCAGCTTGGTGCTGGATGTTCGCACGGCTGCGCCGGTTTCCGGCGGTGGAATGATAGGGCTGCAAGGCGCCACGGATCTCGTGGAACGCTTCCTTGCGGACCAGGTGAAGGGATCGAATCTAGACCAGTACCTGAGCCCGACGGCTCAGGCGCAGTACGCCAAACTACCGCCTTTCCGGCCCACCGAGTATAGCATCGTTCGGCACAGCGGCCAGGTACCGGACACGCTGCTCTACGAAGTGCGCCTTTCCAGCCAAGAGGCGTTCACCGACCAGTTTCTCTTCGTCACCGCTGCCGGTGGCAGCCCGGAGATTAGCCTGATTCTGGGCCATCAGCCGGTGACACGTCCGGCTGATTCAGATGGCCGAGCTGCATTGGCGGTCGCGTTTTCGTACCTCGATGCCTGGGCGAAGCGGGATGCCAACGGAATGTACGCCGCACTCGCAACGGCAGCGCAGCAGTCGCTGACCGCCGAACAAAAGGTGTTGCTGGGCGGCCTCTCCAACCCACACCCCTTCCGCTATGAGATCCATGCCATCGAAAAGATCGGGCAAGGCTGCTACCGGCTCCAGGTACTCCGGTCCGAGGAGTACACCGGCGAAGGCGAATTGGGCCGAGGGATTGGCCCGCTCTACGTGACCCAGGCCGACGGGCGCTATGGTGTGCTGCTGCAAGGTGCGTGCGGCGCCGTTCCTTGACTCTCTACCGCTGACCACCGACGTTCCACTCAACTCGCACTCGCGACCGTAGGAAGGTGAGCGGCATGAAGCCCAAGCTCCTGTTAGCGATGTTTGCACTGCTGACGATACTGACTGGTTGTTTGGCACGTCCTTCTGCCGTACCTGACCGGCAGAACCCAACCAGTACAGACGACCGTACGCCTGACTCCTCGTCAGGTCAGGTGACAGAGCCACAGAACCAGGCCATTCGGGACGGTACCGCGCTTGACTCTTCGAACAGTCAGGGTAAACCACTCGTAGCAGGGCCCACTCAAAATCCGTCAGGTAAGGCAGTTGGCGTCAGGATCTGGGCGGTCGACACGGCGGGGAAAGAAGCGTTCGAGATGCTGTACGACAATCACGAGCCGGGTCTTGCATGGTGAAGATCCGACGGATCTCCCGGATAGGTGTTTGGAGGCGCCGTAGCGCCACAACCTGCTCCAAACGGCGAATGGCGTCGGGTGTGTAGCATCTGGGCTGCTCGGGTTCCGGACGCTCACTCCACAGGATGCCGATCTCTTCGTAACAGCGGAGCGTTCTAGTCGACACGGAGTCTTCGCGGGCTCGCCAGCAGCCTGTGCTGAAGACGCGCTACTTCACCGGCCCGGTCGTGAAAGACTTCCCAGATGACGACATATCGTGTCAGCGGAAGACCATGCACTCGCAATGGATATTCATGCCGAAGAAGGCAGCCGCGCTTGACGACTGCCTTCCGGTTGCCTTCGACCTTTGAGGAGGACGGAAGATCCCTTGAGCAAAATTCCCCCGTTGACCGATTACCTACATAACTGAATCACAGACTCTACTATCGCTTCGGTGACCATAAGAGCACGGTGGTACAGACTCATGCACCACCCTTACGGCTTCTGCTCATCGGGGACTTAATAGCTTGCGTTCGGCTGCTTCCCCAGCCCGTTAGGCAGCACTTTCCGCAGGTCCGCATAGGCCCGCTGGAGCAGGATCGTGTCCAGGCCCGACGAGATCATCTTGATCCCCCGCTCAGCCCAGAAGAGCGAGTCCTCAGCCGTGCCGCAGTAGATGCCCACCTGCTTGCCATGCTTCTCAGCCGCCGCCACCACTCGGTTCGCCGCTTCGATCACCTTGGGATGGCCCACCTGCCCCGGCACGCCCAGCGCCGTGGACAGGTCCAGGGGACCGATAAAGACGATATCCACCCCTGGCGTTGCCGCGATGGCATCCACGTTGCTGAGCGCTTCGACCGTCTCGATCTGGACCACCGTCAGCACTTCCTCGTGCATATTGACGATGGCCTGGTCCACCGGCAGGGCGCCCCAGCTGTCGCCCCGGGAGAAGCCCGCCACGCCCCGGCGCCCGAAGGAGCCAAACTTGGCGTTGTCGCCCACCACCTTGGCGTCGGCGGCGGTGTTGCACATGGGCACCATCACCGCGTGCGCCCCTATATCCAGCACCCGGTGAATGTTCGCACCGTTGGCTTCGGGTACCCGCACCACGGGGGTGATGCCGCAGGCCAGCGCGCCCAGGATCATCGCTTCGGTGGTCTCCATATCCAGCGCCGAATGCTCCTGGCAGATGATGACGAAGTCAAAGCCGGCCGATGCAGCCAGCTCCACGGAGACGGGGCCGGGCATCCGCACGAAGGGACCGTAGGCCACTTCGCCGGCGGCCATCTTCTGCTTGAGCTTATTGCTCCACATGTACCAACGCACCCTCTCTAGCTGAAAATGTCCCGAGACTGGTACGACCCCTTCGCCTCGGAGCCGGTGCCGGCGCCCACCACCTGACCGGTCAGCGCCTCGGCCAACACATCCACCAGGCCTTGCCGCTTCACCATGTTCTCGAACCCGAATGCCACGTGATGCATGGTGGCGATCTCATCCGCCGACATATCGGCAAAGGCGCCGGCGTAGAGGGGCAGCAGCCAGTTGGCGATGGTGCCGTAGAGGTTCCGGTCGCCAATGGTCTTCTTCAACTTGGCCGTGTCGAAGCTGAACTCGCCCAGCTTGGCGATCATCTTGTCGATGATGGCGCTGTGCTCGGCCATCAGGTAGCCGCCGTTGCGGGTCACCCACGCGTCCAGCCCCAGATCCCACTTCATCTGGAGGATGGGTCTGATGCGGCGCATGTACTTGCAGTCGGGGCTGGGGACCACCAGGCCCTGCACATCCACGTCTTTGTAGGTCCAGATGGTCCAGTGCTGCTCATACTGGTTGAAGACGGAGAGCTGATCCCGCAGGGCGGCCAGGCGGGCGTTGTCGGCGTTGCTCATGGAGAGGGCCCCGCCGTCATACAGGGCACCGAACTCGCCCACCCAGGAGGGCCGGCCACGGTCCAGAATCCAGCGGTTCTTGGCCAGGAACTCCTCCTCCAGTTGCTCCCGGTTGCAGTACACGCCGCCGGTGCTGCCGGGGTAGACCCGGGCCCGGTGGGTCGATGATGTGCCGGTCATCCACCCGGCGGACGGCCTCGAT
>Ga0196971_1000420_pt1 | contig 32914 bp, 29 predicted proteins | sample S1v_1013CmetaG_FD_148660 | JGI IMG/M metagenome (GOLD analysis project Ga0196971, IMG submission 148660) | Soil microbial communities from Anza Borrego desert, Southern California, United States - S1+v_10-13C | ecosystem: Environmental > Terrestrial > Soil > Desert | place: USA: California...
TGATCCTGTTGGAACCGAGCGGCTCGATCTCCTGCTCCTGCAAGACGCGCAGCAGCTTTGCCTGTACCTGCAACGGCATGTCGCCCACTTCATCGAGGAACAGCGTGCCGCCATCGGCGATCTTGAACTTGCCGTCGCGCCCCTTGCGATCGGCACCGGTATAGGCACCTGGCGCCACACCAAAGAATTCCGCCTCGAGCAGGGACTCCGGGACGGCAGCGATATTCACGCCCACGAAAGGACGCCCGGCGCGACCGGATGCCGCATGGATGCCATGTGCCAGCAACTCCTTGCCGGTGCCCGTCTCACCCAGGAGCAGCACTGTCGTATCGAGTTGCGCCGCACGCCGCGCACGGTGCTTGAGCTCAAGCGATGCCGGGCTCACGCCAATGAAGCTGGAGATGGAATATTTCGTATGCCGTAACTGCGCCAGTTCTTTTTGCGTATTCGCCAGCGCCCATTGCAGCTCCGCGAACTTGGACACCAGCGGCTTGAGCCGCTGCAGCCGGTCGTACAGTGCAAAACCGAGTGCACCGAGCACGCGGCCGGAATCATCCTTCAATGGAATGCGCATCACGACCAAGGGCTGGTCGCGAATCATCATGATATCGAGCAGGATTGGCTTACCGGTCTGCACTACTTCGCGCATGCGGCTATTGGGAATGACCTCTTCCACCGCCTTGCCCAGCGCAGCATCCGGCCCCTCCTTGAGCCCGAGGAACGCGGCATATTTGTCGTTCATCCACGCGATGCGCCCTTGGTCATCAACCGCCATGGTGCCTTCGCAGGAATCATCAAACAGATCCAGCAAGGATTGCATGCCCACCCGCAGAATATTGTCCACGTCCCACGACGAACCGACAGACGTTTTCATATCATCTCCACCTCGTTCTATGACGCCGGATAACATCCGATGTACTTATCGTAGGCCCTGGATAAGACTGCGGCTCCGGGCCGGTGCGGGCAATAAGCTGGAATGACAGCCGATGCTAGTGATCCAAGTTAGAAGTTCGTTAAACAATAAAACGGATGCAATGGGCGTCAGACGAGGCGCAAAACGGAACAAGGCCAAGTGCCTTGCGGGATTCTGCAGCCATGGATGGCGTGCATTTCATCGGTTTTATTCGACGAATTTCTAATTCAGGACACTAGCATGGGGAATTGAATGGATGCAGCGCTCAAGACTCATCTCTTTATGCTGAATCAACCATCCATCCCACGCAGCTGCGTTAAAGCTGGTAATGCCATTTTTGCGGATTATAGATGCTAACCAGCAAATTCGTGCATGCGTGGTTTCCACGATTGGCAGGACGGGAAAATAAAAAACTCTGGCCACGTGCCTCTGGCCACGTGCGCTTCGACCGCCCCCACTTTCCCTTCGGTAAGCAACGCAAACGCAAAGCATTTCAGTGTCAGGATCAACGTTTCTGCCGCACTGCACTGCGCCATGCCAGAGTAATCGCTCTCGCCATGTTTGCTTAAGTAGAAGAGACGCGCAAGAAAACAGCACAAAAAAAGCCGCGTACAAGCGGCTTCACAAGACGATTGAGAGAGCCGGTTCAGCCGGCATTGCATCGCTTAGTTCGATCGCTTCAGAAGATCGAGAATCTCGGACAACTCGTTGCGGATCGCTACCGTATTGACTTCAAGCGGCGGCAGGCCTGCGGTCAGGTCATCTTCCCCATTGCCATTCGCCATGCGGCTGTCGAGTTTGTTGCGCGCACCGCTGATCGTGAAGCCCTGCTCGTATAGCAGCTCGCGGATACGGCGAATCAGCAACACTTCGTGATGCTGGTAGTACCGCCTGTTCCCGCGGCGCTTCACCGGCTTCAACTGCGTAAACTCCTGCTCCCAGTAACGCAGCACATGCGGCTTCACACCGCAAAGGTCGCTGACCTCGCCGATCGTGAAATAGCGTTTTGCCGGAATCGGCGGCAAAACGACAGCATCGGATTTGGTTGGGCGCTCAGCCATGGCTTAAGTCAGGCGACGCGAGCCAGCGGCTTTTGGCTGGCGACTTCCACCATGCCCTTCAGCTTCTGGCTCGCATGGAAGGTCACCACGCGACGCGCGGTAATCGGAATTTCTTCTCCGGTCTTCGGATTGCGACCGGGGCGCTGCGGTTTGTCGCGCAACTGGAAATTACCAAATCCGGAAAGCTTGACCGCTTCGCCACGCTCCAACGCATTGCGGATCTCGTCGAAGAATGTTTCGACCATATCCTTGGCTTCGCGCTTGTTCAGGCCAACTTGCTCAAAAAGCAACTCTGCCAGCTCGGCCTTTGTCAGTGTGGGAAGGTCTTTTTCAGCCTGCGTACGCGCCTGCGCCTCCTGCATTGCACGATTGAGATCGGCGGCCAACACGGATTGAAATTCGGCTGAGTTCACGTCATTCATAGTCGTTGTGGTCCCTGCATGCACCTACACTTCATGCACGCAGTTTGGCGCCATGTTTTTTCTCGACGCATGCGACAAATGCAGCCATTGCGGCATCCACTATGTCGTCTTGCAGGGTAGTTTGAGTATCTTGCAAGGTGAAACGGAAAGCAAGGCTTTTTTCGTCATTTTCAAGCCCCTTGCCACGATATTCATCAAATAAAACAATGGCTTGCATGATAGCACAGGCTGGATTCGCTTGCTGCTCAGCAATGAAAGCATCCATCAAATCCTGCATCGGCACGGATTGTTTGACAACCACCGCGATGTCGCGCGTAACTGCCGGGAATTTCGAAATTTCACGGAAAACCGGCACGTCTCGTTTTTGCAAAACAGCCCCATCAACTTCGAATACGACCGGTGCCAGCGGAAGGTCGTACTTCTGCTGCCAGCGCGGGTGCAATTCCCCGATAAAGCCGACAACCTTGCCGTCAACAAGAATCTGCGCCGAGCGCCCCGGGTGCAGCGCCGGATGCTCCGCCTTGGCGAATTGCAAAGCCACAGGTGCAAACAAAGCCTCAAGGTCGGCCTTGACGTCGAAATAATCGACATTCCGAGTCGACTGCCCCCACTGCTCCTCAGCGACCGGGCCGTAGGCGATCGCCGCAACGCGCTTTGGCTGGTCATAGCCCGCCACCGACAACGGCCCATCCTGCGTACTGGAGCTGCGCAGGAAAACCGCGCCGACTTCAAACAGGCGCACACGATTGAGCTTGCGATTGAGGTTATAGCGCACGTTGGCCACCAGGCTTGCAACCAGCGACGAACGCATGACGCTCATCTGGCTCGCAATCGGGTTCAGCAGGCGAATTGGATTGGTGTTTGCTGCAAAATCCGCTTCCCACGCCTCCTCGACGAAGCTGAAGTTCACGACTTCCTGGTAATCCGCATCCGCGAGCTGGCGGCGGATCGCAAACAGCGAGCGCAAATTCTCCGGTGCGATACGCATCATGTTTGGCGCCACCGGCGGCAAAGCCGGAATATTCTCAAAGCCGTAGACGCGCGCGATTTCCTCGATCAGGTCTTCCTCAATCTCGATGTCGAAGCGGAAGGATGGCGGCGTGACGATAAATGTGCCTTCTCCTTGTATGAACTCTAGGCTGAGGCGCGTGAAAATGTCGGCAATCTGCGCATCGCTGATCGGCACGCCGATCACTTTGATCGCGCGCGCAGTACGCACGGTAACCGGCTTGCGCTGGGGAAGATTGACGATATGATCATCGACTGGCCCGACCTGCGTTTCCTTGCTACCGCAAATCTCCACAATCAGCGCCGTAATACGCTCAAGATGCTCTACCGTGGTGGCATAGTCGACACCGCGCTCGAATCGATGTGCCGCATCTGTCGAAAAGTTGTAACGGCGTGCGCGCCCTTGGATCGCCTGCGGCCACCAGAATGCCGCCTCAAGATAGATATTCGTTGTGTCGAGTGATACAGCTGTTGAATCGCCGCCCATGATTCCGGCCAGTGACTCGATTTCCTTGTCGTCTGCAATGACGCCGACCCAGTCGTCCACCTCGACGGTATTACCGTTCAAGAGCTTGAGCGATTCACCTGCTTTACCCCAGCGCACATCCAGGCCACCGTGGATCTTGTCCAGGTCGAACACATGGCTTGGACGCCCCAGTTCGAGCATCACATAATTCGAAATATCCACCAGTGCAGAAATCGGGCGCTGGCCGCTGCGCTCCAGGCGCCGCTTCATCCAGTCCGGTGTCTGCGCTCGCGCATTGAGACCACGGATGATCCGTCCAGAGAAGCGCCCACACAGGTCCGGCGCGGATACCTTGACGGGCAGTTTTTCCTGTGAATTGACTGCAACAGGCTTGAATATTGGAGCCTTCAGCGGCGTGCCCGTCAGCGCAGCGACTTCACGCGCCACGCCAAGCACCGACAGGCAGTCCGCCTTGTTCGGCGTGAGCTTGATCGTGAATTTCAGGTCGTTCAGCTGATAATAATCACGAAAGTTCTGGCCCACCGGCGCATCTTCCGGCAGGTCGAGCAGACCGCTGTGCTCATCCGATAATTTCAGTTCGCGTGCGGAGCACAGCATCCCCTGCGACTCGACACCACGCAATTTCCCGACCTTGATTTCAAATGGTTTGCCGTCCTCGCCCGGGGGAAGTTTCGCTCCAGCCAGAGCGCACGCCACCTTCATCCCTGTGCGAACATTCGGGGCACCACAGACGATATTGAGCAAGGTGCCGGTGCCGGCATCGACCTGACACACATTCAGGCGATCCGCATTTGGATGCTTGGCGACCTCCACAACTTTCGCCACGACGACGTTCGAAAATGGCGGTGCCACAGGTTCGACCTCTTCCACCTCCAACCCGGACATCGTCAACAGGTGCGACAACTCGTCCGAAGTCATCTTCGGATCAACCAGGGTGCGGAGCCAGCTCTCGGAGAATTGCATAGTAAAGACCTTCAGCCACAGAAGTCACAGGGGTAGCACCGCCCCGAACGGGCAGGAATCCCTGTGGCGAGTATTAGTTGAATTGTTTCAGAAAGCGCAGATCGCCCTCATAAAACAGGCGCAAATCATTGATCCCATAACGGAGCATCGTCAGGCGCTCAAGGCCGGAGCCGAACGCAAATCCGATGAACTGCTCGGGATCGAGACCCATGTTGCGCACCACCGTGGGATGCACCTGACCAGCGCCGGACACCTCCAGCCAACGCCCCTTGAGTGGACCGCTACCGAAAGCGATATCGATCTCAGCAGAAGGCTCTGTAAAGGGGAAATAGGAGGGACGGAAGCGCACCTGCAGGTCATCGGTCTCGAAAAACGCTTTCACGAAATTCAGGTACACACCCTTAAGGTCTGCAAAACTGATGTCGTCGGCGATCCACAGCCCCTCGACCTGATGGAACATCGGCGAGTGAGTTGCATCACTGTCGACGCGATAGGTCCGCCCAGGCGCAATCACCTTGATCGGCGGCTTGTTCATGCGCGCATAACGTACCTGCATTGGGCTGGTATGTGTGCGCAGCAGCAAAGGCTTACCCTGCGTATCCTTGCCGTCGACGTAAAAAGTATCCTGCATTGAGCGTGCAGGATGGTTCTCCGGGCTGTTCAGTGCGGTGAAATTGGTCCAGTCGGTTTCGATCTCGGGGCCGTCTGCCACATCGAATCCGATTGAACGAAATATTTCTTCCACGCGCTCCCACGTGCGCATCACCGGATGAATACCGCCCTTGCCGCGTCCGCGCCCCGGCAGCGTCACATCAATGGCCTCTGCATTCAGGCGCGCCTGCATCTGCGCATCTGCCAGCGCTTCGCGCCGCGTATTCAATGCCGCTTCAATCTTTTCCTTGGCCGCGTTGATGATCGCACCTTGCGCCTTGCGCTCCTCTGGTGCAAGTTTCCCCAAGCCCTTCATCTGTTCGGTAATCTGCCCGGTTTTACCCAGGTATTTGGCCTTCGCATTCTCCAGCGCCGCTGCATCTTCCGCAGCAGCGAAATCGGTTTGCGCCTGGACGACAATTTGTTCTAGGGAATTCATGCGGCTTTTTAGCTCTGAAAGGGCATCTGAAAACGACGATTCAAAATAAAACGGGGCATAGGTGTGTGACCTCTGCCCCGCTTATTGCAGTGCCGCCGTGCAGCGGCACATACGATCACAACACTCAAGCAGCGATGTTAGCCTTCACCTGTTTGACAATCGCGGCAAATGCCGGTTTGTCCATCACAGCCATATCTGCCAGAACCTTGCGGTCGAGGCCGATGTTGGCTTTCTTGAGGCCGTTCATGAACACGCTGTAGGTAACGCCATGCTCACGTGTAGCCGCATTGATACGGGTGATCCACAGTGCACGGAACACGCGCTTCTTGTTGCGACGGTCACGGTATGCATACTGACCAGCACGCATGACCGCCTGCTTGGCGATACGGAATACGGTACTGCGACGACCACGATAGCCTTTGGCTTGGTCGAGGACTTTCTTATGACGGGCCCGTGCGGTAACCCCACGTTTTACTCGAGGCATATTAGCTCCTTAGTGAGGTTAAGCGAACGGCATCATTGCACGAATGGAGTTCATGTTTGTCTCATGAACGTCCACTGCACCGCGCAATTGGCGTTTGTTCTTGGTGGTTTTCTTGGTCAGGATGTGACGCTTGAAGGCTTGACCGCGCTTGACGGTACCGCCCGGACGTACGCGGAAGCGCTTTTTCGCGCTGCTCTTCGTCTTCATTTTCGGCATGACAAAATCTGTCCTCTCGGACAGCTCCGTTTTTAACATGATTGCAGGTGGCAACACTTCGTTGCTCTTGGATGCCTGCTTTCACTTGTTATGCAAGCGGACTGATGTCACCGCTATTAGCACGCCCTGCTCATTTCTGAACAGAGCGCACGAATTCTATTTTTTCTTTTTAGGCGCCAGCACCATAACCATCTGGCGGCCTTCCATCTTGGGAAACTGCTCGACTTGACCAAACGGCTCGAGGTCGGCTTTCAAGCGCTCAAGCATTCGCATACCGATATCCTGATGCGCCATTTCGCGCCCCCGAAACCGCAAGGTGATCTTGGTCTTGTCACCCTCTTCAAGGAATTTGGTCAGGTTACGCAACTTGATGTTGTAGTCACCATCGTCGGTGCCCGGACGGAATTTGACTTCCTTGACCTGGATAACCTTTTGCTTCAGCTTCGCTTCGTGGGCTTTCTTCTGCTCTTGATATTTAAATTTACCGTAATCCATCAAGCGGCAGACCGGTGGATTTGCGGTGGGCGCAATTTCAACCAGATCCACGTTCGCCTCTTCCGCGAGGCGGAAAGCTTCAGCAAGACTGACGATACCAAGAGGTTCGTTATTAACCCCAGTTAAACGCAATTCCGGCACAGTAATTTCGCCGTTAATGCGATGCGACTTTTCAGTAGCTATTGCAGTTTCCTTTAAAAATCAAATAATTAAGCCGTGCTTCGCGCTTTGGGCTTCCCCATCAGGCTTTGGTGTCGACATCGTTCATCAGCCGTTCCACCAGTGCGTCGACCGGCATTACACCCAAGTCGACGTTGCCTCGCGCACGCACGGCCACTGTGTTTGCATCCCGCTCCTTATCACCGACTACGACGATATAAGGTAATTTTTGCACGGAATGCTCGCGTATTTTATAGGTTATTTTCTCGTTGCGCAAATCGAGATGCACCCTAAACCCTTGTTTTTTCAGGTTTTGTGCGACGTTTTGAGCATAGTCAGCCTGCGCATCGGAGATATTCAGCACCGCCACCTGCACAGGCGCCAACCACAGCGGCATTGCACCGGCGTGATTTTCGATCAGGATGCCCACAAAGCGTTCCATCGAGCCGACGATTGCCCGATGCAACATCACAGGCACCTTGCGTGTGTTGTCATCCGCCACATATTCCGCGCCGAGACGGCCAGGCATCGAGAAGTCAACCTGCATCGTGCCGACCTGCCACGGGCGACCGAGCGAGTCCTTCAAGTGGTACTCGATCTTCGGACCGTAGAATGCCCCCTCACCCGGCAGCTCTTGCCAGGTAACACCGCAAACACGCAGCGCAGAGCGCAAGGTTTCCTCTGCACGATCCCAAGTTTCGTCTGAACCAATGCGGCTTTCCGGACGCAATGCAATCTTGATCGAGATCTCGGTGAAGCCGAAATCCTTGTAAACGCGCATTGCCTGCTGATGAAAAGCTGTCACTTCGCCTTCAATCTGCTCTTCAGTACAGAAAATGTGCCCGTCGTCCTGGGTAAAGCCGCGCACACGCATAATGCCGTGCAACGCGCCGGACGGCTCGTTCCGATGGCATTGACCAAACTCACCGTACCGCAACGGCAAATCCCGGTAGCTGCGCAGGTCAGAGTTATAAATCTGCACATGCCCAGGGCAGTTCATCGGCTTGAGCGCGTAATTGCGATTCTCCGATTCGGTCACGAACATGTTTTCCCGGTAGTTCTCCCAGTGACCGGTCTTTTCCCATAGCGTGCGATCGAGAATTTGCGGTGCTTTCACCTCTTGGTAACCGTTTTCCTGGTACACGCGGCGCATGTATTGCTCAACCTGCTGCCAGATAATCCAGCCTTTGGGATGCCAGAAAATCAGGCCCGGCGCCTCGTCCTGAAAATGAAAGAGATCAAGCAATTTGGCCAGCTTGCGATGATCGCGCTTTTCCGCCTCTTCCAGCATGTGCAGATAAGCCTCCTGCTCTTCCTTCTTTGCCCACGCAGTACCGTAGATACGCTGGAGCATCTCGTTCTTAGAGTCGCCGCGCCAGTATGCACCCGCCACCTTCATCAGCTTAAATACTTTCAACTTTCCGGTGGAAGGCACGTGGGGACCTCGGCAGAGATCGGTGAACTTACCCTCGGAATAAAGCGACACATCCTCACCTTGCGGAATGGATTCGATAATCTCCGCTTTGTATGCCTCGCCAATCGACTTGAAATAGGCCACCGCGTCGTCGCGCGGAAGCACTTTACGAGTTACCGGCTCATCCTTCTTGGCGAGCTCCGCCATTTTCTTTTCGATCGCCTGCAGGTCTTCCGGCGTGAAAGGTCTCTTGTACGAGAAATCGTAGTAGAAGCCGTTATCAATGACCGGTCCGATGGTTACCTGCGCCTCGGGGAATAATTCCTTGACCGCATAGGCCAACAAGTGCGCCGTGGAGTGACGGATCACATCCAGCCCATCCGCGTCTTTATCGGTGACGATTGCTAGATCGGCATCGCGATCAATCAGATAGGATGTGTCGACCAACTTGCCATCCACGCGTCCGGCGAGGGCCGCCTTGGCAAGCCCGGCACCGATGCTGGAAGCCACATGAGCTACCGTCACCGGCGTGTCGAATTGACGCTGAGAACCGTCTGGAAGTCGAACTGAAATCATTGTGCGCTCCATGTCAGTGCGGGAAATGACTGACGCAAGAAAACTGCGGACGAAAAAAAACGCGGACTAGCCGCGCTTTTTCACTGCAATGACGAAAAAGATCCCGACTAGCGTCGCTCACAAACCATCTTAGTGGTAGTTCGCGGTGTCATAACCGGGCTGCCTTTCTCGCTCTTACAAAATACTGCATGTTCGTTGGTAGGCTCGATTGGACTCGAACCAACGACCCCTACCATGTCAAGGTAGTGCTCTAACCAGCTGAGCTACGAGCCTAAAGAAGCGAAATTATAGCGGCAATTTTTCATTTTGGCTAGTCCCTTTGATTTACTTCCAGCAAACCCCTCATCAGCCCATGCCGGACGCGCCAAGCAGCTGCCTGTCACAAACACTGGATTAGCTTTGCGTAGCATCTAATGTGCTGCAAAATGTTGGCAAATCCTCACCACTGTCTATTGAAGGCAAGAATAACCATTCCGAATGAAATCTCCTCCTCGCACAGTCTCGACAAGTCATCTACACGCGCATCACACCGGAGACGCCTCGTATCGCCATGTCGCCGAAGGGCGAAACCAGAAAGTACTGGCCGGTTCAGTGGCGCTCACGCTCGGTTTTGCCCTGATCGAGGTCATCGCAGGTTTCTGGTCGAATTCGCTGGCGCTTATTTCAGACGCAGGTCATATGGTCACAGACGCAACCGCACTGGGACTCGCGTTGCTGGCGCAACTCATCGCCAAGCGCCCTCCATCGGCCAAGCACTCATTCGGTTTTGGCCGGGCTGAAGCGCTCGCAGCTTTCGTCAACGGACTGGCGATGCTCTTGCTGGTTGGCTGGATTACTGCCGAAGCGATTCAGCGTTTCTCCACGCCTGAGGCAGTAAAAGGTGAAGCTGTCTTTACGGTTGCACTAATTGGCCTTGCCGTGAATCTCTTGGTTGCGTGGGTTCTCTCACACGATAGAAAAAGCATCAACACCAAAGCGGCACTGGTGCATGTACTCGGAGATCTGATGGGCTCAGTCGCGGCTCTCGTGGCTGGCGTCGTGATTTATTTCACCGGATGGTTACAGATCGACCCCTTATTGTCACTCGTCGTGTCAGCATTGATTCTGAAATCAACCCTGAGCGTGCTGCGTGCGTCCTACCACTTCCTGATGGAAGGTGTGCCGCATCACATCGACTACCTTCAGGTCGGCAATGATCTGTCTACGATCAACGGCGTCCTCTCCGTGCACGATCTGCATGTCTGGGAAATGTCGCCGGGCGAACCCGCCCTCATAGGCCACCTGGAAATCACCGACATGCAGCAATGGCCAGGGATACTCCGGGAGATCAAGTCGATGTTGCTGGCCAAGCACGGCATTGACCATATCACGCTCCAGGCTGAATTACCCGCTGCTACAGGGGAGCCTCGGGATCATTAATGCCGCTGAACGTCCACGACGCCAGTGACATCTCGAATAATAGACATAGCCTTCTGGAGCTGCGAGGTGGAAGATATTTCGGCTGTAAAGGACATGCGGGCCTGACCTTTCGCGCTCTGCGTGCTGACTCCAATAACGTTGATTTTCTCTCGCGAGAAAATTTCAGAAATATCACGCAGCAAACCCTGACGGTCGTTGGCTAGAATAAAGATATCCACGGGATAGACCGTATCCTTGCCCGACTCACCCCAAGTCGTCTGGATAACACGCTCCAATGCCTTCATCCTCATCTGCGCGAGATTCTTGCAATTCGTGCGGTGAATCGACACGCCTTTACCGCGAGTAATAAAGCCAACGATTTCGTCCGGCGGTGCGGGCTTGCAGCACCGGGCCAACTGCGTCATCAAGCCTTCGGTGCCGACCACAAGCACACCTGACTTTGCGCCCTGGGCGACGCTGGAAGCACGACTCTTGTTGGGCACGACCGTATCTGTCGCAAGCGTCTTGTCTGCACTTTTCTGCGCTTCATCGCCATGCAGAGCATGTTCGATATTGCGCAAGCTGAACTCTTCCTTGCCCACCGCAAGGAATAAATCGTCCACCTTCGCAAAACCAAGCTTGTGCGCCAACTCCTCCAGGTTGATAGCAGTCTTACCCTCGCGCTGAAGAGTCTTCTCGACCAGTGCACGGCCATGCGCAAGGGTTTCCTCCTGTTCAATCGCATTGAACCATGCGCGGACCTTGGAGCGCGTCCGCGGGCTGGCAACATAGCCAGGGCTGAGCCAGTCGCGCGATGGCCCCGCCGCTGCAGCCGCCCCTCCCCTCGCCGTAATGATTTCCACCGTCTGGCCATTCTTGAGCGGCGTATTCAGTGGCACCATTGCTCCGTCGACGCGCGCGCCGCGGCAGCGATGGCCGATGTTTGTATGCAGATGGTAGGCGAAATCGATTGGCGTCGCGCCAGTCGGCAATTCGATGACACGCGCTTGCGGTGTCAAGACATAGATCCGGTCATCGAGCGCGGCAGACTTGAGCTTCTCCACCCACTCACGCTGCATGTCTTCCTGGCCGACAACAGCATCCGCTATTTCGCTCTTCCATGCGAGAAGCTGCCTCAGCCATGCGATTTTTTCGTCGTATTTTTGCGCCGAAAAACTGGATCCACCGCTTTCCTTGTAGCGCCAGTGCGCGGCCACACCGTATTCGGCGAAGCGATGCATCTCGTGCGTACGGATCTGGACCTCGAGCGCGCGCCCATCCTCTGCAATAACCACCGTGTGCAGCGACTGGTAGCCGTTGGGTTTGGGCCGTGAGATGTAATCGTCGAATTCCTCCGGAATCGGCGTCCAGATATCATGAACAAGTCCAAGCACCGCGTAACAGGTCTTGACATCGTCGACGATGACGCGAAACGCGCGAACGTCGTACAACTCCGAGAAATCCAGCGACTTGCCACGCATCTTGTTCCAGATGCTGTAAATGTGCTTCGGCCGGCCGAAGACCTCGGCTTTGATGCCAGCAGCTGCCAGTTCGGACTTCAACCTCGCAATTGCGCCTTCAACGAAGCTCTCTCGCTCGATGCGTTTCTCTTCCAGCATCTTGGCAATACGCTTGTAGACTGCCGGCTCGAGAAATCGGAAGGCCAAGTCTTCCAGTTCCCACTTCAACTGCCACACACCAAGCCGGTTCGCCAGCGGCGCATAGAGATCCAGCGTTACGCGCGCATAGGAATGCGTCCTTTCATTCTCCAGCTTCAGTTCGGCGAAATAGCGCAAGGTCGTCACTCTCGACGCGAGACGCACCAGAACAACTCGCATGTCGGACGCCATCGCAAGCAGCATCTTGCGCAGGGTTTCAAGCTGCTCCCCCGCCTGCTGCGCAGCATTCTTGCCCTTTGTGACGTCTTGGTAGCCGAAAGTCTGATCATGCAACCGCATCAACTGCCGAATCCCTGCTACAAGGTCCGCAATTTCGGTCCCGAACCTTGCCTCGAGTGCGACGGCCGCATTTATATCGAGAACAGGCAGTTCAAACAGTAGGCCGGCGATCCGCGTATCTGCGTCCGTGTTGAGGTGCGCAAGTGTGGCTGCAACTCCTTGTGCAAATTCGAACGCGTCCTGACCGGTCGACACCTTCTTACCACGATATATCGGTTCGATGAACGCAAGCGCATCCAGCACGCGTGCACCGTCGTCCACTGTCAGACCGGACGAGAGCTTAGCCTGCGTATCGCTTTGAGTTGCGGCAATGGAGACCATCGAAAGGCTATTTCTGTGCTGCAGTAACAACCATCTCAACCAACCACTCCGGCTTCGCAAGTTTGGCTTCCACAGTTGCGCGCGGTGGAGAGTTGCCCTCGGCAACCCACTCGTTCCAGACGGCGTTCATGCCAGCGAAGTTCTTCATATCGGAGATGAAAATCTGGCACATCAGAATGTGTGATTTGTCGCTTCCCGCCTCGGCCAGGAGTCGATCGATATGCGACAGCACTTCACGCGTCTGTCCAGTGATATCTTGCGTGAGATCTTCAGCAATTTGCCCGGCAAGATAGACCGTGCCGTTATGGATGGCCGCTTCCGAAAGGGTTTTACCTACATGAAAACGTTTGATCGTCATGGTGCTTTAATATTTTTTGTCATGTATGTGGATGCTGCGCCAAGCAGCACTATCCGAGCAGGAATTCTCTTGCAACATCGATCTGGTCCGCATGCATAAATGTCGGCGCATGCCCGACGCCTTGAAACTCCACCAGCCTGGCTTTCGGCCCGCGCGTAGTCATCGCCTGCGCAACCTCCTTTGTCACCAAGTCGGACTCCGCGCCACGCACAAGTAGCGTCGGGCAGGAAATGGCGTCATAGGCCATCCACAACACGGCCTCGGCATGTTGCGCACTTTCCGGCGTCGCTCCCTTGAAGGGCATGGACAGACTCAGATCGTAGTGGCGAATCCATTGGCCTTCGGCATCCTGCCGGAGCACATCGGAAGCCAACTTATGCCACTCGTCCTCCGAATGCGGCCCAAACGGTTGCGAAATATTTCTGATGTATTGCACGGCGTCCTCAAACGTCGGGAACCGAACCGCTTCACCAATATAGTCCGCGATCCTCGACAGTGCTGCGGCGTTCAATACCGGCCCTACGTCATTGAGGACCAACTTGCGTATCGGACTGTCCTTTAATGACGCCAAGCCCATCCCTATCAAGCCGCCCATCGAAGTGCCGAACCAATGTACCGTTTCGGCATTCAAGCGCGCAAGCAAGGTCACCATGTCACTGACGTATTGCGGAATCTGGTAGTACTGCGGATCGCGCAGCCAATCGGAGCGGCCGCGGCCAACCACATCGGGACACACGACGCGGTAATCGCGGCACATTTCCTGGGCAAGGTTGTCGAAGTCGTCCGATACGCGAGTAACGCCATGCACGCATACCAGCACCTTCGGATTCTGCGGGTCACCCCATTCCTTGTAGGCCACCTTGTGCAACCCCGCCGGCGACAAGCATTGGATGGTTCTGATATGAGCTTGAGTCATTTTGTCGGGTATCGTTTTATCCGCTTGCCATTCTCACATTTTACTGGTCGTTCCGCTTAAAATCCTACTTAAGTTAGCCGCAATTCCAAATTTCATTCGCAGAGGACATTATGCAAGGTACCATGCACAAAGGGAAAACAGCGCTCGTCACCGGCTCCACATCCGGCATCGGCCTGGGAATCGCCAGATCGTTCGCGGCACAAGGCGCGAATGTCGTTCTCAACGGCTTTGGAGAGATCAAGGAAATTGAAGCGCTGCAATCACAGATACAAGATGAATTCGGTGTGCAGACGGCCTATCACAACGCCGACATGTCCAAGCCGAGTGAAATCGAAGCGATGATGAAATTCGCTGCCGAGCGCTTCGGTGGCGTTGACATTCTTGTCAACAATGCTGGCATTCAGCATGTCGCCAATGTCGAAGATTTTCCGGTTGAAAAATGGGATGCCATCATTGCGATCAATCTCAACTCAGCCTTTCACACGACTCGCCTCGCCCTGCCTGCCATGAAGGCAAAAAACTGGGGCCGGATTATCAATGTCGCTTCTGTACATGGACTGGTAGGGTCGGCACAGAAATCGGCGTATGTCGCAGCAAAACACGGCATCGTCGGCTTCACCAAAGTGACGGCACTCGAGACCGCCCATACCGGGGTGACTTGTAATGCCATCTGCCCGGGTTGGGTCCTGACACCGCTGGTGCAAAAGCAGGTTGACGCTCGCGCGGCACAACATGGCTTGTCTAATGAGGACGCCAAGAAGGGCCTGCTATCGGAGAAGCAACCGTCGGGAGAATTCGTTACCCCTCAACAGTTGGGCGAACTCGCCCTTTTCCTGTCCAGCGATGCGGCATCTCAAGTGCGCGGCGTTGCATGGAATATGGACGGAGGATGGGTGGCCCAGTAAGGGCAGTTATTCCGTTTCCGTTGGCGGCGTGACGACTTGTCCGTCGCCGCGTAGAAATGTGTTCATAACGCACTACGAACAAAAGAAAACGGCGCTCAGAAGCGCCGTTTTCCTATTCAAGATAAAGAGAGCAATCAGTGCACGGCACTGACGTCGAGTTCTGCTCCGGTTTTCTCAATGACCTCTTCCTTGCTCACCCCAGGAGCCAGTTCAACCAGTTTCAATCCAGCGGGCGTCACATCGATCACACCAAGGTCAGTGATGATGCGATTGACGACTCCAACCCCCGTCAGCGGCAAGTCGCACTTCTTCAGGATCTTGTGGGAGGTTGTTCCGTCTTTGGCCTTTGCAACGTGTTCCATCAGGACCACGACGCGCTTGACGCCAGCCACGAGATCCATCGCACCGCCCATGCCCTTGACCATCTTACCGGGAATCATCCAGTTCGCGAGGTCACCGTGTTCGCTGACCTGCATCGCGCCCAGGATCGCAATGTTGATCTTGCCGCCGCGAATCATTGCGAACGAATCCGCCGAACTGAAGAAGGACGAACCGGGAAGCGCGGTCACCGTCTGCTTGCCAGCATTGATCAGATCAGGATCGACCTCATCCTCCGTCGGGAAAGGGCCGATGCCGAGCAAACCGTTTTCGGACTGCAGCCATACTTCGATGTCCTTCGGCACGTAATTGGCAACCAATGTCGGTAAGCCAATACCGAGGTTCACATAGAAACCGTCCTGCAATTCCTTTGCCGCGCGTGCGGCCATTTCATCACGAGTCCATGCCATGTTCGTTCTCCCTTACTTTGCGCGCGTGGTGCGTTGTTCGATGCGTTTTTCCGGCGATGCATTGACTACAATGCGATGCACGAAAATGCCAGGGGTATGAACTTGGTCCGGATCGATCTCGCCGGCTTCGACCAGCTTCTCGACTTCAACAATGGTGATTTTTCCGGCCATGGCAACGTTCGGGTTGAAGTTGCGGGAGGTCTTGCGGAATACCAGATTACCGACCTTGTCGGCCATGTATGCCTTGACGAGTGATACGTCGGCAACGAGCGACCGTTCCATCACATACTGCTCGCCGTTGAATTCACGCACTTCCTTGCCTTCGGCGACGATGGTGCCGACACCGGTCTTGGTAAAGAAGGCCGGAATCCCAGCCCCGCCGGCACGCAACTTCTCCGCCAGCGTACCTTGCGGTGTAAATTCCAGTTCCAGTTCGCCGGCCAAGTACTGGCGTTCGAACTCCTTGTTTTCGCCGACATACGACGAGATCATTTTCTTGATCTGACGCGTGCTCAGCAATTGCCCGAGGCCGAAACCATCAACGCCCGCATTATTCGAGATCGCAGTCAGGTTCTTGACACCCGAATCCCGCAGCGCCGCGATCAACGCCTCGGGAATGCCGCACAGCCCAAAGCCACCGACGGCGATGGTCTGTCCATCCTTCACAATGCCGGCCAAAGCGCTGGCAGCATCAGGGTAAACTTTATTCATATTGACCCCTCTTCTCGTAGAAAATGCCCGTAAACGGGCTGTTTTAATGTATTCGTCAGCATATGATGGTGGACTAGACCGTGCAATACGGTAAAAATACGAATTTATCTATAAGAAAGCGCCCGCAAATCCATGAGCGCGCAATTTCAAATCGACTACGAGACAATCTTCAGGCAAGCACCGGTAGGCATGTGCGTATCGCAGCACCGGGTCATCCATGCATGTAATGACACATTGGCAAAGATGTTCGGCTACCAACCCGCCGACCTTCTCGGCCAATCTTTCCGGGTGCTATATCCCACATTGGATGAATTTGAACGCACCGGCGCCCGCATTGTTCCGATCATGAGTACCAAGGGGTATTACTCGGACGAGAGGATCATGAAACGGGCCAACCACGAGCTATTCTGGTGTCATGTCAGCGGACGCGCTTTGATCCATGACGACCCGCACGCGGCAGGAATCTGGACATTCGAGGATCTCAGCGCCAAGCGGCCCGTAACAGCAGAGTTGACACCACGTGAGCGGGAAATCGCGGCGTTGCTTGTGGAAGGGAAGACGAGCAAACTGATCGCCCGGCAGGTCGGTCTCAGTCCGCGCACCGTTGAAATGCATCGTGCAAGGCTGATGCGCAAATTCTCCGCATCGACGTCGAGCGAACTCGTGCATCGCTTGGTAGGCATGACGGCCTAACCCGGCCGCGCGAAGCACTCCGAGTTACTTTGACTGTTCCGCCAGCAGCGCACGAACCCGCTCCGGCAGCGGGACGGATTTTTCCGCCGGAAAATTTACCCAGACGACCTTTGCACCGCCTTGCGAGGCCAGCACATCCGGTTCGTCAATACGAAAAATTTCCTGATAGGTTTCGAAACTGGAACGTCCCGGCACACCAACATAAGTGCGCACCTCGATCTCACCCGGATACTTCAATTGCTTGATGAACGTGCAATGCGCGTTGATAATTACCGGCCCTTCCCCATTCGGGTCGGGATTGCAGCCGGCTTCAGTAAACCATTCAATACGCGCCTGCTCGAGATAACGAAAATAGACCGTATTGTTTACATGCCCCATCGCATCCATGTCTCCCCAACGGATTGGCATGCGCGTCGTGTGAACCAGTTTTTTTATAACCATTTCTTAGGGAAGACGAGTGGTTACTGAGCGCTCATTCCGTCATCTGCAGTGATGATCGCACCGTTGATGAACCGGGATTCGTCGGACGCCAGCAGCAACAGCAAGCCGTCGAGATCCTCCGGCTGGCCGAGGCGTTTGCGAGGGAGCATATTGATCAATGTACGTCCTTGCTCAGTCTCGAAATGGTCTTGATTGATTTCTGTGCTGATGTACCCCGGACAGATCGCATTCGTATTGATGCCGTAACGCCCCCACTCCACCGCCATCGATTTTGTCATATGCACGACGGCCGCCTTGCTCATGCAATAGATTCCGATTTGCGGCAACACCCGCAGTCCAGCGACCGAAGCAATATTGATGATTCTGTGCTGCTTTTTCGGATCTCCCTTCGCACGGGCGATCATCCGTTTGGCCGCCTCCTGCGCGACAAAGAAAGCGCCACGCTGATTGGTATCCATCACAAACGCGTAATCCTCCGGTGTCACATCCACCAGTCGCTGAGTCGTCGACACACCGGAATTATTGACCAAGATATCGATGGCACCGGCCTCGGTTTCCGCATGCGCGATCGCCGACTTGATGCTGGCGTAATCCGTGACGTCCAACGCAACCACATGCGCCGCACCGCCTTCTGCCTCGATCTCGGCACGCAACTCCTTAAGGCGCTCGGTCCTGCGCGAGGCCAAGACCACCTGTGCGCCAGCTTTTGCCAAGACCTTGGCGAAACGCGCTCCCAAGCCGCTGGATGCCCCGGTAATCAAGGCTATCTTCCCCTCGAAATTCATCTCGATTCCCACAGAAATCTCCTTGCTATTATCTTGTAACTGATCGCGCTGCCTTATAGAGACGTTATCATTACATGAATAACTCCCGATTAGAGTCTCATGTCTAGCATTCTCGGGGAAAATCCACGACAATTAGCACACTCGTTCGATAATTTTAACTACGGCGGTAAGACCATGACTCAAACCCAGAACCTGATAGAACAATACGGCCCGCGCGAATCAATGGAATATGATGTGGTGATCGTCGGCGCCGGACCAGGCGGTCTGGCCACTGCGATCCGCATCAAGCAGCTGGCCACTGAGCAAGGCAAGGACGTGTCCGTGGTCGTACTGGAAAAAGGCTCGGAACCCGGCGCGCACATCATCGCCGGCACGGTGATGGATCCGCGCGCGATGAATGAGCTCTTCCCGAACTGGAAAGAGCTCGGCGCACCATTGAACCAGACCGTCACCCGCGACGACATTCTGTTCCTCAGCGAGACTGGCGCTAAACGCACACCGGACTTTCTAGTCCCCCGTAATTTCCATAACGAAGGCAATTACGTCATTAGTCTGGGCAATCTGGTCCGCTGGCTGGCACAACAGGCAGAAGCGCTTGGGGTGGAAATTTTCCCCGGCTTCACTGCAGCCGAAGTTCTTTATGACGACAAAGGTGCGGTCAAGGGCGTTGCCACCGGCAACATGGGCATTGGCAAAGACGGAGAGCCTACCGAAGCGTTCCAGCTTGGCATGGAACTACTCGGCAAATATACGATTTTTGCAGAGGGCGCACGCGGCCATCTCGGCAAACAGCTGATCGCAAAATACAAGCTCGATGCGGGCAAGGATCCGCAGAGCTTTGCCATCGGCATCAAAGAGTTGTGGGAAATCGATCCCTCAAAGGCACAACCTGGGCTGGTGGTCCACACCGCAGGCTGGCCGATGGACAAGGACACGTTTGGCGGCGGCTTCCTCTACCATACCGAAGACAATAAAGTTACGCTCGGCTTCGTGATCGGCCTCGACTACAAGAATCCGTGGATGAGCCCGTTCGAAGAGATGCAGCGCTGGAAAACCCATCCGAGCATTCGGGCACACATCGAGGGCGGAAAACGCATCGGCTACGGCGCCCGCGCCATTAACAACGGTAGTCCGCAGGCGCTCCCCAAGACCGTCTTCCCTGGCGGTGCATTGATCGGTTGCGATGCGGGCTACATGAACGCCGCCCGCATCAAAGGAAGCCATACCGCAATCAAGAGCGGCATGCTGTGCGCAGAAGCGGTATTTGCCGCAGTGACGGCTGGACGTGCATCCGACGAACTGACCGCCTATCCGGAAGCCTATGAGAAGAGTTGGCTAGCTGAGGAACTGAACCAGACACGCAATTTCAAGCTCTGGTTCAAGAAAGGATCGCTGATGGGCCCCCTCATGACTGGCATCGAACAATGGCTGCTGCCGAAGATTGGCATCAAGAACCCGCCATGGACGCTGCATCGCGACAAGCCGGATCACGTCTACCTGCAACCGGCGGACCAGTGCGAGAAAATCAGCTACTCGAAGCCCGATGGCAAACTGACATTTGACCGACTGAGCAGCGTTTTCATCAGCAACACCAACCATGAGGAAAACCAGCCTGCGCATCTGACGCTCAAAGATGCGTCGGTGCCGGTAAAAATCAACCTGGCAAAGTTTGCCGGCCCAGAAAGCCGCTATTGCCCGGCTGGTGTTTACGAGTTCGTGAAGACTGATAGCGGCGAGGATCGCTTGCAGATCAATGCGCAAAACTGCGTGCACTGCAAGACCTGCGACATCAAGGATCCGACGCAGAACATCGTGTGGGTAACGCCGGAAGGTGGTGGTGGGCCAAACTACTCGGGAATGTAAGAAATAAAAAAGCCGCAATCGCGCAAGCCCCTCGCTTAACCTGTTGAAAGCGTTTGCTTGGCCGGGCATACAGCCCCGTAAGTTCAACGACTTACGGGGCTTTCTTTTTTTCGAACGCAATCACGTCAGGAGATGCTGAGCCTCGCCCAGCTCCATTGGTGCCCAGAAGGGCGGCGAAGAACTTACGGCAGGCGCGCGGCGTCTGCTGCGGATAAAGCTCAGCGAGCCCATTGCTTTCCGAGGTGCAGATTATCGGTTTAGCCGGCCGGAAGGTCCCTTCGGTTCGCTTATGCCCCTGCATTCGCTGCGGCACCTTGGCGCCCCTGACCAAAGAAAAAGGGCCGCATCCTTTCGAATGCGGCCCTTAAATCAGCCTTGGGCAAACCCCAAAACCTTCAACAGGTTAAGCGAGGGGCTTGGCAATTGCGGCTTTTTTTATTTGACTTCCGTGCTCAGAACGCTACAACGTCCATTCTCCCGCCAATATCTTTTCCAGCCAGAACGCCCCGATCACGGTCTTTACATCCGTAACTTTTCCTTCTCTTATCCATCCCAGCATTTCCGGAACCGAAGCCCTGAAAGTTTCGAGGAACTCTCCGTCATCGAGCTGGCGTTCCCCAGCGACGAGTCCGCGGGCGACAAAAATATCCAAGTGCTCATCGGAGTATGCGATCGCATTATGGATCTTGCATACGAACTGCCAGTCAGCTGCCGTATAGCCGGTCTCTTCAAGCAGCTCACGTTTTGCGCAATCGAAAGGATCTTCTCCCGGATCAATTTTGCCGGCGGGAAACTCAATAAATACCTGTTGCAGGGGATAGCGGAACTGACGCTCCAGTAAAACAGATCCGTCGTCAAATAGCGGGAGGATGACTACTGCGCCTGGGTGACGAATGTATTCACGGGTCGACTGCTTTCCGTCCGGGAGGCGAACGGTATCACGCTGAATCTTTAGAAAATGGCCGTCATACGCGACGTCGCCGTCGACTTTATGCTCTTTGAGGTGCAAATCCACTCGCCCGCTCCATTCAAGAAAATCAAAGGAGCTATTTTACTTCCGTAAGCCGCTTTGACGTTCATGCAACGTCAAGCGTGGCGCTTGCGCAGATAGCGCACAACAAAGCCAGGGTAAGCAAGGACAAGGAAGAGACAAGCGGTGATCACATAAAACTCCCACCGCTGTGGGAAGACGTTGCCCATACGCGCTTCCAGCGCGTAAGCAACGCCCCGGACAGCGAAATAAAGGACAATAAGTTCTACCAGGCGCAGCCAGAACGGCTTGACTTCCAGCCCAACTGGAATCAGGAGGAAAAGGCGCTCATTAAAGAACGGCAAGTTGGCGGCCACTGCCGCCAACAGGATCACAAACCAGCTCGATAGAGAGACGTCCACTGGAGTATCGCGTCAACTCGAGCGAAATTAACTTCCGAGTGTTTGAACAATTGCCGTAGCACACAAAGTCATCAGCGGACCGGGCAGAATCCCCAGAGCCAGAATGGCTACACCGTTCACACTCAGGGCAACGCGCATGTCACCAGTGGCCGCGATCTTCGAATTGTCGACAGGCTCATCGAAGTACATGACTTTGACAACGCGAAGATAGTAGAACGCACCAATCAGCGACAGCAATACGGCCACTACTGCAAGCCATACCTGCCCCGTGCTCAACACCGCCTGAAGCACTGCGAGTTTCGCATAGAAGCCGACAGCCGGTGGAATACCTGTAAGCGAGAACATCAGCAGCAGCATCACGAAAGCAAACCACGGGCTGCGCTGGTTTAGGCCTTTAAAGTCATCAATGTTCTCCGCCTCAAATCCGGAGCGGGCAAGCAGCATGATCACACCAAAGGTGCCGAGCGTAGTCAGGACATAGGTAATCGCATAGAACAATGCCGAGCTGTACGCATTACCGGCCGACGAAACATTGCCATCAACTACACCGGACAACAGGCCGAGCAGCATGAAGCCCATTTGCGCAATTGTCGAATACGCCAGCATCCGCTTGAGATTGGTCTGGACGATTGCGGTGATATTGCCCACTGCCATGGAAAGAACCGCCAGAACCGTGATCATCTGCTGCCAGTCGATCGCAAGCGGGAACAATCCCTCAACCAGCAAGCGAATGCAGATCGCAAATGCCGCGAGCTTCGGTGCACCACCCAGCAGCAGCGTCACGGCGGTAGGCGCTCCTTGATAAACGTCCGGAACCCACATATGGAACGGTGCCGCGCCAAGCTTGAATGCGAGACCAGCAACGACAAACACTACACCGAAAACCAATACGGTTTTGTTCACTGTGCCGGACGCAGTTGCCTTTGCAACTTCGGTCAGGTCCAACGAGCCGGTTGCACCGTACAGCATCGAAATACCGTACAGCAGGAACCCTGAAGCCATTGCACCAAGCACGAAATACTTCATCGCTGCTTCGGTCGAGATTGAATTACCTCGGCGCAGCGCAACCAACGCGTACAGCGACAGGGACATCAGCTCCAGGCCGAGGTAGATAACAAGGAAGTTGTTCCCAGAGATCATCACCATTTGCCCGGCCAACGAGAAGAGCGCCAGTACATAGAACTCGCCACCCAGCGTACCGCCCAGCATCCCTCGATCGGTCGCGTACTGACGCGAATAAACCAGCGTAAGCCCTACCGCAACATACGAAAAGATCTTCAACAGATGCGACATCGAATCAGACACGAACATGTTGTTGAACGTGTATGTCGTCGGGTCATTGAAGCTTGCAACGCTGAGCGCAAGGCACCCCGCCAACGTCACCATCGCCAATACGTAGGTGATATGGCGCTTTGCATCCATTAGGAACATGTCGATCAGCAGAATTGCCGATGTCGCAATCACGAGAAAAATTTCCGGATAGGCCGGGACCAGATTCAGAGTATCCATCTTGTCGTCGCTAATGTGCGTTCACGTATTCGTTCACTGGCTGGTCGATCAATTAATCTTCGATACGGCGACATGCTTAAGCAAGTCGGAAACCGAAGTCTGCATTACATCGGTAAATGGTGCCGGATACACACCCATACCGATCACAGCAATGGCCAGCAGACCGAGCATGAAGAATTCACGGCCGTTGAGATCCTGCAGTTCAGCGACATGCGCATTGCCTACAGCGCCAAATACGACACGCTTCACCAGCCACAGGGAATAGGCGGCACCGAAGATCAACGCGGTCGCCGCAAGCATGCCAATCCAGAAGTTGAACTGCACCGAGCCAAGGATGACCATGAACTCGCCAATGAACCCGGAAGTCGCAGGCAAGCCAGCATTAGCGAGCGAGAACAGCACGAAGAACGCGGCAAAGCGCGGCATCGTATTGATTACGCCACCATAGTCGGCAATCTGGCGGGAATGCATACGGTCGTACAGCACGCCGATGCAAAGGAACATGGCGCCAGACACGAAGCCGTGCGAGATCATCTGCACGATCCCGCCCTGCACTGCCATATCGTTAAACACGAAGAAGCCGAGCGTCACGAAACCCATATGCGCGATCGAAGAGTACGCAACCAGTTTCTTCATGTCTGCCTGAACCAACGCCACCAGGCCGATATAGATCACTGCAATCAGGGACAGGGTAATGATGAATCCCGAAAGCGAATGGCTTGCATCGGGCGCAATTGGCAGCGAGAACCGCAGGAAGCCGTATGCACCGAGTTTCAGCATGATTGCGGCCAGCACCACGGAGCCACCAGTCGGAGCTTCAACGTGCGCGTCAGGCAACCACGTGTGCACCGGCCACATCGGCACTTTTACCGCAAACGCCATCAGGAAGGCGAAGAAGATCAGGATCTGTACATCCAGCGGCAACGGGAGCTTGTGCCAGACAAGAATTTCGAAGCTGCCACCAGACTTGAAATACAGGTAAAGCACGGCAACCAGCGTCAGAAGCGATCCAAGCAACGTATAGAGGAAGAACTTCACCGCAGCGTACACACGATTCGCCCCGCCCCAAACGCCGATGATGATAAACATCGGAATCAGCGTCGCTTCAAAGAACACATAGAACAGCAAGCCATCGAGCGCGCAGAAGACGCCGATCATGAGGCCGGACAGGATCAGGAAAGCTCCCATGTACTGTGCGACACGCTTCTCGATCACCTCCCAGCCGGCAATCACAACGATCACCGTAATGAAAGCGGTCAGCAATACGAACCATACGGAAATGCCGTCTACGCCGAGGAGGTAATTGACGTTGAAGCGCTCGATCCAGCTCGTCTTCTCGACGAACTGCATGCCATGAGCCGCCTTATCGAACTGCGAGATGAGTGGCAAGGTAACGACAAAGCTGACGAGCGAACCGATCAGCGACAGCCAGCGTACCAAGGCGCGGTTTTCATCCCGGCCGATTGCCAGGACAAGCAGGCCAAACACGATCGGGCACCAGATCGCGAGGCTCAAGAGAGGGAAAGTTGACTGCATCATGATTGTTATTTGCTCTACTTCGCCAACTTATTTGGCAAAAGACGGGAATGGCATGAAATAAATCAGGAAGAACAGCACGCCGATGATCATTACAAATGCATAGTGGTAGATATAACCGGTCTGGAAATGACGGATCAACGCCGAGAACCAGCCCACCACTTTTGCACTGCCATTGACGATCAGGCCGTCAATCAACGCGCGGTCGCCGACTTTCCAGAGCCCGCCTCCCAACAGACGCGCGCCATTGCCGAACACCACTTCATTGAACTTATCCATGTAGTACTTGTTGTCGAGGATGGTGTAGATCGCATGGAATTTGCTGTAGAACCATGCAGGCACCTTTGGATTGACCATGTAGCAGTAGTACGCCGAGGCGACGCCTGCGAGCGCCAGGAAGAACGGCATGGTCATGAACCCGTGCAGGCCCATTGCGGTCGCACCATGGAACTTCTCAGTCAAGGCTGCCATCGCGGGGTGTGCGTCGCTGACAAAGATCACTCCCTTGAAGAAATCTCCGAACAGCATCGGGCCAATCGTAACAAAACCGATAAGAACCGAAGGAATTGCCAACAGTATCAGCGGAAGGGTCACGACGAGCGGAGCCTCGTGCGGTTTTTCGCCCGGTGCGAGGCCGTGATGATGGTCATCACCGTGATGATCATGGCCGTGACCATGATGATCATCGTGAGCCTTGCCAAAGCGCTCCTCACCATGGAACACCAGGAAGTACATGCGGAACGAGTAGAACGCTGTCACGAACACGCCGGCCAGAACGGCAAAGTTCGCAAAACCGGCGCCGGCAATGTTCACTTCATGTACCGCTTCGATAATGCTGTCCTTCGAATAGAAACCGGAGAAGAACGGCGTGCCGATCAGCGCGAGCGAGCCGAGCAGCGAAGTAATCCAGGTGATCGGCATGTACTTACGCAGGCCGCCCATGTTGCGGATGTCCTGGTCATGGTGCATGCCAATAATGACCGCACCGGCGCCGAGAAACAGCAAGGCCTTAAAGAACGCATGCGTCATCAGGTGGAAGACAGCGACCGAATAAGCCGAAGCGCCAAGCGCCACGGTCATGTAGCCGAGCTGAGACAGCGTGGAATAAGCGACAACGCGCTTGATATCGTTCTGGATAATGCCGAGGAAGCCCATGAACAGAGCCGTAATCGCGCCAATGACAAGCACGAAAGACAGCGCAGTATTTGACAGTTCAAACAGCGGCGACATGCGAGCCACCATGAAGATGCCAGCCGTAACCATCGTCGCGGCATGGATCAGCGCCGAAATCGGGGTAGGACCTTCCATGGAATCGGGCAGCCAGACATGCAGCGGGAACTGTGCGGACTTACCCATGGCACCGATAAACAGGCAGATGCAGGCAACGGTCAACAACATCCAGTCCGTACCCGGCAGCATCAGCTTTGCGAGTTCGTCCTTCTTTGCGAATACTTCACCGTAGTTCATGGAACCGGAGTACGCGAGCAACAGGCCAATGCCGAGAATGAAGCCAAAGTCGCCGACACGGTTGACCAGGAACGCCTTCATGTTGGCGTAGATCGCGGTGGGACGTGTGTACCAGAAGCCGATCAGCAGATACGAGACAAGACCAACTGCCTCCCAGCCGAAGAACAGCTGCAGGAAGTTGTTGCTCATGACGAGCATCAGCATCGAGAACGTGAACAGCGAAATATAGGCGAAGAAGCGGTTATAGCCCTCGTCCTCCGCCATGTAGCCGATGGTATAGATGTGCACCATCAACGAGACGAAGGTAACGACGCACATCATCATCGCGGTCAGGCTGTCGACCTGGAAGCCGATTTCCAGTTTGAGCCCCATCACGGTCATCCAGTTATAAATTGTGCCGTTGAAGGTCGCACCATCGAGTACGGCCAGCAGCGTCTGGAATGAAATGATGAAAGCGATCAGGACGCCGAGGATCGTCACCGAATGCGACGCCGTGCGGCCAATCTTGTTACCAAAAAACTTGGTTCCGAACAGCCCCGCGATTGCGGCGCCAGCCAGAGGTGCCAACGGCACAGCCAATAGAACGTTAGGGTTGAGTTGCCCCGCCATGATGGACCTTATCGTTATTGTTGCGGTTAACCTTTGAGACTATCGAGATCTTCGACATTGATGGTGTCCAGATTACGGAACAGAACCACCAGAATCGCGAGACCAATCGCAGCCTCCGCGGCAGCCACGGTAAGGATGAAGAAAACGAAAATCTGCCCTGCTGCGTCGCCCAGGTAGTAAGAGAAGGCGACGAAGTTCATGTTGACGGCCAAGAGCATCAACTCGATTGCCATCAGCAGGATAATGATGTTCTTGCGATTAAGAAAAATCCCGACAACCGAAATCGCAAACAAGATTGCACCGATGATCAGATAATGAGCTAGCGACAAAGCCACAATGCTTCCCCTTATTGTTTTTCTGCTGTAGATGCAGCCGGCTGCGCATTTCCGTTGGCGCGCTCGGATTCGGCTTTCATGCTGACGATGCGCACGCGATCGTTGCGCTTGACCTTAACGGCATCGGCTGGATTGAAATACTTGCTGTCCTTGCGGCGGCGCAGCGTCAGTGCGACTGCTGCCACGATGGCAAGCAGCAGGATGACGGCGGCGATCTCGAATGCGTAGATGTACTGCGTGTAGATCAGCTTCCCGAGTTCCTTGGTGTTGCCAATCGTTGCAGACGCCTCGGGAACCTGCGTGTCGAGCGCCCAGAAGCCGTGCAGAAGAACCGCTGACATCTCGAGGACGATAACCACACCAATCGTGGCCGCGAGCGGGAGGTACCCCCAGAAGCCCTCGCGTAACTTATCCATATTAATGTCGAGCATCATCACGACGAACAGGAAAAGTACCATGACCGCGCCAACATAGACGAGCACAAGCACGATTGCAAGGAACTCAGCTTTCAGCAACAGCCAGAGAGCTGCCGCCGAGAAGAAGGACAGAACCAGGAATAGCGCAGCATGTACCGGGTTGCGGTCGGTGATAACACGGGTCGCTGCGAGTACAAGGATCGCCGCGAACGCGTAGAACAAGGCAGTTTTAAATTCCATAATGGACCAAGTAAGTCAGCCTAGACAGGCCAGATCAAGCAGAATCAACGATATGCGGCGTCCGCTGCGCGAGCCGCGGCAATGTCCTTCTCGTAGCGATCGCCAACTGCCAGCAGCATCTCCTTCGTAAAGTAGAGGTCGCCGCGCTTTTCGCCGTGATACTCCAGGATGTTCGTTTCAACGATCGAATCAACCGGGCAGGATTCTTCGCAGAATCCGCAGAAAATGCACTTGGTCAGATCAATATCGTAACGAGTGGTCCGACGTGTGCCGTCTTCGCGCTCGCGGGATTCAATCGTAATTGCCATGGCCGGGCAAACTGCTTCGCACAGTTTGCATGCGATGCAGCGCTCTTCACCGTTCGGGTAACGGCGCAGTGCGTGCAGCCCGCGAAAACGCGGGGACAGCGGTGTTTTTTCTTCCGGAAACTGCACGGTAATCTTCCGGGCAAACATATAACGCCCGGTCAGGGCCAAGCCCTTGAGCAGCTCGCGAAGCATCAGGCTGCCGAAAAAATCTTTAATGGCTTCCATTTTGATCAGCCCTATTCCTTACTTCCAAATATTCCAGGGTGTCTGCATCCAGGCAGCCACGATCACCAGATAGGCCAGGGTCAGCGGGATGAACACCTTCCAGCCCAAGCGCATGATCTGGTCGTAGCGGTAACGCGGGAACGACGCACGTGCCCAGATGAAGAGAGAAACTACGAAGAAGGTCTTGATACCCAGCCAGATCCAGCCTGGAATCCAGTCGAGGAATGCCACCGGCGCCGCCCAGCCGCCGAGGAACATCAGCGACGCGAGGATCGAAATCAGGATCATGTTCGCGTATTCAGCCAGAAAGAACATCGCGAATGACATGCCGGAATATTCGACCATATGGCCAGCCACGATCTCGGATTCACCTTCAACCACGTCGAAAGGATGGCGATTGGTCTCGGCAATTCCGGAGATCACGTAGATCACAAAAATCGGCAGCAGCGGGAGCCAGTTCCATGACAGGAATCCAACGCCCTTTTCAGCAAAATATCCCTTGCTTTGCCCCATTACGATGTCGGTGAGATTCAGGCTGCCGGATACCATCAACACGATGACCAGTGCGAAGCCCATTGCGATTTCGTAGGACACCATCTGTGCGGATGCGCGCATCGCTCCGAGGAATGCGTATTTGGAGTTGGACGCCCATCCTGCGATAATCACGCCGTATACCTCCATTGACGCAATTGCCATCACAAACAGCAGGCCTGCGTTGACATTCGCCAGCACGGTTTCGGGACCGAAGGGAATGACAGCCCATGCAGCCAGTGCCGGCATAATCGTCATGATCGGAGCAATAACGAACAATGCTTTGTTCGCACGCGCCGGCACGACGATTTCTTTGAGCAAGAGCTTGAGTGCGTCAGCAATCGGCTGAAGCAGGCCCGCCGGCCCGACACGGTTCGGGCCGAGGCGGATATGCATCCAGCCGATCATTTTGCGCTCCCACAACGTGAGGTAGGCAACGCAGCCCATCAGCGGCAATACGACAACGACGATCTTGACCAATGTCCAGATCAGCGGCCATGAGACGCCGAACCAGTCTTGCCCGGTCGCGTTGATGGTCATGAACATTTGATCCATTACGCTTTCTCCACATTGATTGCGCCGAACATGGCACCCAAATCAGCGGTCGATGGGTGGCCTGCAGCCACGCGCACCACGTTCTCGGGCAGTTTCGCGTCAACAGCCGCAGTAAGCACGGCTGTGCCCTGCCCTTGCGTCACTTTCACTTGTGCGCCGTCAGCGACACCAAGTTTCTGTGCAAGAGCCACGGACAGCCACGCCTTCGGCGCTTGAGCGTCATGCGTTTGCTGCAGCGATTCTGCGCGTCGGACGATGGCATCGGTAAAGTAAATCGGCACGTCTGCGATACGCTCGATCTGTGCCGCAGAGCCTGCTGTTGCAGCTTTTGGCGCCAGATCCACGATGTTATTCAACCGAGATTTGACGTCTGCTTCTTCCGCTACTTTCGTGCCGAGCAGTTCAAGGCGGATTTCTTCCGAAGTCTCGTAGTGAAAACCAGTCAGTTCCAGCATATTGCCCAGGACACGCAATACCTTCCATGCCGGACGGGTTTCACCGAGCGGCTTTACAGAACCGTTGAAACCTTGCGCGCGGCCTTCGCAGTTAATGAATGTGCCGGACGTTTCGGAGAACGGAGCGATCGGCAACATCACGTCAGCATATTCGGCGGCATGCTTATACGGAGACATGGCAACAACCATATCCGCTTTACCGAGCGCGGCGCGCGCCGCTTGCGGGTCATGGCAGTCCAATTGCGGTTCGGCGTGCAGCAAGACGTAAGCCTTACGCGGCTGAGCGAATGCCTGGATTGCATTTGCACCTTTGCCCGGAAGTGCATTCGCGACGTAACCGCCGACGGTGTTTGCGGCCTCGGTCAGGTATCCGAACTTTGCGCTGGTATTCTGCGCGATCCACTGCGCCGCTGCGTGCAATTGCGATGCTTGCGGATGTTGTGCGACAGCGTTGCCGAGCACCACAGCCTTCTGCTCGCCGGACAACAGGCTTGTTGCGATACCTTTCGCAACTTCGCCAGGTTGCACGTTTGAGAACCCTTCGGGGGCCGCAACACCTTTCGCCTGCGCGATGGCGCAGATCACTTCAGCCAGACCGGATAACCACTCTGACGGTGCCTTGATCATTCGGTTGACAACCGGCATCAACAGGTCATCGTCGGTTCCATGCAGGATGCTAACCTTGGTCGTGCCACGTTTGGCGGCATGACGCAGACGGGCTGCAAGCAAAGGATGGTCCTTACGCAAGAAGGAACCAATCACGAAAGCACGATTGAGTTCACCAAACTCCTCGATGGACATGCCAAGCCAAGGAACCAGCTTGCCGTCCAAGGAAAAGTCAGACTGGCGCAGACGGAAATCGATGTTATCTGAACCAAGACCACGTACCAGTTTCTGCAGGAGCGACAACTCTTCCAAAGTGGAATACGGTGCAGCCAGCGCAGCAATCGAATTTGCGCCATGATCCTGGCGAATGTGGCTCAAGCCATGCGCGACATACTCGAGCGCAGTTTGCCAATCGGTTTCGATCCACTTTCCGTCTTGCTTGATCATCGGAACGGTCAAGCGATCGCTGCTGTTCAAGCCTTCGTAGGAGAATCGATCCTTGTCAGACAGCCAGCATTCATTCACAGCCTCATTTTCCAGAGGAAGGACGCGCATGACCTTGCCACCCTTGACCTGGACGATCAGGTTGGATCCCAAGCCATCATGCGGGCTGACGGAACGGCGGCGCGACAACTCCCAAGTACGAGCTGTATAGCGGAACGGCTTCGACGTCAGGGCACCGACCGGGCAAAGGTCAATCATGTTGCCCGAAAGTTCGGAATTGACGGTATTGCCGACGAACGTGGTGATTTCCGAATGCTCGCCGCGATTGAGCATGCCCAATTCCATGACGCCGGCAATCTCTTGGCCGAAACGCACGCAACGTGTGCAATGAATGCAGCGCGCCATCTCGCGCATGGAAATCAGCGGCCCCGCATCCTTGGGTACTACGACGCGCTTTTCTTCTTCGTAGCGCGACGCAGCCGGGCCGTAACCGACAGCCAGATCCTGCAGTTGGCATTCACCACCCTGATCGCAAATCGGGCAATCGAGCGGATGATTAATCAACAGGAATTCCATGACGCTTTTTTGCGCCTTGATGGCCTTGTCGCTGCTGGTACGCACGACCATACCGTTGGTCACCGGTGTCGCGCAGGCGGGCAACGGCTTCGGTGCCTTTTCGACCTCGACCAGGCACATGCGGCAGTTCGCCGCGATGGACAGTTTCTTGTGATAGCAAAAATGCGGGATGTAGGTGCCGAGCTTGTTGGCAGCGTCCATTACCATGCTGCCTTCCTGCACCTCAACTTTTTTGCCGTCAATTTCGATTTCAACCATGGCTCTGTTCTATGCCGTTGGGTACGCGGGGCGTACCGGATTTATTAAACGTAAGCGGGTACGATGCAACGCTTATGCGTGATGTGATATTCGAACTCATCACGGAAGTTCTTTACGAATGCCCGTACCGGCATTGCGGCTGCATCACCGAGCGCACAGATGGTGCGCCCCTGGATGTTGTCCGCGATCGTGTTCAGCATGTCGAGGTCGTCCGCGCGTCCTTCGCCGTGCTCAATGCGATGCACCATGCGATAGAGCCAGCCGGTGCCTTCGCGGCATGGCGTACATTGGCCGCAAGACTCTTCATAATAGAAGTACGACAGCCGCAAAAGCGATTTGACCATGCAGCGCGTTTCGTCCATCACGATGACGGCACCGGAACCGAGCATCGAACCAGCTTTCGCGATCGAGTCGTAGTCCATATCGGTATTCATCATCACTTCGCCAGTCAATACCGGCATTGATGAACCACCCGGGATAACCGCCTTGATCTTCTTGCCGTCGCGCATGCCGCCAGCGAGCTCAAGCAGCTTCGCGAATGGCGTTCCGAGCGGGACTTCGTAATTGCCCGGGCGTGCCACATCACCGGAGATCGAGAAGATCTTGGTGCCGCCGTTATTGGGCTTGCCCAATGCCGCGTATGCCTCGCCGCCCATGCGCATGATGAACGGCACGGCTGCAAAGGTTTCGGTGTTATTAATCGTTGTCGGCTTGCCGTAGAGACCGAAGCTGGCGGGGAACGGCGGCTTGAAGCGCGGCTGGCCTTTTTTGCCCTCGATCGACTCAAGCAGCGCCGTCTCTTCGCCGCAGATGTACGCGCCATAACCATGGAAAGCGTTCAGCTGGAAGCTGAAGTCGGTACCCATGATGTTATTGCCAAGGAAACCGGCTGCACGGGCCTCTTCGAGCGCCTGTTCGAAGCGCTCGTATTCCGCCCAGATTTCACCGTGGATGTAGTTATATCCTTGGGTAATGCCCATCGCATACGCGCCGATCGTCATGCCTTCAATCAGCGCATGCGGGTTGT